>Ga0079226_10001439_pt1 | contig 18263 bp, 14 predicted proteins | sample Poulit2014_FD_76345 | JGI IMG/M metagenome (GOLD analysis project Ga0079226, IMG submission 76345) | Agricultural soil microbial communities from Georgia to study Nitrogen management - Poultry litter 2014 | ecosystem: Environmental > Terrestrial > Soil > Agricultural land | place: USA: Georgia...
AATGATGCACCTGGAACGTTTACCCCTTTATTATCTTTAAGAACACCGGTATTTAAGGCAGTTGTTACAATTTCATCGTTATCAAAGTCAATCTCTTTGATTTGTAACTCAATGAGACCATCATCTAATAATATTTGCATACCTACTTCAACATCGTGAATTAAGTGTTCATAAGAAACAGAGAATTTTTCCTTTGTTCCTGCTACTTCTTTCATTGAAACACGAACAGTATCCCCTTTTGTAATGTGTACAACATCTTCAGCCATTTTATGTGTACGGATTTCTGGGCCTTTCGTTTCTAACATAATACCTACTGGTTGTTCTAATTTTTCAGAAATTTCACGAATTCGTTTAATTCTAGCCAAGTGTTCATCGTGGTCTCCGTGTGAGAAATTTAATCGAGCAACGTTCATACCAGCCTCTATCAGCTCTTCTAAAATTTCTGGTGATTCACTTGCAGGTCCAATTGTACAAACTATTTTTGTCTTTTTCATGTGGGAATTATCCTTCCTTTATATAAATAGTACATTTTTAAATAATTTATTTGTTTACAAATGATTTATTAAATTAAGAACTCGTTTAATTCATGTAAATGTAGTCTTGGCACATGTTTTAATTTGTTGAAAATATCATCAAATGTATTTGTAGCAATTTGTTCATCAACAACTGCTACACATAAGCCTGTTTTTCCTTCTGTTAATAATTCTACAGCTCTTGCACCAAATAAGCTACCTAATACACGGTCTCGAGCAGTAGGCTGTCCACCACGCTGAATGTGTCCTAAAACAACTTCACGAATATTAAATGAGTCATCAATTTCTTGAACTTGTCTGACTAATTCAGCTGCTGGCATAACACCTTCAGCTAAAACAATTAATCCTTGGTTTTTACCTGCTGCAAAGCCATCACGTAGATTTTTAACAATGACATTAATATCAAAAGGTTTTTCTGGGATAACGATTGCTTCTGCTCCGCTACTTAATCCACTCCAAATCGCGATATCTCCAGCGTCTCTTCCCATAACTTCTACCACAAGTACACGTCCATGTGATCCTGCTGTATCTCGGACACGATCTAGTGCTTCTACAACAGTGTTTACTGTCGTATCAAATCCTAGAGTATAATCTGTTCCTGCGATATCATTATCAATTGTACCCGGTACCCCTATTGTTGGAAATCCATGATTTGATAGAGATTGTGCACCTCGGAAAGAACCATCTCCTCCAATGACAACAACACCTTCAATACCATGTTTTTTTAATTGTTCTACACCTTTAAGCTGTCCTTCTTTTTCTTTAAATTCTGGATAGCGTGCTGAGAATAACATCGTTCCCCCGCGGTTTAAAATTCCACCTACGTCATTAGAAGTTAAGCGATGGATTTCTCCTTCTACTAATCCTTTATAACCATTAGTAATTCCATAAACTTCGGCTCCTAAAGATTCTCCACGACGAACAACTGCTCTTACCGCAGCATTCATTCCTGGGGCGTCACCGCCACTTGTCATTACTCCAATTCTTTTCATATCTTAACCACCTTATTATGCTTTCTTAAATTTTTAAACCGTTCATTTGATATTCTATCATTTTTTACGCGTGAAGTCTTGAAAGTTAACACTTTTCTTTAATTGAAAAGGCTTTTTAACACAATATTATCATTTCCGAACATTTTTTTCAGACTTTCAAGCATTTGAGCATTTGCATTTACATAATAATTTTCTTTAAACGCTTTTTGTTTTTTAGTTTCTTGATCATAAATCACCACTGGAGTGTCTCCAGTATTCTGATGTAAGAACTCTTGCAATGCTTTTAATTTTTTCTGTTCTGACTTTAAGGATTCAAAACGAATATAAAGAATATGTTTTGCATTTGTTTGAGATGAATGCTGTACAGATTTTTTTTCAAGTAGTCTATCTGCGTTTGTAATTTTATTTACGATTATCTTCACAGCATATTTAACATTTTCAACTTTACCTTCTATCAGTATCGTATCTCCTTGATCAAATTGTTGAATATATCGACGATGTATATTAGGAAATAGTGTTAGATTCCCTTTTCCAGAGCTGTCTGCCACATCAACAAATGACATAGGTTCACCATTTTTTGTTTGAATATTTTTTATACTTTCTACTGTTGCTAACACTTCAACATAATGATCCTTTGAAACGTCTGCTAAATATTTTATTTTTGAGTTTTTCCGTAATTCATTATACTTTTCACCTGGTTCCGATGTAAAGTAAAAATCGGTTGCCTCGAATTCTTGGTTCATCTTTTCTTCGTCCGCGATTTCTGTTTTTTGTTCTATAGTTGGCGCAAAAATTTCGAATAATTCCATATTTCCATGACTCATTTTGATACTTTCTACCACACTTGGGAGTGAATGAATGAGTGAGTTTCTCGTATCTTTTAAATCATCAAAAGCTCCACTATAAATTAACGGTAATATTTGTTCTTTATTTAACCATTTTTCATCCATTCGGCTTAGAAAATTAACTAAATCTGGATATTCACCGTTATTCTTACGCTCATTAATAATCTCTTGTACAAAATTTCGTGGCAGTCCTTTGATAATATCTAAACCAAAGCGAATTTTCGCGTTTTCTATAGTAAACGAACGGTAACTTCTATTAATATCCGGTGCTAGCAACACAACATCGTATTGCTTAGATTCTGTAACGAAGGATTTTATTTTTTCTTTGTTAGAGGCTTTCATAATCGCAGCAAAGAAACTTGCTGGATAATTTGCTTTCACATAAGCTAGTTGATAAGCTACTTTCGAATAAGCAACGGCATGCGATCGATTAAAGCCATAATCAGCAAAGCGTTCAATATAACCATAGACCTCGAGAGCAGTCTCTTCTGTATAGTTATTTTCTTTTGATCCTTTTACAAATTGTTTTCTACCATCTTCAATTTCTTGATGGTCCTTTTTAGAAATTGCTCGTCTCAGTATATCCGCTTCATTTAAAGTATAACCTGCCATTTTTGACGCGACTTGCATAACTTGTTCTTGATAGACCATAATTCCATAAGTGACTTCTAAAATACCTTTTAAATCCTCATGAGGATAGCGAATGGGTTCTTTCCCATTTTTTCGATTAATAAAAGTATCAATTTGTTCCATGGGACCCGGACGATATAGCGCATTTACCGCAACAATATCTTCAAATGAATTTGGTTGTAATCTTCTCAAGACTCTTCGAATACCATCAGATTCAAATTGAAAGATACCATCCGTATCTCCCTTTCGAAAAATTTCTAAAGTTTTATCATCATTAAAAGGAATATTATCAATATTAATATTCTTCCCATTATTTTCAAAAGGGATAAAACGAATACAATCTGAAAGAATACTTAAATTACGCAAACCCAAGATATCTAATTTCAATAAACCTACTTTTTCAACGGCTTCCATTGTATATTGGGTTAAATTGATCTCTCCACTTCCCTTTTGTAAAGGGGTTTGTTCAGTAATTGGATGATCTGCAATAACTACAGCAGCCGCATGAGTGGACACATGACGATTTCTTCCCTCAATTTTTTTAGCTATTTCATAAATTCTGCGATTTTGCTCGTTTTCATTCACTAAATTTTGTAAATTTGAACTTTTTATCGCATTCTCTAATGTTACGTTTGGTCCACTTGGGATAGCTTTCGCCCACTTTTTGATTTCTGCTTGCGAAATACCTAAAACTCGAGCTACATCTCTAATAGCAGACTTTGCGCCGTAAGTTCCTATAGTACCAATTTGAGCAACATTCTTATTTCCATATTTATTATGAATATATTTTAAAATCTCTTCACGTCGATTATCTGGAAAGTCCAAATCAATATCAGGCATTGTATATCGTTCTTCATTTAAAAAACGTTCAAACAATAAATTATATTGAATTGGATCAACATTTATAATCTTCAATAAATATGCAACAAGTGAGCCAGCTGCTGACCCTCGACCAGAGCCAGTATAAATATTCTGTTCATGAGCATAAACCATTATATCCCAAACAATTAAGAAATAGTCTGAAAAGCCCATTGTTGTAATAACATGTAATTCTTTATCTAAACGTTCTATATACTCTTCAGTGATTTCTTCAACTCGGTCCTCTAAAGCACTCTCACACAGCTTTCTCAAATAACTATCAGATGTTTCACCTTCTGGCACTGGATATGTAGGCATAATATGTTGATTTAGGTTTAACTTAAGATTAGTAGATGCTGCAATTTTTTCTGTTGCTTCAATAGCAGACTCCAGATTAACTTCTTTAAAATAATTAATCATTTCATCGGGCGATTTTAACGAATAATCTCCATTATCTTTTGTTAAAAAATGATTGATTTGAGCTTGATTTTCTTCACCTAATGGCCAATCAGAACCTAAGACTTGTAGTACTTTAGATGGCATAGCATCTTCAGGGTTTAAATACTGCACATTTCCCAAAGCCACTATATTATCTTGATTTTGTTTGTAGAAAACTAAAACCTCTTCAGTTGTGTCTTGTAGAGAAACACCAATATAAAAATCGGAAAAATTATCTCTAAAATGACGAATAACTTCTTTAGCTTCCGCAAATCGTCCATCACGAAGCAACGAAACAACTTCACCCTTATCTCCAGGCACAATAACAACCAAATTCTCATTTCGCAGAATAACTTCTGATAATGGGACCGCCTCTTGCTCGCTTAATTGATATACTGTCGATAATTGAATAAGTGCTTGGTAACCTTCATAATTTTTTGCTAGCAACAATAATGGATAAAATTCATTCGACATGGTGAATCCTTTAACGTCAAGTGTTAATCCAATAATTGGCTTGATTCCCTGATTTAATGCTGTTTCATAAAATTCAATGGCCCCATACAAAGCATTATGATCTGTCAAAGCCAACGCTTGATAACCCATGTTTTTTGCGGTATTCACTAATTCCGGTAAAGTTAATGTACTTTCCATTAATGAATTCGTGCTGATTATTTGAAGTTGTGCAAACGACATTTCGTCACCTCCTTTTTTATTATACCAATTATTTATTAGAGTTTAAAATTTATAATTAATAAAAGTATGAGCCTAAAAATACATTTTAAAAGACCTCTAACAAAAATTCATAGAGGTCTTTTATAAAATAATTAACGTATTCCTAAAGCAATTCTTGCATAACGAGTCATACGGGAAGGATCCCAAGCTGGATACCAAATTAGCTTTACTATGGTTTCTTTAATTTCTGATATAGCACTTAAAGCTTCAATAATATCTCCTTCTATAACATCACCAAAAGGACACCCCATTGTTGTTAGAGTAATTTGAACTTCACATAAACCCTCTTCAAACAGGTTTACTTCATAGACAAGGCCAAGATTTACAATATCGATTCCTAATTCTGGGTCAATAACGGTCTCTAATTGCTCCATAATATGTTTTTTTAAGCTTTCATTTTCAATTTTTGTTTTTGGTTGTTCGTCTGCCATATCTCTCCACCTCACCTAATACTATATCATATTTTATAAATGTTTTAAAAAGTGTTTTGTCATACGAAAAATAACTTTCTGAGGTACATTATGTCCGACACCTTCAGAAATTTCAAAAATAATATTTTCACTATACGCTTCATTCTCTATTTCTTTGACAAAATCCTTTGTTAGATTCATAGGAACAATAGGATCATCTGAACCATGCCAAATATAAAGAGGACGATTAGCAATTTTACTAGGCTGTAAATTTAATGAAATAGGTTCTAATTCCGCTAGTCGTTCATCTATAACTTTTTGATCAAATAAATCATATACTGGTTTATTGTCTATCTTATAATTTTTGAGTAGAAATTCTGTAAATGCAATCGGAGAGGGAGTCCCCATAAGTACTGCAGCTGCTTTTACCCAATCGTATTGCGTCAAAATCGCATTTGTTGTAATGCCTCCCATAGATAAGCCCGCTGCGCCTATTCTATCAGCATCTGTTTTTTGGGCTGTTATGTAATATTCCGTTATAATCGGCAGTTCTTTCACATTACTAGCAACAATTTCCCAAAAGTTCATTGGATCTTGTGATTGCTCGCCCTCGGCTTTACGCTCTCCATGATTTAATGCTTCGGGCAATAGTGCTCGGAAACCATTTTTTGCTAGATAATAACCATATTCAAGAACACGCTCTTTTCGACTCTCCCATCCATGATAAAAAATGACAGTAGGTAATTTTTCATTTTCTTTTCCTTTTTCAAATAATTCAATAATCGGTAGATCAGATATAACAATATGTTTCATTTCAATCATTATTTTTATCTCCTTTATGTAAATTATACTAAATATTTGTTACAATATTCAATGTAAAGTAATTTTAATAAAACTTATAGAAAGTGAGATTCTAATAAATTATGGATAGAAAATTAGTTGCAATTGATTTAGATGGCACTACATTGAATAATGACTCTCAATTAACTCAAGAAACAGAAAACGCAATACGGAAAGTTATTGAACAAGGGCACATAGTTTCAATTGTTACGGGGCGGCCCTTTCGAACAAGTCAACAATTTTATAGACAATTAAATTTGGATACACCTATTGTTAACTTTAACGGTGCATGGTGTCATCACCCAAACAATTACAATTGGGAAAATGGCTATCATAAACGTTTAGATAGAGAGATTGCTTTGTCGCTCTTACCTTTAAGAAAATTCCCAATTGTTAAATTAATTTCAGCTGAATCGCAAGATTATGTATATGTAGATCGTTTAGATGAAGAAACATATCGAGCAGGGTCTCCATTAAAAAATGTTCCGACTATTCCGTTTAGTGAAGAAAACTTGAAGGAGTCTCCGACTTCAGTAAATGTGTTTACTGCCGAAGAATATTTTATTCCATTTATACAAGATCAAATTATTGAGCATTATGGAAATGAAATTGAAGTCCGTACTTGGGGAGGACCTACACCCACCTTAGAAATTGTAGCTGCGGGGATTCAAAAAGCCATGGGCGTTGAAGAAATTGCAAAATACTATAACATTTCTCAAGAAAATATTATCGCTTTTGGTGATGAAGCAAATGACTACGAGATGATTCAATATGCTGGTTTAGGTGTTGTGATGAAAAATGGTATCGAAGGACTGAAGGAAGTATCAGATGACATCACCTCTTACACGAATCACGAGCATGGCTTAGCCAAATATTTAACGGAATATTTTGATTTATAATTTTTCAAAAACCTCTTTTTACTCGCTTAAATGAATAAAAAGAGGTTTTTTAATATTTTATAACAACTTTTCGGTAACAGGTTTAGAAATATTTTCTGAAAAGAAAGCGATTAGCGGTCCAGCAAAAAAACCGGTAATAACTGTAGAAATTCCAACAGGACCTTTAAGCAGGGAAGCCGTAAGAACAACAATAATATCTTGTCCTACTCTAACGAATGTATAATTCCATCCCATTTTATCTTCTATAAGAGGTGCTACCGCATCATAAGGTGAAATTCCGAAATCTACATCCATATACACGGCTACACCTAAAGAGAAAATTAGTATAGCGATCATAGTGATTAGAATACGGATAGAAAAATTGATATTTTCTATTTGAAAAAAATGATTAAATATTTTATTGAAAAAATCTACTTGATAACCAATTAATACCATACTATAAAGCGAACCCCATCCGATCAAAGAACGCTTCAAAGAAAAGACAAGAATCAATCCGAGTAAGTTTACAACTAATTGATAATTACCCAAACTAAAGCCTAGTAAAGAAGAAGCTCCTCTATTTATAGCAGTAAATGGATCTAACCCCATATCCATAATTTCACTAAGAGCAGCACCAAAGCTTATTAAAGTAATCCCTACAATTGATATAAATGAACGCCCAATAAAATCTCTCCAGTTTATTGACATATTATTTTTCCCTCTCATACTTCTCTGAACTTTTATCTTACATATAAATTTAAAATGTACATTTAGAATAACATAAATTCATAGATTAATATGCGGAAAATATAGATTGTCTCTCTTTATGAAAATGCAAAAAAAGAGAACTTTGATATTTAATCGAAGTTCTCTCATTTTGAGCAATTAAAGATTTTTAAGCGAAATCATTTAATGCATTATTTTATTTATATTACTCAGTTAATGGTTCATCAGCTAACAATTCAATTGCGTGCCAGCCGTAAGTTGCAGGATCTGCACCTGGAACTTCATCATGAGACCAGTTTGATACACGATTATTAACTAATTGCAATTCTGTTCTCCAGAATGTAGGAACTGATACTGCTTGATCCATGAAGTACTCTTGCCATTCGTGGAATACGCCTAAACGCCACTCAGTGTCAAACCCTTTTTGCGAAAGCATGTCATCCATGTAAGCATTGTTTTCATCACTCACGAAACGTGGGAAGTTAAACGCTGCTGTTTCGCCATATAGTCCATCTGGAGTTGGGTCTGATCCAACACCCCATCCACCTTCGTGAACATCAATCTTTGGATCGTCTGCTTGTACACGATCATAGAATGCATTTGTTTCATGTAGACGACCATCTAATAGTTGAACGTCTAATCCAACTTTCTTCCATGCTTGGATAAAGTATAGAGCAATTGGTTCTGCAGCATCTGAGTTAGCACGTGCAGCATAGTTAATTGTTAATGGTTCACCATCAGGATCCTCACGAATACCGTCACCATCAACGTCTTTATAACCTGATTCATCTAATAATTCATTTGCTTTATCAAGATCATGTGGATATCCTTCTAAATCTGGATCAAAGAATTCACCAAAGTTTGGAACAATATGTGAAGTTGCTCTGTAACGTAATCCGTTATAGAATTCTGCTCCAACTGCATCAATATCTAGAGCATAAGCCATTGCTTGACGTAAGCTCTTATCAGCCATTTTTGCATCTGGATCATAAACGTTTTTCTTGCCGTCCCATTTTCCAACTTTGAAAGAGAGATAATCATACGATTGACCAGGAGTTCCTAAAGTAGTGTAACCAGGAATTCCTTCTTCGAATGAATCGTATAAGTTTGCTGGCATACCCCTAGTAATGTCGAAATCTCCAGATTTTAGAGCTTCAACGATTCCTGATGTTGGAACACGTTCAACGATAATTTTATCAATTTTTGGAGCACCTTCGAAGTAATCTTCAAATGCTTCATACTCTACTGATTCACCTGGAACGATGTTAGCCACTTTATAAGGTCCGAAACCAATTGGATTTTCACGAACTTGTGCTGATGATTCAATCTCATCAATTGGAAGATCACCATAGTAATGACGAGGAGCTGCATATGCCCAAACTCCACCACCGGCTTGTAAAATAGCAGGTCCTTGAGGTTCAATATATTGAATTTCTAATGTATAGTCATCGACTACATTTAATCCTGAGATAGAATCCGCTTCACCATTGTGGTATTCTTCCATACCTTCAATGTTTTGAAGTGCTTCATTGTAACGTACTCCTGTATAATCAGGGTGTCCCACAATTTCATGTGTAAATACAACATCGTCTACAGTAACTTCTTCTCCATCGTGCCATTTTACGCCTTCTTGTAATTTGATAGTTACTTTGTTTGCATCTTCATCAAAGTCCATACTTGCTGCGCCGTCTGACCATTGATACTCTTCGTCTGAACGAAGTAGGCTTCCGTTAGTAGGTCCCATTAATAAAGAGTCTAGGTTAATTCCATAAAACTCTGTACTAAAAATTCCTGGGAAAGCTGAGTCTGCAACCATTGCAATACGTAAGGTTCCTCCATCAATAGGATCTCCCTCGTTTTCAACTACTGCGTCAAATTCTGGTATGCTGCTTCCACCGTCGCCATTTTCAACTTCGGCAGAATCTCCACCATCATTCGTACCAGTATCTTTATCCCCTGTATCTCCGCCACATGCTGCAAGTAGCAATGCTACTGCTGCCGAACTAGCTAATAGTCCATATTTTCTTTTTAGTGACATATGATTTCTCCCCTTTTATTATAGGTATATTTTTATCCCAGTCTTTGTTTAGCGTCTGACGAACGTTTTAGTGCTTGTCCGACGTAGTTTATACACAACATCAACACTAGGATTAAAGTCGATGCTGGTAGCCAAACCCAAGGTCTATTCTCCAAGTTAAATGGAGTAGTTGCTGCACTGACTAGACGTCCTAAACTAGGTGTTTGATCAGGTAGACCAAATCCTAAGAAAGTAAGTCCGGTTTCGAGTCCAATATTTCCTGCATAAGACAAGATCAATTGAACCATAATCAGTGATGTTAAGTTAGGAAGCATTTCATTTAAGATGATCTTCCAAGTAGGTGTACCCATTGTTTTAGATGCACTAATGTAATCAAGTCTTGATTCAGAGAGTGCCTTACTACGAACAATTCGAGCATAACCTGTCCATGCGAATATACTCATGATGAAAATAAAGCTACCAATTGTTTGTTTTGGAACAAGTACTAGGAATACAATAATAATCATTGTAGTTGGTAATGTCATTACAAAATCAGTGATACGCATTATGACATTATCAACAGCTCCACTATAGTAGCCTGCTATTAGTCCCAAAGAAATACCAATTAGTGCAACAATTGTGGTTACTGCAACTGCAATTAAGATAGAGTTTCCAGCAGCTAAGAATAATTGATGGAAAATATCTCGTCCACCTTCATCTGCACCTAATAAGTAAGTCTTTTCTCCATTCCACGCATCTGCTATTAACCCCCAGCTAAATTCTGCAGGTTCTGCAAAGTGCCGTAAAATATCTACTTCCATAACTTCGCTTGCATCAAGTTTTATATACCAAGCAATTGTAGTTACTAAAAAGATAGCTAATATGCTTAAAGCAAATAATGCAACTTTATCTTTTTTAAATTCTCGAATAATTACTTTAAAACCCATTGGTGGGGTTGATACTTCGCCTTGCTCACTAGCAGGCTCAGTATCTATTTTTCTTTTCATTTCTTCTTTTTCTTTCATGTTATTTTCAGTCCTTTATTTTTTCTAATTAATCCTAATACGTGGGTCTACAAGACTTAAGACGATATCAGAGACAAGGGATCCTATAATTGCAATAACCCCATATAGTAACACTAAGGTGATAACAACTGAATAATCACGACTAGTTATAGATGTGATAAACAAATCACCCATTCCATTGAATGCAAAGATTCGTTCAATAAAGACTGAACCATTCAATAGTCTAGAAAAAATAAAGCCAATAGATGATGCAATTGGTAAGAATGCATTCCTAAAAATATGTTTTGAATAGATTTTTCCTTCAGGCACACCTTTTGATCGAGCGGTTCTTACGTAATCTTGTGTTTTTGCATCAATCACTTCATTACGCAAGGTTTGAATAGTCGAAGCTGTTCCTAATACTCCTCCAGTAAATCCTGGTAAAAGTAATCGATAGAACATATCCCAATAATAGGCAGCCGTTCCTGCAGTTAGTGAAGAACTTACCGTACCTCGTGTTGGGAACCAAGCTAATCTATAGCCAAAGAAAAACACCATAATCAAAGCTAAAACGAAAGTTGGAATTGCAAAACTAACATAACTATAAACCATTACAATTCGGTCAAACCAGCTTTCATTATATCGACCTGCAAATAATCCGAATGGTAGTGCAATTACATACGTAAAGAATGTAGAAACAAGTCCTAAACGTAATGAGTTTGCAGCACGACTACCAATTAATGTAGTAACTGGTACTTGTTGAGCGTAACTTCTTCCAAAGTCCCCTTGGAAAACATTCCCTACCCATCTAAAGTATTGTACTGGTAGTGGATCATTCCATCCTGCAGCCTCTCTTAAAGCTGCTAATTGCTGCGGATCAATATTTGGGTCTAATTGTCCAGTAAATGGATCCCCTGGCATGAAATGTGCGACTGTAAAAACAATCATACTCAATATAATAATTTGAGGAATCATAACTAGAAGTCTACGTACTACTGTTTTCCACATGTTAATTTCCCCCTCCTTGTTCTTCTGCTACAAGAGATTTAGATGAATGATCATTAGGATTTAAAGCCACCCAATGGTTATCATCAAAGAGCTGTAAATCATACACTCGTCCATTTTCATCGTAATAATGAATCTCTTGTTCTTGATATTCTTTCTCAACCGCTTGACGTTCAATTTTGTTTTCTTCACGGTTAAGCGGATCTATCTCGGGAATAGCAGATAATAAGCGTCGTGTATAAATATGTTGTGGATTATTAAATATTTTTTCTTTGGATCCACGTTCAACAAAGCGACCACGGTGCATAATTGCAATATCGTCAGCCATATGTTTCACAACACTTAAGTCATGGGAAATAAACAAATAACTTAGTCCATATTCTTTTTGGATTTGCTTCATGAAGTTTAAGACTTGAGCTTGTACAGATAAATCTAGCGCTGATGTAGGTTCATCCGCAATAATTAATTTTGGATTACTTGCTACAGCACGAGCAACACCTAAACGCTGACGTTGTCCTCCTGAGAATTCATGAGGATAACGATAAATAGCGTCTTCATTTAAACCAACAATTTCTAGTAATCGTACAACTTCATCTCGTTCTTCTTTATCTGTATAATCAAAATAATTACGCATAGGTTCTGCAATAATATCTCGAATACGTTTTTTAGGGTTCAATGAAGACGTTGAATCTTGGAAAATCATTTGGATATCTTTATTGTAATTACGGTATTGTTCATTACGGCTTCTTGCTTTGTTTGTTACTTGAATACCTTCGTATTCAACTTCACCATCTGTAACTTCCTCAAGTCCAATAATCGCTTTACCGATTGTTGTTTTACCTGAACCTGACTCACCAACAAGTCCGTAAGTTTTCCCTTCTTCAATAACCATATCTACACCATCAACAGCATACACCCAGTCTTGAATAGTGTTAAATATTCCTCCACGAATTGGGAAATGAACTTTTAAATCTTTTAATTCTAAAAATGACATCGTTAATCTTCCTCCCCTTCAAAGTAGAAGTGTTTCCAACTATTTCCTCTAACTTTATGGTTCGGAGCGATTTCCTCTAATTGAGGATCTTCATCAAAGGCTTCATCTGGAATCCATGGAATACGGTCTTTAAATCGATCTCCTGTACGCGGTAGATTTTGTAGAGATGGAACTGTACCTTGTATCACGTGTAATTCATCATCTTCCCCTTCTTCTAATTCATGAGGAATTGAATTCAATAAAGAGCGTGTATAAGGATGTTTAGGTTCTGTAAATAGAATCTCCACAGGTGCTTCTTCTACAATTTGACCGGCATACATGACTGCAACACGATCTGCCGTTTCAGCAACAACACCCAGGTCATGAGTGATTAAGATAATTCCTGAATCGGTTTCTTCTTGAATATCTTTCATTAAATCTAAAATTTGTGCTTGAATTGTAACATCAAGTGCAGTTGTTGGCTCATCCGCAATAATGATTGGCGGTTTATTTGCTAAAGCAATCGCAATAACTACACGTTGGCGCATCCCACCAGACAACTCATGAGGATATTGTTTAATTGTACGTGCTGGATTAGGAATCCCTACTTGGTCAAGTAATTCAAGGACACGTTCATGTCTTTGCTTTTCATTAAGATCCGTATGATAAACTAATGACTCTTCAATTTGTCGACCAACTGTCATTACAGGGTTTAATGACCCTAATGGATCTTGGAAAATCATACCAATATCATTACCCCGAATACGGTTATATAATTTCGTATTTAAATTTGTAAGGTCTAAACCTTTATATAAGATTTCACCTTTTATTTGCGTATTGTTTGGATCATGTAATCCAATAATTGCTGTGGCTAAGGTTGATTTTCCTGAACCTGACTCACCAACAATGGCAAGTATTTCATTTTCTTTTAATGTAAGTGAGACATCATCAACTGCGTTGTGATAGACATCTCCAAAACGAAAACCAACTTCTAAATTATTTATTTCTAATAAAGTTTCTTTGTTCGCCACTATTATTAACCTCCTATGCATTTTATCTATCAAGTTTTCATAAAAAAGTATTCTATTAAAAATTTCTAATGAATGGAACGGCTTGAAAACAAAATGCAATACAACATCTTGCTAAAGGTTTTAGCAAGCTAAGTATTATATTATAGTATTTAATTAAAAAATCAAGTCTTTCTCTCATTTTATTTTCATTTTTGATACTTTTTCTTTTCATGATTGATTTAAAAGCTTTAAATTTTTGTTTTGATGTATTCTACCGCTTTCCCAACAGTCGTGATTTGTTCAGCTGTCTCATCGGAAATCTCATCATCGAATGCATCTTCCATTTCCATTACTAATTCTACAATATCTAATGAATCTGCACCTAAATCATCTTGAAAACTTGTTTCATAGGTTATTTTTTCTTCATCAACCCCAAGTCTATCAACAATAATGGCTTTAATTTTTTCAAAAATTTCTTGTTCAGTCATTCCAGCCACCTCCTCAATTCTACATTCTTCTAATCTAGGCAATATTTTTCATAAATAGTTAAAATGACTACTAATATTTAATTCATACTAAAAAAATATTGATAGGTATAATTCTAACGTAATTCTAAACAAATTTCCATAGTTTTCACAGTTTTTTGGTTAAAAAGCTTCTCATTTAAACAATTTTTTCTAATTATTTGCTTATTAATGAACAGATCCGAAATTTTGTACAATATCTTCAATCACTTTAGATTGTAAAATATCACGTGTTTGTCTTAAGGTATGAAACACAGCTTCATCATTTGTAGAACCGTGTGTCTTCATAACTGGAGCTTTTACTCCAAATAAAATAGCGCCACCAAATTTTGAATAATCTAATGAGTCAGCCACGCTCTTTAAATTATCTTTTACTAGTAGACCACCTAATTTACTTTTAATCCCGCCTTCTTTAATCGAAGATGAGAGTTGTCTCATAATCGTTAAAGCTGTTCCTTCCATTGATTTTAAGACCGCATTTCCAGTAAAACCATCTGTCACTAATACATCCGCTACTCCATCGAATAAATCACGAGCTTCAGTGTTTCCTATAAAGTGAATTTTTTCATTATTTTTCAATAAAGCAAAAGCTGCTTTAGTTACTTGATTTCCCTTATTGTCTTCTGTTCCATTATTTAATAAAGCAACGGTTGGATTTTTAACTTTATTTACATACTGTGCATAATAAGAACCTATCGTTGCATATTGATCAAGGTTTTCTGGTTTTGTGTCTGCGTTTGCACCTAAATCTAACACAACCATTTTTTCTCTTTCTTTGTTTGTTGTCACAATAGTAGACATTAAGGCTGGTCGATCAATTCCTTTAATTCTTCCCACAATTAATGTTCCAGCTGCTAATAAAGCTCCAGTATTTCCTGCTGAAAAAAGTGCATCATTTTCACCGCTTTTAACAGATTGTGCAGCTAAAACCATTGAAGAATCTTTTTTTCGACGAATGGAACGAACAGGGTCATCTTCACCTGTAATTTTTTCAGTTGTATGGATTATCTCAATGTTTGGTAGTTTTTTTGTTAAGTATTTATTAATCTGTTCTTTATCCCCATACATAACCATTGTGGTATCAGGAAAAGCTTCAGCTGCTAAGATAACTCCCTCAACGATCACTTTTGGAGCATCATCTCCACCCATTGCATCAATTGCAATTCTCATTTTTTCACTCCTATTCTCGTTCAATAAATTTAACATAAATTTTCTCATAATATACTAATCAAGTATATCATTAATTTTTCCATCTTCAATCCCTACAGAAATTCGTAAATTCTGGTATTTATCCTCTTTCATAAAAGATTTTTCTACTAATAGATTAGCCGCTTCATAACGAGCAGCTTCTAAGACTGGCTCATCTTCAATAATATCTGCGACTCTGAATTCCGGAAGACCAGATTGTTTTTTTCCAAAGTACTCACCTGGTCCGCGCATTTCCAAATCTTTTTGACTAATTTTAAAACCATCTGTCGTTTGTGTCATGATTTGCATGCGTTTAACCCCATTTTCTCCTTTAGGATCAGCCACTAAAATACAATATGATTGCTTAATCCCACGGCCTACTCGTCCTCTTAATTGATGAAGTTGGGCCAGACCAAAACGGTCAGCATCATGTATGACCATCATTGTTGCGTTTGAAACGTCCACTCCCACTTCTATAACCGTTGTAGAAACTAAAATATCAATCTCATGCTCTTTAAATTGTTGCATAATTTCTTCTTTTTCAATAGCTTGCATCCGCCCATGCAATAATGCTACTCGGTATTTGGGAGAAAAAGTTTTTTGATAGATTTCTGCTAATCTAGTCGCATTTTCTAAATCTAGGGCATCTGATTCTTCTATTAAAGGACTAATAACATAAATTTGCGACTTATTTTCCAGTTCCTTCATTATATTACTCATTAATTGCTCCAACTGTTTTTTACGAATCCAATAAGTCTTTACAGGTAATCTTCCAGGCGGCATCTCATTAATTGCTGTTACATCCATTTCACCATAGGCAGTCATTGACAGTGTTCGTGGAATAGGTGTGGCAGTCATGAATAATACATCGGGATGCTTCCCTTTCTCTCTTAATGCTTTACGCTGGTTTACACCAAATCGATGTTGCTCATCAATGATGATTAAACCTAAGTGATGAAACACAACATCCTCTTGAATAAGTGCATGTGTGCCCACTATACAGTCTATTTTTCCAGATTTTAAATGACTTAGTAATTCACGGCGTTCTTTAGTAGATGTAGAACTTGTAAGTAAAGCGACCTCAATATCAAAATCCTCATAAACAGATTTAAGGCTTTGGTAATGTTGCTCTGCAAGAATTTCGGTAGGAGCCATAAAAGCAGACTGAACATCCACCGATTGAGCAGCAACTATAGCACCAGCAGCAACAATTGTTTTTCCGCTTCCCACATCCCCTTGAAGCAAACGGTACATTTGAATTGGACGTTTCATATCTGCCGATATTGCATTCACGGCTTCTTTTTGCGCATGAGTTAATTCAAAGGGTAAAGAAGAGAAAAAGACTTTTAGACGGTTCAAATCATAATTAACGGGTTGTCCAGCCCCAATATTTTTATGCTGTAAGCGACGATATTGAACTCTTACTTGAAAAATTAAAAATTCCATAAAAACAATAGTCGATCTTGCAATATCCATAACTTCAGGATTTTTGGGAAAATGCATATTATAAATTGCTTCTTTAATGGGTACCAGTTTGTATTTTAAGATCAATTCATCTGGCACGATCTCATGAATTTCCTGATGATACTTATCCCAAGCTTGTTGAACAAGTTTTTTAATCACAGCATGTGAGATGTCTTTGCTTGAGTGATAAATTGGCTCAAATTTTTCATTTTTGTTTGCTGTCTCTCCGCCAATGATTTTTATTCCAGAAAGTTGCATTCTAGAAGCATCCCACGTACCAAAAACTTTTATCTCTTCACCTTCTATGATTTGTTTAGCTAAATAAGGCTGGTTGAAAAAAGTAACAGGCACAATAACGTGATCAACATTTATTCGAAAAGATAAGCGACTCTTTTTGTAGCCATAATACTGAACGTGTGCTTGAGCAATTGTTGTTCCTTGCAAGACAACTTTTTGTCGATCTTCAATCATTTCAATATCTTGCACGGTTAAATCTTCGTATCTAAATGGAAAATACGTAAATAAATCCCAAAGTGTTTCAATTCCTAATTTTTTTAAAGCTTCTGCTCTTTTAGCACCCACTCCATTTAGTACTTCAACAGACTCTTTGAATAATTTTTCCAAAAATTTAATCCTCCCTTCTTTAAAAGAGTAAAAAAGCGAACAGAAAAATATCTAATTCTACAATTAAATACTCACCTGTTCGCAATTATTATTTTTTATTCTACTGAAATCAATAATGGATAGACCGGCTGTCCACCTTCATGAGTCTCAACTTCAATTTCTGGATAAAGTTCTTCTAATTGGTCCACTAATGACCGGATTAATTCGTCTGAACTATTTTCTCCATATAATAAGGTGATAATTTCACTGTCTTCAGTAATCATTTTTTTAATCGTTTCTAAACTTGCCACTTCTAAATCCGGGTTCGTTACTTCAATGTCACCATCAATTAAGCCCATGAAGTCATCTTTTTTAATTTTTAACCCATTAATTTCTGTATCACGAATAGCAAATGTAATTTGTCCAGAGGTTACATATTGCATCTCTTCAGCCATCATTTCTTGGATCTCGTCTAAGCTCATCTCAGGATTAAAAGCTAGCATTGCATTCATTCCTTGTTGAACGGTACGAGTCTCTACAACAGCTGCATTGGCCTCTGAAACTTCAGTTGCTTGTTTAGCTGCCATAAAGAT
>Ga0079226_10001440_pt1 | contig 18262 bp, 12 predicted proteins | sample Poulit2014_FD_76345 | JGI IMG/M metagenome (GOLD analysis project Ga0079226, IMG submission 76345) | Agricultural soil microbial communities from Georgia to study Nitrogen management - Poultry litter 2014 | ecosystem: Environmental > Terrestrial > Soil > Agricultural land | place: USA: Georgia...
AGGCGGTGGGATTGCAGCAGTCATGATTGCCAACGGGCAGTCTCCTTGGTTAGCAACTGTCGCTGGATTTTTGGGCGGTGTTTTAGCAGGATTATGCTCTGGATTTTTACACACCAAATTAAAAATCCCTGCTTTATTAGCCGGAATCATCACCATGACAGGATTGTACTCAGTGACTTCTCGTGTAATGGGTGGACCAAATATTCCTTTATTAGGCGAAAAAACGATGTTTAGTATCTTGCAAACTGCTGGCTTGACGAAAGTGAATGCAACACTGATTATCGGACTACTTGTGACATTGCTTGTTATTTTATTATTATTTTTATTCTTTCGGACCGAAATCGGGTTAGCCATCCGTGCTACTGGCGACAATATCGAGATGAGTGAAGCCAATGGTATCAATACTGACAACATGAAGATCATCGGGTATATGATTTCGAATGGTTGTATTGCTTTATCGGGCGCTTTAATTGCTCAAAATAATGGCTTTGCTGATTTGAATTCTGGAGTCGGAACGATCGTTATTGGGCTGGCTTCGATTATTATTGCTGAAGTTATTTTTGCTAATAAACCGTTGTTGTTCCGTTTGCTGTCCATTGTCTTGGGAGCCGTCATTTATCGTTTTATTTTAGCTATTGTTTTTGAATTCAACGTCCAACCAGCAGATGCTAAAATCGCTTCAGCCATCGTTTTAGTGATTTGTCTTTCTTTGCCACAGTTACAAGGAAAGATCCACCTGGGACAAAAGAAAGGGGCACGCTAAGATGTCAACTGTTTTAGAAATTAAAAACTTGCACCAAATTTTTGAGCCAGGAACAATCAACGAAAATCACGTGTTAAAAGGAATCGATCTTAGCATTGAAGCCGGTGACTTTATTACGATTATTGGTGGGTATGGCGCCGGAAAATCAACGTTACTTAATAGTATTGCCGGTGCTATTCCGATAAAAACAGGCAAAATTACCTTGAACGGCAAAGAAATCACTAAGCAATCCGTCATCAAACGTTCGAAGTCGATCAGTCGGGTTTTTCAAGATCCCAAATTAGGCACTGCTGTACGACTTACGGTTGAAGAAAATCTAGCACTAGCTTTAAAGCGCGGCAATCGTCGTGGCTTTAGTTTAGCAGTAAAAGCGAAAAACCGTCCGTTCTTTAAAGAACAGTTGAAAACACTCAATCTTGGTTTAGAAGATCGCTTGAATACAGAAATCGGCTTATTATCAGGGGGACAACGCCAAGCCATTACTTTACTGATGGCTACGTTGCAACGACCGGATTTAATTTTATTGGACGAGCATAGTGCTGCTTTGGATCCTAAAACCTCACAAACAGTGATGAATTTGACACAACGTATGATTGAAGAGAATCAACTGACTGCCTTTATGGTGACACATAATATGGAAGATGCGATTACTTACGGCAATCGTTTGATTATGTTACATCAAGGACAAATTGTGGTTGATCTAAAGGAAGAAGAGAAAAAACATTTAACCGTTCCAAAATTGATGGAGCTCTTTCAAAAAAATAGTGGCAAAGAATTAAATGAGGACGAATTATTGTTAAAATAAAGGTATTTTTGTAAGATAGCTTCAAACATAAAACCAGCGTGTAGCATTAACTTGTTACTCGTTGGTTTTTTATTGTCACGGCTGGAAAAAAGGCTTTTTGTATAAAACAAAAGACTTGTGTATATACTATGTTTGAAATAAGGAGGTCGAAAACGATGCAGGTTGAAGAAAAGATTAGAAAAGTAGGTAATTCTGTTGTCATTACTGTCCTTCAAGATTTTTTAGAAAGAGCCAATATACATGTCGGAGAGATGGTTGGTGTGAATAATGACGCCTGGGATTTGTTAATTAAAAAGAAATCAGTAGAGAAAATGAAATTGCTTTTTATTCAAAAAAATCGCTTCAGAAATATGAAGTGGCCTATAAAGAATTAATCAATCGATGAGCATTAACTGTGTGTGTCAAGTTTTTCATCTCATGGCAAGAAAGTTGCTTTTAAGTTATAATGAAGAAAAATAACGAGGAGGAACATTCATGAAACTATCACTATCGATTTTAGATAACCAGCAACAAGTAAAACTAGGGCGCAATGACTATGAAGAAGAAGATAAACCCATGCAAGCTAGTGGGGAAGATTTTGTTGATTTAGCCACTCAAGATTTTGCCTATGAAGACGGAGATTCGATCAAAGTAGAGGTAGACGAGCCCGATGTTTATTTAGTTGCTAAATTAGATGAAACACTTGATTCATCATTGGTTTATGTCAAAGGAAAGATCTGGGAATACAAAATAGCCATGACTGAAAATGCCTATGAAGCGCGTCCAGATAAACGTTTTGCAAGTAAACGTCATTACTTGAGCGTCCGAGTGGCAACTCCTGAAGAAATCAAAAGTTATCGCAATTGGGCCTTGAATCCGCACGATCAAAAAGAAGAAAATGGTGCCTATCCTCATGCCCATGCCAATGTGGAAACTAGAAACGATGCAACTTTCTTTGCTTGTAATGCCATCGATGGTGTGTATGCGAATCTATCGCATGGCTCTTATCCTTATGTTTCTTGGGGAATCAATCGCCAAGAAGATGCAGCTTTAACCATTGATTTTGGACGAAAAGTAACCCTTGATAAAGTTGCTTTTACCCTTCGTTCTGATTTTCCTCATGATAATTTTTGGGAAAAAGTGACGGTTGCTTTTTCTGATGGGACATCGGAAGAATTCCATACGGTAAAAACCAATGTTCGTCAGGTCTTTGATTTTTCTAAGCGAACAGTAGATTCTGTTAAATTTTATCAATTGATCAAGTCAGCTGATGAATCGCCATTTCCAGCCTTGACTCAAATTGAATTTTTTGGAAGAAATGTTTAACCTATCATTCTAGTAAAAGTACACGAATTCTTATGATTTGTGTGCTTTTTTTATCATTTATTTTTGTTACAATGAAGGCAAAATGAATTTAGGAGGAAAAAATTTGGTAAAAAGGACAACTATACCTACTCAAAATATTACAATTACGGATCCTTATGTCAAACGAGCACAAGATAATTTAGTGGCTTATTTATTACAATTGGATGCCCGCAAGTTTTTGTATGAAATTTATAAAGTAGCGGGACTAAAACCACTGACAGAAAAAGGCTACGACGGCTGGGAAAGAAGTGATGCTGTCAATTTTCGCGGACACTTTTTCGGTCATTTCTTATCAGCACTTGCTTTAGCGTATCATTCTGAAAAAGATGAAAAGAAAAAGCAATCTTTATTGAACCAAGTACAAGTGGCTCTGGATGGGTTACAAAAAGCACAAACAGAATATGCCAAACATCATCCGCAAAGTGCTGGCTATGTCTCTGCTTTTCGCGAAGTTGCCTTAGATGAAGTGGAAGGTCGTGAAGTAGCTTCTGAAAAAAGAGAAAATGTTTTGGTTCCTTGGTACAATTTGCATAAAATTTTAGCAGGGTTACTAGAAATCGCCGAACAACTGCCAACTTTTTCAGAAAAAGCACTACAGATAGCTTCTGATTTTGGTGATTATGTCTATCAACGCATGATGCATCTGGCTGATAAAGAACAAATGTTAACCATTGAATACGGAGGCATGAACGATGCACTGTATCATTTGTTTGCATTAACAGGAAAAAAAGAACATCGCATTGCGGCTAGTTTTTTTGATGAAGAAAAGCTTTTTGATGCCTTAGCAAATGGCGAGGATGTACTGGCTGGAAAACATGCCAACACAACGATTCCCAAGTTTATCGGAGCCATGCGTCATTATCAGGTAGTAGGAGACGACACAAAATACTTGCAAGCTGCCCAAAATTTTTGGGAAATTGTAGTGAAGGATCATACTTACTGTACAGGGGGCAATAGTCAAAGTGAACATTTCCATGAAGCTGACCAACTTTATTATGATGCGCATGTTCGAAATGGGGATTGCACCTGTGAAACTTGCAATACGCACAATATGTTAAAATTATCAAAAATGTTGTATGAAGAAACAAACGATAAAAAATATTTGGATTACTATGAGAGAACTTACATCAATGCCATTTTAGCCTCACAAAACCCCGAAACGGGCATGATGATGTATTTTCAACCAATGGATGCAGGCTATAATAAAGTGTATAATCGTCCCTTCGATGAATTTTGGTGTTGTACAGGAACTGGGATTGAAAGTTTTGCCAAATTAGCAGATACGTACTTCTATCAAGAAGATTCACGGGTCGATAGTAATCTTTATTTCTCAGCTACTGTAGAATTGCCCGAACTTGGGTTACGACTTGTTCAAACCGTCGATCGAAATAAAATGAGTGTTGAAGTAAAGGTAGAAGCCAGTGAAGATGATCCTAAAACAGTAACACTAGGATTTCGGGTGCCTAATTGGTCAAATGGTTATGTTGCCAGTCACCATGTAAAAGAAGAAAATGGCTTTGCAATTGCTACTGAACCTCTTCAAGCAGGCGACAAAGTAACAATCGACCTTCAACCAGAAATACAAGTCAGTCCAACTGAGGATAATAACGAGTATTTGGCGATTACGTATGGTCCTTATGTATTAGCTGCTGATTTAGGCGATAAAGAAGTTACGCGGGATAATCCTAATGGAATTTTAGTAAGAGTCGGTACCAAAGATCCATTAGCACCTGATACCTTAACTTATGAAACTTCCGATTGGTTGACAACTAGTAAAGATCAATTTGAAGAAATTTCTTTACCGGATAAAGTGATTGCTTTTAAGGTGAAAAATACGAAAGAAGCATTGACTTTTTCACCTTATTATCAAATGCATGGCAGAAGATATGGCCTTTATTTCAGAGCAATTCAAGCGGATAGTAAAGAAGAAATGAAAATAAGAGAAGAAAAAGAAATCTTAGCTAAGGAACAAGCACAAATTCTTGCTGAATTAACAAATTTTGATGAAAATAATAGCGAGTATGCTAAAAAGTTACAATACGAGCGCTCAGTCATCGGTATCGAAAAAGGTCGTCGTTTCCGACAAGCACAAGTCGATGGTTGGTTTGCTTATCAATTTGATCTTTCAGAAAAAGAGAATCATCCGGTTCAATTGCAACTGACTTTCCAAAAAGAAGATGCCGGTAAAACGTTGGAAGTAACAATAGATGATTGCACAAAAGTAGTGACAGTAGAAGAACAATCTGAAGCATTTTTTGATCAAAAAGTCGCTTTTCCAACAGAATGCTTAGAAAATAAAAACGTTAAAGTGAAATTCTCAGCAACCAATCAACAAGCACCAAGTATATTTGGGATTACTTTCCGTAAAGCTGAATAAAAATAAAAGGCAACAAATCCAAAGTTAAGGGTTTGTTGCTTTTTTGACTCGTAAGAAAGTATCAATAAAGGCTATTTTGACTCTTGTGTTTAAAACGGCTGTGATTAAAGGAAATAAAAAATGATAAAGAAAATCGTCGCACCCTTCATAAGTATGAGAAAGTAACGCAGGAAAGTAGGTAAATAGTCCGTAAGTAAGCGAAAGTAACGCAGAGAATCAGGTAAAGAGTCCATAAGTATGTAAAAGTAACGCAGAGAATCAGCCAAATAGTCCGTAAGTAAGAGAAAGTAACGCAGGAAACCAGCTAAAGAGTTCGTAAGTAAGCGAAAGTAACGCAGGGAATCAGCCAAATAGTCCGTAAGTATGTAAAAGTAACGCAGGGAATCAGGTAAAGAATTCGTAAGTAAGCGAAAGTAACGCAGGGAATCGGCTAAAGAGTTCGTAAGAATGTAAAAGTAACGCAGAGAACCATGCAAAGAGTTCATAAGTATAGGAAGATAATGATTGACAAGATGGTATCAGTCTTCTACCGTCAAAAGGATTATTTTTCGTAGGAATAAAAATAAATGTTTTTTTGTTTGTGGTATACTAGCTCTAGCAAACAAAGGAGCGTTTTCTATGTCGGAAATCATTTATAAAGGAGACCTTAAAGAGCTACATTTTCATTGGTGTGGTTTTTTCGAAACCAAGCAAGCTTGGCGACACGAAAGTCGTGCCAATCCAGATTATGAATTAATGATTGGAGTCAAAGGCACTCTCTATTTAGCATTTGATGACAAAGAAGTTCTATTAAATCCTGGTGAAATGTTATTAATAGAGCCCAACTGCTCATTTAGAGGTTCACGTGATTCAGAACAAGTCTCTTTTTATTGGCTTCATTTTGCAGTAGAAGGCTTTTCTTGTTCAAAAGAAACCGATGATAAAAGTTGGCAGTTGCCTTTTTATGCCAATGATTTGTTACTAGATAACGAGTTGGTATTGTTACAACAAATGCAAATGATTAAACAAGACGGTCTTTTGGATCATCGCTTACTTGATAGTTATTGCTATACGTTATTGCTTAGTATCAGTGAAAAATTTAAGGCTGCGCAACAAACGGAGTCTCCGCGACATTTTTTGATTGACTATGTAAAACAATTCTTACGTTTGAATTTTCAAACGACTTTGACTGTCGAACAAATTGCCCATTATTTTGGTTATAACAAAGCCTACTTGTCTCACTTATTTTCAAAAGAAGTAGGCATGACTTTAACACAATACCTCAATAGTATTCGCTTAGAAGCGGCACGCCAACAGCTGTTGACGACAAGTGATCCGATTCAAGAAATTGCTTCTAATAATGGCTTTACGGATGAGAAATATTTTAGTCGCTTGTTTACACGACGATATTCATTGGCACCTAGTGGTTATCGAAAAAAATTTGGTCCAGTCCAAAAAATGTAGAAAACCATAATGATTAACAAAAATATACCAATAACTTTCCTTTATTAAGAACTAAAAAATATAAAAACACATAATAGTTATCTAAAAGAATATTCAAATGAACAAAGTACTTTTTCTGTAAAAAGGAGAAAAAGTACTTTTTTTATTTATCAGATATGTTAAAATAAGAATTTGTAAAGGTTATCAAGATAATTTATGATAGCTAAAAAATAAAAATTTCTTTTTTGAATTTTTATAATATTAGTAAAAGTAGTAATTAAATACACTTAGGAGTTGAGATAATGTCTACACCCAGTATTTCTATTGATTTTTCGAAAATTACCCATCCATTAAATGATCTGTATGGATTATTTTTTGAAGATTTAAATCACGCCGCAGATGGGGGGTTATATGCTGAAATGATTCAGAACCGTTCCTTTGAGTTTTGTTCTATTGACCACCCCACTTATCATGCATTAACTGGATGGCAAAAAGCAGATGGTAGTCCGTTAAAAGAGGAAGCTTTGGCATTAAGAGTCTTACAAGATGACCCCATACATCCCAATAACCCGCATTATTTAAAAGTGAATACGAATGAAGAAATCGCTATTTATAACGATGGCTTCAATCGAGGCTTGTTTTTAAAAGAAGGGGAGAGCTATTTACTTTCCTTTTTTGCCAAAGCCGATTTTAATCATCAAAAAGTAAGAATTGCTTTTGTCAATGGTGAAAAAATAGTGGTTCAAGAAGAGATAGCAATTGACAAGAAAGAGTGGCAAAAATATGAACTTGAAGTCCACCTGCCTGAAACTATCCATAAAGGACGTTTGGCACTCATTTTTCCTGAGAATACGAATCTTGCCATTGATATGGTTTCAGTTTTTCCAAAGGCTACGTTTAAAAACCGTAAAAATGGTTGTCGCAAAGACTTAGCGGAAATGCTAGCAGCTACGCACCCTAAATTTTTACGTTTTCCAGGCGGCTGTTTGGTTCATGATGGAAGCCTAAACGAAAAAGATCGCGATGCAAGTTACCGCTGGAAAAACACCTTAGGACCTGTTGAAACTAGACCAACGAAACGTAATTCTTGGGGATACAATCAAACGTTGGGGCTAGGCTATTACGAATACTTTGTCTTGTGTGAAGATTTGGGGGCAAAACCATTGCCAGTGTTACCAGCAGGCTTTGATCCCCATCATCAAAAAGCAGTCCCATTTGATCAATTGCAGCCTTGGGTTCAAGATGCTTTAGATTTGATTGAATTTGCCAATGGTTCAAAGGGGTCAAAATGGGGTAAAATTCGTTGTGAAATGGGACATCCCGAGCCTTTTGGTTTAGAATATTTGGCGATTGGAAATGAAGAAGTTGGCCAACCATTTTTTGATCGATACCCTTATTTTCATGAAGCAATTCGTCAAAAGTATCCTGAAATCAAAATAATCAATTCCGCCGGACCTTTTTCAGCTGGAAGTGAATATGAAAGAGGCTGGGCTAGTGCCAAAGAATATGGTTCTGACTTGATTGATGAGCATTACTATTGTTCACCAGAATGGTTCTTAGCCAATCACCATCATTATGACAATATTGATCCTAAAGGCCCTAAAGTCTTTTTAGGTGAATATGCGGCCAAAACTAACCGCTGGAAGAGTGCTTTAGCTGAGGCCAGTTATATGATTGGCTTAGAAAGAAATGCCGATAAAGTAGCTTTGGCTTGCTATGCGCCTTTATTTGCCAATCGCGACCATGTCAATTGGGCTCCAGATATGATCTTTTTTGACCAAGAAGAAGTTTGTGGGAGCGTCAATTATGAAGTGCAAAAATTGTTTATGCAAAAACAAGGTACACACAATGTTGATTTTTCACTCCATGATTTTCCAGCAGATGAAGTGGTCGATGATAAACCAATTGTAGGCCAAATAGGCTTTAAAGGGGATGGCGCAGAAATCCAACTTTCAAACATTCAAATCAAAGAAATGGACACGCAAAAAGTCCATCACTATGAAGATTGTTCTTTAAAAGAATTGGAAGAATTATCCTTAGATAAATTGACCAACTCTCGTTATACGATTTCTTTTCGTTTTAAAAAGACGGGAGGAAAGTGGGACAAAGGGTTTAAACTTTTCTTTGGGAAAAAAGACGATAAGAATTTATACCATTGGGCCTTAGGTGGTTGGCAAAATCAAGATTGCCTATTGGACCAAGTGACAGATGGGGCTGATAGTGTATTAACCCAAACTATTTGGAAAGTTGAGACCGATAAAGACTATGAGTGTCAATTAGTCGTGAATGAAAGAGAACTAACAGCTTCTGTTAATGGACAAGTCATGAATGAAATCAAGGTACAGCCTTTGATCATAAAACCGGCCTATATCAATGTAGTTTTTGACAAAACAAGCAATCGCTATTATCTAAAAGTGGTCAATTTCAAATCACAAGGCTTTAATCTTAGACTCGACCAAGAAATAAATGCCCTTCAAGTGAAGCAGTTATCTGGAAAATTGACAGCAGAAAACACAATAGGACAAGCGCCACAATTAAAACGTCAGACAACACAAGAAGACCCGAAAGAACCAATCCGTATCAAAGGTCATAGTGTGACCGTGATTGAAATAAAGAGATAAAGAGGAATTGAGTATGGGAAAATTTTTATTTGTACATTTTACAGGAGAACATAAAAATGGCGAACAGATTTATTTTAGTGTGAGTCCTGATGGCCGCCATTTTCATGATTTAAATGATGGCCAACCAATCTTGCATTCTACGATTGGTGAAGAAGGCATTCGAGATCCTTTTTTGATTCGTGATGAAGTCAACCAGTGCTTTTATTTGATAGCCACAGACTTGCAAATCCATAAGGGCAAAGGTTGGCAAGATGCACAAATCAATGGCAGTCACAATATTGTTGTTTGGCAATCTCAAGATCTTATTTACTGGAGTGAACCGCACTTTTTGGATGTTGGCTTAGAAGAAGCTGGAAATGTTTGGGCACCAGAAGCAATTTATGACAAAGAAAAAAAAGCCTTTCTAGTGTTCTGGGCCTCTAAAACCAATGGCAAACAAAAAATGTATGCCGCCTATACCAAAGATTTCAAGTCATTGGGGACCCCTTTTTTATTTATGGAAAAGAAAGGCGATGTGATCGACAGTACCATTCTTGAAGCCAATGGGTATTATTATCGCTTTACAAAAGACGAAACAACGAGTTTTGTTATCATGGAACGAGCTCAAGAATTGACGGGTGTTTATGAACGGGTAACTTCAGATACTCTAGCTGCGATTGAAGGAGTGGAAGGACCTGAAATTTACCAAGTAGATGAGCACTGTTGGTATTTGATTTTAGATCGCTTTATGCAAGATTTAGGGTACATGATTTTACAGACCGATGATTTAGGGACCCAAGATTTTAAAATTTTGCCAGAAACAGCCTATGACTTTGGCCAAACTAAAAAACGTCATGGTGGCGTTTTGGCTATTACCGATGCCGAATACGATCGATTATGGCAGTATTACCACCAAGAAAATCCTGTAATCGATGGCCTGTTTGCTGATCCAGATTTAGTAAAATTTAACGACACTTATTATTTGTACCCAACCACTGACGGAGTGAAAAATTGGGGAGGAAAACAGTTTTCTGTTTTTTGTTCCAAAGACCTTAAACACTTTGAGTCAGCAGGAAAAATTTTAGATTTAGGGACTGACCAAGTCCCTTGGGCAACTGGCAATGCCTGGGCGCCATGTATTCTTGAAAAAAATGGCAAGTATTACTATTATTTTTGTGGGAAACGTCCGGATGGTAATTCTTGTATCGGCGTGGCAACCTCGAACCATCCAACAGGGCCATTTATAGCTGACAAGACGCCTTTGTTACCGTATGAATGGATCCAAAAAGCTAATTTGCCTATGTCTCAGATGATTGATCCGAGTGTCTATCAAGAAGATGGCAAAGCCTATTTATTGTTTGGAAACGGACAAACTGCGGCAATTGTTGAATTAACAGAAGACTGTTGTCATATTAAACCTGAAACATTTCACGCTTATGAAGGCCTATTTGAATTTCGCGAAGCCTTGACTGTGTTTAAACGTAACGATTTATATCACTTTACTTGGTCTTGTGAGGACACAGGCAGTGAGAATTATCATGTAAATTATGGGGTTTCTAAAAAGTTAATAGGGCCTGTCGATTTTCACTATACGATATTGGAAAAACAGCCGGAAAGAGATATCTTAGGAACTGGACATCATAGTATTTTTAAAGAACCAGATAGTGAGAATTATAAAATTTGTTACCATCGTTTTGCGACACCTTTAGAAAACTATGCGGCAAATGAAAAAGGCTTTAATCGCCAAGTGTGTATTTCACCACTAGATTTTGATGAAAAAGGGTTAATTCGACCTGTTATTATATAAAAAAGAAAGGAAGATTTTCAAATGAATCATTTAGACGTAGCCAAAACACCACCTATGGGCTGGAATAGTTGGGATTGTTACGGAGCCTCCGTAAGAGAAGACGAGGTCCGTGCCCATGCCGATTATATGGCGAAAAATTTAAAACAATATGGCTGGGAATATGTGGTTGTCGACATTCAATGGAGCGAACCAGAAGCATCATCGACTTGGTACAATACCTTTTATCCGTTAGAAATGGATGAGTATTCCCGTTTAATTCCTGCTGAAAATCGCTTCCCAAGTGCTAAAGATGGCGTTGGGTTTAAAGCTCTAGGGGATTATATCCACAGCTTAGGCCTGAAATTTGGGATTCATATTATGCGTGGGATTCCTCGTCAAGCGGTACATCAAAATACCGCCATCAAAGGTACTGGCAAAAAAGCTCGTGAAATTGCCTTGAATAATATCTCTTCATGGAATTCTGATATGTATGGAGTCAACATGGATATTCCTGAAGGCCAACTTTATTATGATTCCTTAATTGAACTATACGCTTCTTGGGGAGTCGACTTTATTAAAGTCGACGATATTGCTTATTCTATTTTATATGGTGATGCGCATAAAAAAGAAATTGCTGGTATCCGTCAAGCCATCGATAAAGTGGGTCGTCCCATAGTGCTTTCTTTATCACCAGGACCCGCTCAATTAAAAAATGGTACCTTTTTCCAAGAAAATGCTAATATGTGGCGCTTAACAGATGACTTTTGGGATCACTGGGATGCTTTGGTCAAAATGTTTGATCGTACCGAAGAATGGGCACCATTTGTTCGTCCAGGAAATTGGCCAGATTGCGACATGTTACCACTGGGACATATCGGGTTACGTGCACACGACGGTGGTGGTGGTGACAACTGGACGCGATTCACCAAAGATGAGCAATATCTATTGATGACTTTATGGACAATTTTCCAATCGCCGTTAATGTATGGCGGCACTTTGCCTGATATCGATGATTTTACCTTGAGCTTGTTTACCAATGAAGAAGTTTTAGATATGTATCATAGCTTAGTGGATCGTCGCCAAATTTATCGCGATGACAATTGGATTATGTGGCAAGCCCATTCTGAAACAGACACCTATGTTGCTGTGTTTAATGTGTCTGATGATCCTGATTGCTTACCAAAATCTTTGGTCAATAAAATTAAGGCGCGTCAATTCCGCGACTTGTGGGCAAAAGAAGATAGCAGCTTTGAAACAGCCCTTGAAGTCAATAGCCATGGTGCACGTTTGCTTAAACTGAAAAAATAAAGGAGAAAGCTCCAAGAATTTTCTTGGGGCTTTGTTCAATAGAAGATTATATTTGAGTAATAGTGGAGAAAAGAGTACCCAAATTTTTTAATAGGAAAGAGGTTTTACAATGGAGAATATTCTTATAAAAGATTGGTTCTTTCAATTAGAAGATATAAAAACAGCTTGGCAAAAGGATTTTGATGATAAAAATTGGGAAGCGGTCACTGTGCCACATGATTGGAGTGTACAGCAAAACTTTACTAAAGAAGCTTCCAGTGGAACAGGGTATTTGCCGGGAGGTGTTGCATGGTATCGGGCGCACGTGGATCTTGAAAATTGGCAAGAAGCCAACACGTTACGACTTATCTTTGAAGGAGTTTACAAAAATGCTCAGGTTTGGGTCAATGGTTATCATTTAGGCAGTCGTCCCTCTGGCTATGCTGAATTTTCTTTTGATATCAGTGACATTTTTTCTTATGCCCCAGATAACGATTTGGTCATTGCTGTACGAGTCGATCACACAGATATTGCGGATTCTCGTTGGTATAACGGCTCAGGTATTACCCGCCCGGTTCGTCTGGAAAATCATCAAGAGATTCAACTTGTTGAAAATGGCACTTTTTTTGAAACGATTTCTTGTAACGATAAAAAAGCAAATATCCGTATCACACATGAAGTTTTAAATAATTCCGATGAAGCACAAGAAGGAGTAATCCGTGAAAGCTTAGAGTCTTGTCAAAAGGGAAAAGCTATCACTTTTGAAAAACAAATTACATTAGCGCCCCACGAAAAGATGACCGTTGTTTTTGAACAAACCGTTTCGGATCCTGAACTTTGGTCGCATGACACGCCGAATCTTTATCATCTAAAGACGTCATTAGGAATTGACAACGATTATGAACAAATGGTTGGTATTCGAATGATTCAATTTAATTCTGATCAAGGCTTTTTTATCAATGGAACAAGCGAGAAATTGCGAGGTGTTTGTTTGCATGAAGATGCTGGGTGCTTTGGAACAGCCGTACCTGATGTCGTTTGGCTCAGACGCTTATTGACTTTAAAAGAAGCTGGAACCAATGCTATTCGTATGGCTCACAATCCTCACAGTCAAACCTTGTATCAATTATGTAATTTGCTTGGTTTTTATGTCTTTGATGAAGCCTTTGACGAATGGGAAAATCCTAAAAATAAATGGTGGCAAGGTCATAATGTTTACCCGCCTAAACATGAGGGGTATGCTGAATTTTTCCCAAATTGGTACAAAGAGGATCTTGAAAATATGATTGATGTTCATAAAAACCATCCCTGTGTCATTGCATGGAGTATTGGAAATGAACTTGATTACCCAAATGACCCTTATGCCAATCCCTTGTTTTCAGAAATGACAGGCAACAATGATGCCTCAAAACCGGAAGCAGAACGGATTTATAACCCACAACGGCCAGATACCAGAAGATTATCGACAATCGCAACGAAACTTGCGGCTATTGTTAAAAAGAAAGATTCAAGCCGTCCGGTAACTTTAGCAGCAGCTTTTCCAGAATTATCCAGTCATACAGGTTTATTAGATAATCTTGATGTAATCGGTTATAACTACAAAGAGTTTTTATATGAAGAGGATCATAGACGATTCCCTAATCAACCTTTGCTAGGTAGCGAGAACGGACATGGTTATAAAGAATGGTTAGCCATCAAAGACAATGACTATATTGCAGGACAATTTTTATGGACGGGCATCGACTATTTAGGAGAAGCTCATGGTTGGCCGATTCATGGATCAGGAGCAGGAATACTAACGATGGCAGGTCTGCCAAAGAGTCGCTATTATTTGCGAAAGAGCTGGTGGACTTCAGAACCAATGCTCCATTTAGAAACACGAGTGAAAACCCAAGAACCGTATGCCCCAACAAACCGTACTTGGTCCTATGAAAAAGGACAAGTGGGCGAAGTTTTTGCTTTTTCAAATTGTGAGAAAGTAGAACTCAACGTGGATGGTGAAAGGAAAGAAATGGCCTATGATACAGATGCTGGTTGTTTTAAATTAGAGATTTCTTCTTTTGAAGGAGCGTTACAAGCTCTTGGTTATGTAGAGAATACCCAAGTGAGCGATGAAATAAAGGGTTCTCAAAAAGCTTATGAACTAGACTTACAAAATTGGCAAGTACCAGAAGACGTTATTGGGCTTGGAAATTTGCAAGAAGAATCAGCTATTTCTCAGGTTGTGGTAAGTTTATTCGATTGTAATGGATCAATTGCAAGCGATGAAAAAGAAATTGAAGTGTCTGTTACAAACGGAAGATTGTTTGGTATCGAAAATGGGGATCTTGGCGATGTGACACCGTATACGAAATCTTCTCGTTCAACTTACCAAGGCCAACTGATAATTTATGTTGAAAAAGAAAAAGACTGTATTCTTCACGTGAAAGCAGAAGGCCTAGACCAAAAAGAGTTGTATTTAGATTAAGAATAGATGAATTTAATAAAATTAGATTACTTAATTAGCTAATAGCTTAACAAAAACTCTTGACAGTTAGCGAAAATAGCGCTATAAATAGTAGGTAATGAAATCATTTTCAAAAAAGGAGGAAGAAAATGAGAGTACCCCTTTCAAAAGAATCACTACCTGTTTTTGATGCCATTGCCAGTGCAACCCGTATCGAAATCATTAATCTACTATCTAAAAAAAGAATGAATGTTAAAGAGCTGGCACAGGCATTGAGTTTGAGTAGTCCTGTGACTGCTAAACACGTAAAAATTTTAGAAGAAGCGGGAATCATCAAAACCGAACGTATTCCCGGAAAAGCAGGGATGCAAAAACAATCGATTTTAAAAGTTGATTTGATTGAGATTGAATTTCCACGCAAAGTTTACCCCGCTTATGAATTTTATGAAGTGTCTGTTCCAATTGGCCAATATATCGACTTTTTGGTCGAACCAACTTGTGGTTTGTCTTCAGTGACAGAACAAATCGGTGAATACGATGAACCGCGCTATTTTGCCGATCCACGTCGTTATGAAGCAGCAATTTTATGGTTTACCCAAGGATTTGTCGAGTACAAAGTGATTAATCCATTGGCCAAAATGGATCGTTTAGAAATGATGGAAATTACCATGGAAGTATCTTCCGAGTTTCCAACTGGTAATAATAATTGGCCATCAGATATTCATTTTACCTTAAATGAGGAAGATTTAGGAACTTGGCTATCCCCCGGAGATTTTGTTGATGTCAAAGGCAAGTATTCTCCTGACTGGTGGCCATCTACCATGAATCAATACGGTGTTAAAGTAACGATTCGCATCACCAATCACGGCGTTTGGATCAACAATAAACAAACGGTGTGGTGCCGCATGAAAGATCTGCACCTCGATCGAATGATGTACGATTTGAAAATTGCCGTTGAAGAAGATGCCGAGCATGTTGGTGGTTGTACCATTTTCGGTAAGGGTTTTGGGAATTACGATACCAATATCGAATTCAAATACTATTATAGTGAGAAAAACGATGAGGAAGAAGATATGTTACCACCAGAATTACCGGTTGAATCGGTCTAAAAAAAAGCTACGGATATTTCTGTAGCTTTTTTCAATATGAAAAAATAAAAATGAAAGGAAGAAATTGGGATGACGATAGACTTTAAAAAATCAAAAGAAAGAAAGGCTTCGATAGTATCTGTTTCATCAAAACATCTTGAAACACTTTTCGATCATTCCGGAGGTGGAATCTCCTTAGAAGGAATCAAATCAACAGACCGCTATTTGATTGGTAGCATCGAAGTTTTAGAAGACCATGCGGTAGCGTTAATGCTCCGTTTTTATTTACCAGATGAAAAAACGGAGCGAATCACGATGCGCTTTGGTATATTACCGAAAGTGAAAACCCTTGTCTGTTTTGATTTAGGACTATTAGATGCGCATTCAATCTATACCAATCGTACACCAGGGCTACTTAAATTGGTCGTGCATGGGAATCGAACAGATTTAAAAGATGTAGCTCGTATCGAATTGGGTATTGAGGAAACGTTTCATGATGTTTCAGTTCGGTTGGAAAATTTTTATACATCGGAAAAAAAGCCGATTACCTATCCTTTGCCGAATACCAAACAGGTGGATGAATTTGGACAATGGAAAACCAAAGATTGGTCTGGAAAAACACATTCATTTGAAGAAATGTCAACAAATATTCGGGCTCAAGAAGGACCTGCTGAATACCTCTTTTCGACTTGGAATAAATGGGGTGGCGATAAGAGTCGCCAACTAAAGAAAAGTTCCGGCTTTTTTAGTCGCATAAAAACCGAAGATGGACGTTGGCATTTGGTTGATCCAGACGGTTGTGATTATTTTTCAGTTGGACCTTGTGGCACAAATCCCGGCGATTCTTACCGTATTGATCATTTGGAAAAACTTTGTGATTGGCTCCCTGACGAAAATGATTCTGAGTTTAAAGAATTTTATAGCAAAGGAACGATGCAGCGGACACCTTATATGGAACCTGAAGAGTTTAAAAATTTTAATTTTCTAAAAGCTAATTTATTTCGTGTGTATGGTGAGAATTGGTATGAAAAATGGCAAGAAATTTCTTATCATACATTGATGAATAATGGACTCAACACGCAAGGAAACTTTCCCGGCCTTGATGTAAATAATGGGCAGAGCAAAATTCCTTATGTACGCGAAATGAATGACTTTCCTTTGACAGACACTCTGATTTTTCGTGATTTTCCAGATGTTTTATCACCTGAATATCACGAAAAAAGTGAGAAATTTGCACAACAATTACTGATTTGGCGCAACGATCCATGGTTGATTGGCTATTTTTTAAGAAATGAACCAGAATTCAATTTTGTTCCCAATTTGTGTATTGCTAATGAAGTGTTGCATTGTCCAGAAAATACTTATTGTCGACAAGGGCTAATTAAATTTCTTAAGGAGCGTTATCAAACGATTTACCAACTAAATCAGAACTGGGACAGTGACTTTGCTGATTTTACTGACTTTGAATTAAACATCGATGATTGTATAGCAGAGTATCCTAAGTCTGAAAAAGTTCTGCGTGAGTATTCACTTGTTTTAATTCGTGAATATAGTAAGGTTCCATCACTAGCTTGTCGGGCAATTGATAAAAATCATTTGAATCTAGGCTTACGTTGGTCAGAGGCCAAAAACAAAGATATGATGGCTGGTTGGGAATATTTTGATGTCTTTTCTTTGAACTGTTATGCCTTTGATCCGACCATTCAAATGGATTTTGTTAAACAAGTTGGAGTCGATCTTCCCATTATGATTGGGGAATTTCACTTCGGTGCTCTTGACCGTGGCTTACCTGCGACTGGTTTAAAGGGAGTTCAAAATCAGACAGAACGTGGTAAGGCGTGGCGATTATATGTAGAGAAAATTGCGGCCCATCCTTATGGCGTTGGTGCCCACTGGTTTCAATTTAATGATCAATTTTGTCTCGGTCGTTTTGATGGTGAGAATTATCAAATCGGCATGGTCGATGTCTGTATGCAACCATATGAAACACTTTGTAAAGCGATAAAAGCAACCTCAGAAAGATTGTATCGTGTTAAAAATGGTGAATTAGAAGCTTTTAATCAAATTCCTCAGAAAATACCGATGATTGGCTACTGAATCTGTTCTTGTTTATAAAGGTGATTACCCTCTACAGTAACATAATTACATTTATTTAAGCTTAATGTTACTCTTTCTGATAATTCTAAAATGTATATTTGGAGATAGATAACTAAAAAAGCAAATTAAAGGTTTACATTTTAGATAGTTCATTGTATAATACAGTCAGTGAAAACGATGACATTGCTTTCTTAATCTTTTTTTGGTTCAAAGTATCTTTCAAAGATAATCTTAAGAATCTTATTAA
>Ga0079226_10001441_pt1 | contig 18260 bp, 14 predicted proteins | sample Poulit2014_FD_76345 | JGI IMG/M metagenome (GOLD analysis project Ga0079226, IMG submission 76345) | Agricultural soil microbial communities from Georgia to study Nitrogen management - Poultry litter 2014 | ecosystem: Environmental > Terrestrial > Soil > Agricultural land | place: USA: Georgia...
GAGTAGCGAAGAACAGACCATTTGGGTAAACGGGAGCCGCCAATGGTGTAGAGCGCCCAGCCTAAAGCGGCGAGAAAGAGTAAAAATAATGGCATTAAACGACCTCCGCCGAGAATTGTGGAGAAATCGCCATTGGTGACCACAAAGAGAACGCCGACAAATGCAATGAGGATCGTTCCTAGCGTAAAATTACTAGGTCTTGCTCGATAATAAGCCCACATCACCATTGCCGAAATAATCGGAACAGATGCTTCCATGATGGAAGCAATTAAAACGCCGGGATCATCTAATTGGTCTTGGCCGATAAAGATTAATAAGTTGTAAACTGTGAATCCCATGGAGCCGAAAAACCAGATCATAAAAGTATGACCTTCTGTTTTAAAAGCAGCAGCGCCTTCTTTAAAATAGAGAATTACAGCGAGAAGAATGGCGACAGGTACATAGCGCAGTAATGTGAAGTAAAATGGGCTAATGACTTTAAAGATCTCTGCAGCAACTGGGAACATTGCGCCCCAAGAAGCACTTGCAATAATCAATAATAATGCGCCATATAGTAAATTTTGACGGCTTGCCATGATATATCACTCCATTCACAATCCCATTTTGGGAGGTTGGGTTATTACAATAGTTTTTAGTAATGTTAATTAGGTCATCTTTTTGGGGCTTAGATCTTTAAAACCCTTCTTGTGACGTTGCTCTACTTTAATCTTCCAGCAATATCTTGTAAAACGATTAATAATATTGGTTGAGATCATTTTTAGTGATATATATAATGATCAAACTGAAAACTACAGAAAATAAGCAATATAAGTGACAAGGAGAGAGATGATGAATGGGCGAGATCTACGGATATTTGTAAAAGTTGCAGAATTGGGATCGATTAGTCATGCGGCAAAAGCGCTGAATTATGTACAGTCGAACGTGAGTTCGAGAATTCAGAAATTAGAGGAGGATCTCAATGTGGTTCTTTTTTTTAGAAGTAAGCAAGGAATGCAGTTAACGCCAGAAGGAAAAGTGTTGATCGATATTGCTTATAAAATTATTGAACTCTCCGATAAAATGATGCAAGTAGCGCGTTCCGGCGGGCAGCCTGTAGGCAAATTGGAGATTGCATCGGTAGAAACAGTGATTAAATTACCACTGATTCTTTCGAAGTTTAATAAAAACTATTCTAGCGTGGATCTGCGTTTAGCAACCGGCGTGACAACAGCATTGAGAGATAAAGTTTTAAACTACCAATTAGACGGTGCTTTTGTTACTAAGAGTCGCTTAACAAGTCATCCAGAATTAACAGAAGTGGATGTTTTTGAAGAAAAACTGGTGTTAATTGCAGATCATCATGCGGATGATTTAATAACATTATTAGAAAGACCATTACTAACCTTTAGTGATGGTTGTGGCTATCGTGCAAAATTTCAGGAATGGTTAAAATCCATAGGGCGAGATTTAACGAAAAATATGGAATTAGGAACACTTGAAACAACTTTAGGAAGTGTGATTTCAGGGCTAGGAATTGCCTTTGTACCTTATTCGGCAGTCGCTCATTATGAGAAAACGGGATTGATTTATTGTCATGAATTGCCGGAAAAATATAGTGCAATTACGACGACATTTATTTATCGAGGAAATGAAGAAATTAGCCCTGTTTTACAAGCTTTTGTAGAGACCATCGATCTTGCTAAAGATGATGCAATTTCTCCTTTTTATCGTTTCTAAAATTGAATATAACGGTGATATGGATCATCTGTAGCATTACAAGGATGTTATATGAAAAATAAAAAATTGACCTATATGGGGATTGGGCTTTTTCTCTTTTTAGGAATTGCATGGATTGTACTTGAGTATTTAACAACATCGATGGAAAAAGCGAATATTTACAGTGTGAGTGACATTCAGTATGACGATAGTACTTATCGTTATGTAAAAGCAAAATGTGATAGCGTTTTTTTTGAATATAATAGTGAAAATTGCATCAATTTAAGAGACGCACGATGATCATAGATGTCTTATTGGATGTTTCATTCATTGTTTTAGTGAGCTTTTAAGGAAAAATATTTTGGAAATTGCCGTTATTGCAATATTGCTATTACTGGCTTTTAGCTCGCTTCGGCTTATTGGAAAGTTTTTCTCATTTGTCATGAGTAGCTTTATTAAATTAATCATCTTGATCATTTTAATTGTGGTCGTCATTATTGGGCTCGATTACTACGGCATCAACTTTTCAGATAAGTTTAATAAAACGGAGATGACGAATTTTTTAAAACAGCATAAAGAAGAAGGGTCGTAAGTTGAAACGACCATATTTTCATCCTAAAAAAAGCCTTCGGAATAAATATTCACGAAGGCTTTTTAATATCGAGTGATGATTCGTTTTTTAAGAAATATTTATTACTTATCGCTTACTCATCTTCCTCTCGAGCGCGAATAATTTCATCGATTTCATCATGACCAATTTCAGGAACGGGTTGTTTGAAGAATTTTGTAATATAGATGAGATACGACATGCCTAATGCAAACCAAATAAGCCCAATTGTCATTGCGTGAGAATCAAGATTGATCCAGAGCCAAATGGTTAAACACATGCCAATCAGTGGCAATAATCCATAAGAGAGAAAGCCTTTGAGATTGTAGTTTTCTTTTGCTTGCGTGAAGAGATGACTTTTAATGACACAAGCATTCACTGAGGTAAATGCGACTAAAGCTCCGAAGCTAATCATCGAAACAACGAGATTAAGTGGAATAAAGAGTGCAATTAAAGAAAATGCCGCAACGCAAATCAAGGCTAAATGTGGCGTATGAAATTTGGGATGTAAGTTATAGAAAACTTTACGTGGTAAAACACCTTCTCGTCCCATAGCAAAGAGGATTCTGGAAACACTGGTTTGCGATGTCATTGCGGATGCATAAACACCTGTTAAATAGGCTGCTAAGAATAGATCAGATAGGAGTTTCCCCCCAAATCCACTATTTTCACCGACACGATTAATCACATCTAAACTCGCCGTATCTTGACGATCAATTGGAATAAAGTCTTGCCATTGAGGATAGGAAATATTTGACACAAATGAGACAATCAAGAAGATACCACCGGCAATTGCGACGGTAAGCATGATCGCTCTTGGTAATGTTTTGGACGCATTTTTCGTCTCTTCTGCCATGGTGGCGATTGCATCGAATCCTAAGAATGCTAAGCAGAGTACCGCAGCACCTGAGAGTAATCCTGCCATATCGTTCCCGGTTGGATTTAATGGCTCGATTAAGTTGCTAGGACTTAAATCTGTGCCATTGAAGCTCAATAAGATAAAGAGACCAATAAAGACCACTTGTAGCGCAATTAAGAAGAGATTAATAGGTGTAATTAAGCGAACACCAATATAATTGAGCGCGGTGACTGATATAAGTGCACCTAAAATAAAGCTCCATGCCGGTATTGCCGGGAATGCTTCGTGTAGATAAAGACCTAGAACCACATAGTTAACGATGGGTAAGAAGAGGTAATCTAAAATTTGCACCCAACCAATTGAGAAACCGATCACAGGACCAAAGGTTCGCTGCGTATAAGAATAAGCAGAACCTGAAAGCGGTAGAAATGTCGACATGCGGCAATAGCTAAGTGCTGTAAAGAAGATCATTACGAGTGTAATAATGTAGGCAATGGGAAGATGCCCGTGACTTAAAACGGTCACTTGCCCATAAGTAGTAAAGATTCCAAGTGGAACCATATAAGCAAGGCCAAATACAATTAAAATAGGGGTTGTTAGCACACGGTTCATTGCCGGGTTGGTCATTATTATCATCTCCTAATAGAGTCTATGATTGACTACATTGTGAGTTGTTCAATAGGTAATTTGAACATTTATCTTGTTTATTGATGAATATTGCGAAGCTCGGTTCGCGAACCTGTATGTTAGAGGATATTGCCGAATAGGGCTATTGTTTTACAATCGCTTACATTTTAAATTTTAAATCAGTCAAGAGTAGTGCCTTTACAGAATATCAAAAATCACAATTGATTAATACTCAGCCAAAGCAAGCGTAACTTTTGAAGATAAATTGCGTAAAAAGCATCATGATTGTGAAAAATCATCTTTTTAAAAGAATTTTCTGAAAAGCGATTAATTAATTTTATGGATGTTGAAAAACGATGAAAGAAGAGATAACAAAATGCCGGGATTCATAATCACCGGCATTTTATAGTTCTTAAGATGAAATTAGAAGTAATTAAGCAGAGTAGACTTCTTTTCCACCAATGAAGGTTTTAAGAATTTGCACATTTTCAATATCTGCAGGATCATTTTTGAAAACATCTCGATCAAGGATAATGTAATCTGCAAATTTCCCTGGTTCTAACGAGCCTACATATTTATCGGCATCAATCATATATGCAGCATCAATCGTTGCTGATCGGAGTACTTCATTAAATGTAAGATCTCTATCTGTATTTAAACGAGGATCTTCAGCACCGCCTTTGCGCGTTAAAGCGACTTTAAAATCGTACCATTCATTTAGGGGATCAATTGGCCAATCACTACCAAAGGCAACTCGTACTCCGGCATCATAGAATTTGCCGGCAGGTTCTAAGTTATCAAAACGTTCTTCGCCGAGAACATCGCGCATTTCATCACTAAATTCTTGGCTATATCCTGCCCATTGATACGAGAGGCAAGGTATAACTTCTAATGCTTTAAAACGCGCAAACTGATGAGGAGATGTTAGTTCGTTATGTGCAAGGCTTGGACGAATATCTTTGCCTGGCAGTTTGTTGCGCATGGCTTCAATCGCATCGAGCGTTACTTCAATCGCACCATCTGCCACGGTATGCATATGAGGATGGAATCCTTTTTCACTCACCGCAGAGATCAATGCTGTGAGAAGCTCATTAGGATAATAGAGATCGCCCTTATTTTGTGAAGGTTGCCAGTTAGGGGATTCTTTCGTGCCCATATTTTCACGATAAGGGGCAAGCAGTGCTGCAGTATTGATCGGACATTGCATTACGCCATCGACGAAGAATTTTGCGTGTTGAATAAAGATTCCCGGTTTTGTGGACCATGATGGATCAGTGTATTTTGCCGCAAACTGCATCATCGTTTCAACCGCTGCCGGCACGTCCGCAACGGTGGGGGAATTATCCGGTGTGATTTCACGGGCACCCAATAGACGAATCGTTAAACGGTCTTGCTCTTTTAAGCGAGTAAATGCATCAAACTGTAGTGGTAATGCGCGCGCATCCATGACGGTAGTTACACCTTGGCTATTGAGCAGCTGCTGCACATCCTCGGCAACGATAACGGCGCTATCGGCATCTAAAACAGGAATAGAGTCAAAAGCACGCATTGCTGGTGCATCTTCCATAATGCCGTTTAAAGTGCCATCCGGGAAACGGCGAATGGTTCCATCTACTGGCGTTGGCGTATTTTCATCAATTCCGAAAAGTTCTAGTGCGCGGCTATTTGCAACTAAAGTATGGCAATCATTGGCAAATAAAATCACGGGACGTTTTGTATCCAAACTATCTAAATCACGGCGCGTAATATCTGTACCAAGCGGTAAAACTTCCTGTCTTAGGAATGCGCGTACTTGCAGCCAATCTGTGTCGCTCGTACGTTTTTGATCTTGATCGATATATTTTTGAATAAATGCCAAAGTATCGGGAACAGTCATACTCGCATAGTTGAGGTTACAGCTTGCACGTTGTAAGCCGCCCCAGAAAGGATGAAGATGTGAATCCACAATCCCAGGCATTAACATTTTTCCTTGAAGATTGATCATGTCACTTTTTTCATTTTGAAGCGCAAGGATCTCTTCATTTGAACCGGTGGCTAAGACTTTTCCATCTAGAAAAGCGACCGCTTCAGTAATGCGATGATTCACATCTGCGGTAAAAATAGTCCCATTTGTGTAGATTGTATCTGCAAATATTTGTGCCATGAAATCTCCTTAAATATGAATAAAGTACGGCGCAAAATAAGATCATTCAAAGATGGATGATCAGTTGTTTTTCAAAGCATTGTAAGCTTAATTTCTCTATTTACCTAACTTTGTCAAGAATTTTGTCAGAGACTTCTCTCGTATTTATTGACCAGTATATTGTTATAAAAAAGTTCTAAGAAGTTACGCTAGTAGCGATTGTAAAATAGCGATCATTCTTTGAGGATCTTCTTCCGGTAATAGATGATCTGCTTGTTGAATACAACCTTCTTTTTGGGAAATTGCCATCATCCCAGCTTCTGAACTAAGTTTAAAAATATCTCGAGAATTCTCGCCATATAAAATTGTTACAGGTGTTTGCTGATGGATATCCCTTAAGGCAGCTGCGCTAATCGGCTTTGGCTCTACTTGTGTTAAGAGTTTCTGTAAAGACTCGGCATTATCTTGTTTGATCACTTGCAGTTGTTCCGATTGATCAGAGAGTGAATATTGCATATTTTTGCAAGCGCTAATGAACAGATCTACCGCTAGATCAGGTTTTTTCCGGCGATAAGCTTTGATGATTGGACTCATCATCTTGGTAATATCTTTCGTAAAGCGGGCTTGATTCTCTTCGGTCATCCCATAAGTTGGCACAATTAATTCGTAAAGAATCATAGATTCGAAAAGTTCCGGTGCCATTTGAGCGGCTAATAGAGAAACGTGGCAAGCATAAGGCCAAGCCACAATTTTAAATTGTCGATGAGGTAGATCAGCTTGTTGATTGAGCGTGCGGCAAAAAGCGATAAGCTCTTTTGCATGTCTTTGGGTATCAAAGCGAGCTTCAGCATCATCTGAATTACTTTCTTGAACAGGTTTTTGACCAAATCCTGATTGTGTTACTGCTAAGGTTTCATAATTTGGAAACGCAGTTAAATAGGGTTGCCATATTCTAGCATCGCCCAAAATACCATGAAGAAATAGAAGAGCTGGCCGATGATTGTCAGATTCTTGCGATTCGACTTGTAGATATTCCAAGGTTTGCGCATTTGCTGTTTTTAAGTAGGGAGAAATATCGAGGTGCTTTGGAGAGATATTCACGAATAACATCCTATATTTACGGGATCAGTGATAGATCTTAAAAAAAAAGCCCTCAATTCTGCTGTGTCTAGACTGAGAAATGTCAACGCATTTAACGCTAGGCAGAAATGAGGGAGTTGTTATTAATCATAATAATGAAGAGATTGACATCAATCGTCGTCTTTACAATACAAACTCTGAGAAATCATCTCTCAGTAGTAAATTTACCAATGTTCCCGTTAATTGAGAGAGTTCTTCTGGGGAAGTGACAAAGGGCGGCATGATATAGACCAGTTTATTAAATGGGCGAATCCAGACGCCGTGATCGACAAAATATTGCTGGATACGAGCTTGATTAACAGGGCGCTTTAATTCAACAACGCCGATTGCACCGAGTACACGAACATTTTGGATATGTTCATTGTCTTGCAAGGGAGCGAGTAATTCTGCCTTTAATTGCGCTTCAATACGATTTACATTGGTTTGCCATTGCCCATTATCTAAGAGCGATAGGCTTGCATTTGCTGCCGCGCAAGCTAAAGGATTTCCCATAAAAGTAGGGCCGTGCATAAAGCATTTTGCTTCGCCATTACTGATGGTTTCTGCAACATGGCGCGCGGTTAATACTGCCGATAATGTTAAATATCCACCGGTTAATGCTTTTCCTAAGCAGAGAATATCCGGTGCAATCTCGGCATGTTCGCATGCTAAGAATTTGCCGGTTCTACCAAAGCCGGTCGCAATCTCATCTAAGATCAACAACACGCCGGTTTCATCACATAATTCGCGTAAGACTTTAAGATAGTTGGGATGATAAAAACGCATACCGCCGGCACCTTGCACGATGGGTTCGGCAATGACAGCAAAGAGTTCCTGATGATGTTTTGCAAAAATTTCTCGTAAATTGTCTGCGGCTGAATCATGCCATTCTTCATCAAAATCAACGGTAAAGGTTTTGGCAAATAGATGATTAGGAAGATAATCACCATAGATGGAATGCATAGAGTTAGCAGGATCACAAACGGCCATTGCACCAAAAGTATCGCCATGATACGCATGTGATAGAGAGAGAACACGATGGCGCTTTTCGCCTTTGGCATGCCAATATTGGAATGCCATTTTAAGTGCTACTTCTACGGCCACGGAGCCTGAATCGGCAAGGAACACACATTCCAGTTCATCTGGCGTGATCTCTACGAGCTTTTGTACGAGATCTACGGCGGGTTGATGCGTAATTCCGCCAAACATTACATGCGACACTTGTTCTAGTTGCGTTTTAATGGCTTCATTCATTACCGGATGATTATAACCATGCAATACCGCCCACCAAGAGGACATACCATCAATGAGTTTTCGTCCATCTTCTAATTCAAGCATCACGCCGTTTGCTGATTTTACAGGATAACAAGGTAATGGTTCGCTCATAGAAGTATAAGGGTGCCAGATATGTTTGGCATCAAAAGCTAAATCGATTTTACGCATGATAATGGGTCTCTTTTCGTTTTTTGATGATATGGCATAGGCTGAAATTAAACCTAGGTTGAATGCGCTCTATGGTACTATAAATTCCTGTTTTTGGTCTGAACAAAGCGATTTTGTTTTAGATTGAAAATAGAATATAACGAGACAAAAAGTAACATCACAACACCATAAAAAAGATAGATGATTGTTATTTCTAGGAGAATCTTCAGATTAATCGAAATGAGTAAGAATATTCTAGATCTGCTAGAAGCCTTGAAAGATTTTATGCAGGATTTTGATGAAATCATCGATCAAGAATAGGGAAACGAGTTTATTTATGTGGAACAGAAGAATTCAGATCGCCTTAAATGAGCAGAAGGCTAAAGATCGATATCGTCAGCGTCAAAGATGTGTCACACAGGATTGCACACACTCTATTCGTGTCGATCATCAAGTTTATATGAACTTTTCATCGAATGATTATTTAGGGTTAGCGCATCATCCCAAAATGATTGAAGCTGCTGAGTTGGGTGCGAAAAGATTTGGTGTTGGAAGTGGGGGATCACCGCATGTTACAGGATATAGTGAACCTTTAGCCATGTTAGAAGAAAAGCTTGCTAATTGGCTGGGTTATGATGCTGCGATTGTTTATCCTTCAGGTTTTACGGCGAATCAAGCGGCTATTAAATTATTGATTGCGCGTAATGATGTGATGATTGCCGATCGATTATCACATGCTTCGCTATTAGAAGCAGCGATGTTCTCGCCAGGGCGATTATATCGTTTTAAACATAATGATATTGCTTCATTGGAAAGCTATTTAGAGAAGGGAGCTGAGCTATCTGAGGAATCTGGACAATTGGTGATTACTGAAGGGATCTTTAGCATGGATGGCGATCATGCACCTTTAGATCAAATTGCGAAAGTCACTCAAAAAGCAGAAGCATTACTAATGGTGGATGATGCACATGGGATTGGTATTTGCGGTGAGCAAGGCAGAGGATCCTGTGATCATTATGGTATTAAGCCCGATATTTTAGTTGTTACTTTTGGTAAAGCGTTTGGTTGTAGTGGTGCGGCGCTATTACTTTCCAAAGAATTTGCACAATACTTTGTACAGTTTTCAAAGCCACTTATTTATAGTACGGCGATTCCACCGATGCAAGCTGCGATCCTTCTGCAAGCGATGGAGATCATTCAATCGCAAGAAGGGGATATTCGTCGTCAAACTTTAGCGCGTAATATTGCCTATTTTAGAGCTGAAATGACAAAAGTGTTAACAACGCTTTCACAGAAACCTCAGATGAATAATATGGATGAATCATTATCCAACATTTCTTATCAATTACCTTATCTTTTAGAATCTCACAGTCCGATTCAACCTTTGGTGATTGGTGAAGATCAAGCGGCGCTAGATATTTCTGCAAATCTACGGACAAAGGGGATTTGGGTATCTGCGATTCGTCCACCTACAGTTCCTCCTAAAACGGCGCGATTACGTATGACTATCACCGCAGATCACACGGTCGAAATGATTGATGCATTAGTCACGGCATTAGAATCTGCCATATTAGAGAATATGGATCAGGTATTGTAGGCAGGAAGCTTCATGGAATTAGATTTAGAAGATTTAAACACTGTAAAAATATCAGAGAGTGATGTTTTGAAAGAGGCTTTATGTGTGGCGAGCCGAGGATCAATGAATAAAGAGAATAACACAGTGCATCAAGTGGATAAGCCAAGCATTAAAGCAGAATTTAGTAAAAATGCGATACATTATGATTCGCTGGCTGTAGTGCAACGACGTGTTGCTGATCATATTGTGACGATGGCAGTTTCATCAATGATGGAACATCGTCAAGAAGTGAGATCAATTTTAGATGCCGGCTGCGGGACAGGATATGTTGCTGCGCGTTTAATACAAATATTGACGAAAGAGATAAATGATAAAACAATAAATGATAAGACTTCATCTGCATATTCCTCACCTACAAATGCAACTATAGATTTATCTATAGATATGATGAAGGATCCTGCCGATATTCATTTAACGGCGCTAGATCTTTCGCCGGCAATGTTAGCGCAAGCAAAAGAGCGTTCGGTCTATCACGTATTTCAGCAAGGGGATATTGAAGCGTTACCATTTTCTGATCAAGCGTTTGATATCACTTTGAGTAGCCTTGCGATTCAATGGTGCCATGATCCTCAACAAGCGATTGCAGAATTAACGCGTGTGACACGATCGAAAGTTATGATATCAACGCTGCTCTCAGGAACATTAAGAGAATTATCGGAAGCCTTTAAAACGATCGATGATGAGCAGCATATCTTAGATTTCCTTTCTAAAGCGCAATTGGCAGAGCTGATTAAACCTTATCAAGGGCACTTGACGATTTATGAGGAAGTGATTGAGTTTGATTCTTTAAGGTCTTTATTTCAAAGCCTTAAAAATATTGGTGCAACGGCATTGCCGGCACGTCGGAAAGGATTACTCGGTAGAGAGAGTTATCGTAAATTAGAAGATTACTTTCAAAAGCTTGGGCGTTATCAATTAACCTACGTGGTTGCTCTAATAGAGATTTCATAAAGGGATATCTATTGTTATAAAAAGTAACGATCGACTTTTATAATTAAAAAATTTTATCATCAGATCTCATACATTTTGTATGATGATTTTTGTTTTCATCAATGAGTATTCAACTAGAGGAAAAATGATGTCTTCTCATTTTCATAAATTACCTGCAAAAACATGGTTTATTACCGGCACAGATACAGAAATCGGGAAAACCTATTCAACAACAAGGCTTTTAACGGCACTAAATGCGGCGAATATGCCGGCAAATGGCTATAAACCTGTGGCTTCTGGTGCGGCAATGACGACGTTAGGAATTAAAAATCCGGATGCTTTTGGGCACTTACAGGCATCTTTTGATGATCTTGCGTACGAAGCGATTAATCCCTACTTTTTTGAAGCGGAAGAAGCGCCGCATATTTTGGCTCATCACGAAGAGCGACCCATTGAATTCTCGGTAATGACAGAGGGCTTAAGAGCTCTGGAAGCGAGAAATCGTATTACTTTAGTAGAAGGTGCCGGCGGCTGGTATACGCCGCTTAGTTTCGAGACAAGTTTTAGTGATTGGGTGATTGAAAATCAATTGCCGGTAATTGTGGTGGTTGGTTTAAAATTAGGCGTCATTAATCATGCGCGTTTAACCTTTGATGCGATAGAGAATGCCGGATTAATCATCTCGGGCTGGATTGCGAATCACTTGTCTGATTCTCCTAGCCTGAAGAACTATATTACCGGCATTCAAGCTTTTAGTGATGTGCCTTTAATTGGTGAAATCCCTTATCAAGCGAGCATGAAGGCAGAGTCGGATACTTATTTTGATCTTTCTATTTTTAAGTAACTGTCTCAATTCAAACTGATCTTTGAAAGAGATATGTGGCTTGGGAGAATATAGTGAAATCGGCTTAAAATTATCTGATTAAAGATTCTATTTAAAAGTCGATGCATGGCTGGAGAGAATGGTTGTACTCTTTTTAAAAATCTCGCGCCGGAAGTTATCACCGTTATTTCAGTAATTCTCCAGATAGGTTCGTTTTTCCTTCTTTAAACTCGTAATGATTCTGTTTTTGAGTATTTGCAGCATTTTCGGTTGATTCTGGCGCGTTGTTATCACTTAAAGCTTCATATTTTGCGATATTTTCAATAGCTTTTTTAGAGAGTTTTGGTTGATTTTTCCATTGGATATTTTCTAGTAGTTTTCCAAAGAGCACTTTCTCGGCAATATGACCTTGATATGCCGGAGAAAAAATCTCTAAAGTCACTCCCGGTTGGATCTCTTTTAAGTAACTCATGCCAGAAGCTTTTTTCGGATCTGTTGAATAGAAATAAATCGGCGCTTGCCAGAGGTCTTTAGGTTGTTTGGGACTATCTTTAGGGGAATTGACCGACTGAATCGCGGTTAAAACATTATTAACGCTATCGGCATGAATTTTTAAATAAGTTTCATTAAAGCGATAATCCCCCAAATGTTGCGTAAAGAGGTGATAACCATTTTGTGTATTGGGTCCTGTTTTCAAAAAGAGATCTTCACTAGTTAAAAGCCGCTTAAGCTCTGTTCGATAATTTTCTTGAATCTCCGCTATCCGAAACATTTGCATTAACGTGATATCGTAGCGAGATTCTAGCGTTTTCAAGGGCAATGTAATATCCGTTAAGAGAATATTGTTGCGATCGGGAAGACCTTCAACCGGTGTTACCGATTTAGAATTCGGCGTTATTTGAAGCGTATTCAGAGATTGAAAATGCGTAGTGATATCCTCAAGTGTTAAACTCTCTGTGAGCGCAACGACAATTTTATGAATTGCCGGAAAATAACGTGTATTAATGGCATAAAATCCTGTGGGATCTTTTGCTAATAGGTTTTCTTCATCAACATAATAGTGCACGCTTTCAAGATCAAAAGTCGCGAGATCAATTGCTGGCTTTTGATTGACCGGCACAATAAATAAGTAGGAGATCGTATCGATTTGATGCACATCGCTGCTTGGTGCGGCATTGCTGTAGAAAGAGAGAATCTCAATGTTGGGATCTTCAGGATTAATGGTTAAAGATCCAATATCGAAAGCCGCCATTTCAGTATGTTCCGGCGTTCCATATTGCAATCCATTACTTTGAATAGGGGATAGTTTAAGCGTGAGCTGATCGCTAATTTCGTGTTCAATTCCCCAAAAATCCGTCTCTAATGTTTGGCTGATATCAAATGTTGGCAGCGGTTCCGGTGCTATTTGAATAGTCGGTAATTCAGGTTGATTTTGTAATGCGATAATTTCCGGCGCATCATTTTCGACGGGCTTGAGAAAAAACTCAATATGGCAGCTAATTTCTCGGCATAATTGGTAATCATCAGTCTGCACTTGTATCAAGCCATTTTTTTGTGGCGTTAATTGTAACGTGGCAAATTGGCTAAAAGCTAAATTTTCTGGCGTAATCACGCCTTGAGACTCCTCACCATTCATCACATAGTGAATCGTGGGAGATTGAATATCGATATAGCTTTGCTGCAATGCTTGTAAAATAGTGGTGTGTAATTGCCGTGTTTGAGGGTTATTAAGGGATTCTGTGAGCGTGGTACTTTGCTTGGGAAATGAGATAACAATATCTTGAGGAATATAGAGAGAAGAAGGGATTTCAGCAGGTTCTTCGCTGCTACACGCCGTGATTAAAATCGTCAGAAGCGAAAGTAGTGCCGTTTTAGGATGATTCCACCAATGATATTGCATAATTGACCCTTTAGAATGAAGATCTTCGTAGTATAGCGATGATTTTTTTAAACTGCGAGCGTTTCTCAATGTTCAGTGATTAGGCTTTTTAAGCCGATAATAATTTTCATAAAAGAGAGATAAAAGAGAGATAAAAGAGAGATAAAAGAGAATTCATACTTAGAATAGATCAGTCATTGGTTGTGATTGTAGTTTATATAACTCTATAGAAAACAATAGCTTGGGGCTTGAGGGGTCGAGCATCTTCTTTGTTATTAATCTGATTGAAAGGGATTTTAAAAATTTTTTTCAAAGAAACGTCCAGCATTGATCGTTAAAACTAATTTTGTTATAGCATCCTTCATGTTTCATCTTTTAATTTTGAATCGAGTTGCTTTTACTGAGAAGATATGAGTATTATGAAACTTCGTTAATGACAACGATATTTATCAAGAGCGGTGGAGGGATAGGCCCTACGAAACCCGGCAACCTGAATATAGAAAAGATATTTAAGGTGCTAACTCCTACAGAGATCGAAGGATTTCTGAGAGATAAAAGCGATTGGAAACATAGACCAACACTGCTTGATAAAAACGCATGTTGGTTTTTTTACGTCTATTTGAAATAGAAAAAGCAATAGAAGTCGGAAAGGCCAGCGAGATTATCAAATATTGACGATTAATGACTTAAGGTTAATCAAGCAGATATCATTGAAGAATGAGGGTTGTGGAGGATATATGACACAAAATTTGGGTTTTACCAGTAAAATTTTAGCAACTAATAAAAATCATCAAGATGTTCACGGCGCTTTAAATACACCGATTTATCGTAGTGCGGCATTTGAGTTTCCTAATGCTAATGCGATTGCGGATGCTTTTCAAAACAGGGAGCAAGTGGCTTCTCATACTTATTCTCGCATTACAAATCCAACGGTAGAAGCATTAGAGAATAAGATCAAAGCAATTTCTGGCGCGCAAGATGTCATGATGCTAAGTAGCGGTATGGCGGCGATTTCCAACACTTTTATGACATTGGCTTATGCCGGCAGTAATATTGTGACATCGGCGCATCTCTTTGGGAATACCTTTGCCTTTTTTCAATATACGTTGGCGGAATTTGGTGTTGAAGTGCGTTTTGTTGATACCGATAATTTGGCAGAGATCGAAGCGGCCATTGATGAGCATACTTGTGCTTTTTTCTGTGAAGTGATGACGAATCCGCATTTAGAAATTGCTGATCTTGTTGCTATAAAGAAGATTTTAGAAAAACGCCATGTGCCTTTGGTTGTCGATACAACGGTGATTCCTTGGGGCGGATTTGAAGCGAAGAGATGGGGAATTGATATTGAAGTCGTCTCAACAACAAAGTATGTCTCTGGCGGGGCAACAAGTATTGGTGGCGCAATTATTGATTACGGCACATTTGATTGGCAGCATAATCATCGTTTAAAAAAGGTGGTTCATGCCACGGCATATTCCCCATTTATGTTTAAAATAAAGCGAGAAATTGCTCGTAATTTTGGGGCATGTATGGATCCTGATAGTGCCTATGCACAAATTTTAGGTTTAGAAACCTTGAAGTTACGTTATGAAGCGGCAAGTCAGTCGGCATTTGAACTGGCACAGTTTCTCGAAACAGAACAATTAGTGACGAAAGTTCATTATCCAAAATTAGAAAGCTTTCCCTATCATACGTTAAGTAATCAGTTTTTTACGGGAAATCCCGGCGCAATGTTAACGTTTAATTTAAGCTCGAAAGCAGCATGTTTTCAGTTTTTAGATGCCTTAAGCTTGATTCATCGAGCGACGAATCTATTTGATAATCGCTCTTTAATTATTCATCCAGAATCGACAATTTATGGTTCATTTACTGCAGAAATGAAGAAAGTTATGGGGATTGATCCAACACTTATTCGCCTATCTGTGGGATTAGAAGAAGCTGCTGATCTTAAAGCTGATCTTAAACAAGCATTGAAACAGATTAAGTAATCGCGCTGTTTTAATTTGTTGCTGGTAAGTGTTAAAAATCAAAAAGATGATTTGACAGAAAATCATCTTTTTTAAGTTCAGCATTATTGGGTTCTATTTTGATGAAATAAATCGTTATTTATGGTTTAAGGGTAGTGGATGTAACGGCTGGGCAATATTAGTAATGGGACATAAATATTCTGCCTAGCGTGACATCTGCTTTTACAAGTATTTTAATCTGGTAACTCAAAAATAATCAGATAACTCAAAATCCATTCTAGAATATTTTAAGATGTGCTTAATTCATTTCTAACGGCATAGACAGCCGCTTCAACACGACTAGAAACTTTAAATTTTTTGAGAATATTTTGGACATGGACTTTGACTGTACTTTCAGAGATATGTAATTCTCTAGCAATCTCTTTATTACTATCACCTTTAACAAGCCACTCTAATATTTCAAGCTCTCTTGGCGTAAGATCATCGAGATAGTTGGCGGTTTTCTCGGTTAGCTCTGATTGTAAAACTTTTGCAATTAGGTGCAGCAGTTCTTCAGGATCAATGGTTTTAGTAAGCGTATGGTCAATGCCTAAACGCTCAATTTGAGTTTGAATATAGGGCTGATTTTCCGAGGTTAAGAGAATAATTCGTAAACAAGGATATTGTTGAATCACCTCTTTTAAGCGAGAGAGTTGCAAGGTATCTACCAATAATGCTGACTCAACTAGTAATAGATCAACGCGGTGATTTTGTAAAAATATAATGCCGGCACTGAGATCTGCAAAATCAGCAGTAATAGCATAGTGGTTTTGGGAATCTTGCGATAACAAGAAAGCGATTTTTTCTCGAAATAATCGGTTTTGATCAATCACGATAATTTGTGAAGGATAAGATTGTGCTTGATTCATGGCGTTGCGGGGTCCCTATAATTTAATGCGCTTTTATTATTATGGTTATTGCGAATATTGCTCTGTAATATCTCTAATAGATTTATAGTATAAATTATTTTTCTGCAATCTCATATCGCTCCAGTATGTTTTTGGCGCAAGAAAGAGGAATTATCGGTAGAATAGTTCAATGATTAGATTTAGTATTTGATGCTTAAATGGCGCACAATATTAAAGAGTATTGATATAAAAAGGGAAAGGGGATTATGATGAGAACTATTTCGGCAAGAAATCAATTGATCGGCAAAGTTAGCGCTATATTTGAAGGAAGTGTGAATAATGAAGTAATTATTACACTAGATAATGGTGATGAGATTGTAACGGTTATTACGAAACAGAGCTGTAATACACTCCATATTGATTTAGAAAAGCGTGTGATGGCGATTATTAAGGCGCCGTGGGTTGTGCTGGCAGATCCGCATTCTGGTTTTGCTTTTTCTGCTCGTAATCAGTTCCATGGCGTGATTGAGGATGTTAATCGAGGTGCGGTGAATAGCACGGTTCGTTTTAAAACGCCGAAAGGCTTGGTTTTAACTGCTGTGATTACTAACGAAAGTGCTGAAGAGATGGCTTTAGAAGCGGGACAGGATATTTTAGGGTTAGTAAAAGCGTCTAGTATTATTGTGGGTACTCAATTATCTCAATAGATAAAATATCTTTCGATAATCAATAAGTCATTTATTATCGATGTTCACAAATGTTATAATGATCGTTATAAATGCAGATTTTTTAAAATATATCTATTGAGAAATTATCAAGACGTCGCTGGATAATTTGATTATTTAGCGCATATCAATCTGTTTTTATTTAGAGATTACAAACCATTAGTAGGATGATTTTATGAAAAAGTTATTATTAGGCTCGGTTGCACTATTTGTGATTGCCGCATGTTCCAGTAAAGGTAGCGTGATGTCTCAATTAGATACCAAAATTCCTTCTATTGCGGAATTACAACATCATAATTATGAGTTGGTTAAAGTGAATGGAAAAGAGTTGGAGCTTGAAAAGGGGAGCATGACACCGAATATCGCTTTTGGTGAAAATATGCAAATCACAGGATCTATGTGTAATAACTTCTTTGGTGAAGGTTATTTTAGTTCACATGGGGTATTGAAGGCGAAAGGGTTGGGAATGACTCGTAAATTCTGTAGTGATGCCGCGCTGAATACATTAGATGGTGATATTGCAGAGCTACTTGACCGCGGTGCTGAGATTATTATTTCTGATAATGGAGAGTTCCTGCGTTTATCCAATATTCAAACGGCATTGGAGTTTAAACGATCAGATAAGATGCGTTAATTAACGATGCTTGTAAAAAAGAGATGAATTTAAAGAGCGATTGATTATCGCTCTTTTTTATATCTATTGATTATCGATGATTTTATCATTTTACATTATTCTTAATTATTGTATGGTGACTATTCGTTTTTTTGCTTTTCATGCCGGTTTTTTTATGTTGGTAGCCTTATTAAATAAGTTATTGCGAGAGTATTGATCATATGAAATTGTAATCCTCCCCTTTTTAACTCCATTTAAAAGTAGAAGATTCTCTAAGGTTTATTGAATCTGGCATGGTGGCACAGATCCAATGGCTGAATGAGGTCTTTCGTTATTATAACTCCACAAC
>Ga0079226_10001442_pt1 | contig 18254 bp, 15 predicted proteins | sample Poulit2014_FD_76345 | JGI IMG/M metagenome (GOLD analysis project Ga0079226, IMG submission 76345) | Agricultural soil microbial communities from Georgia to study Nitrogen management - Poultry litter 2014 | ecosystem: Environmental > Terrestrial > Soil > Agricultural land | place: USA: Georgia...
CACATCGTGCAGGGGCACGTGGACGGCACCGGCCGCGTCCTGGCCCGCGTCGACGAGGGCGACTGGGTGACCGTCCGGATCGGCATCCCCGCGGAGCTCGCACCCCTCACCGCGGAGAAGGGATCGATCGCGCTCGACGGGATCTCCCTCACCCTCACCGCCGTGAGCGAGCCGTCCGACCCGACCCACTGGGTCGAGGTCGGCCTCATCCCAGCGACCCTGGCCGCCACCCGGATGGGCGTCCTCGCCGTGGACGACCACGTGAACGTCGAAGTCGACGTCATGGCGAAGTACGCGGCCCGACTGACACAGTTCCGCGCTCACGAAGGAGAGCTCCCATGATCCGCCTCGACAGCATCGACGCCGCGCTCGCGGCCCTGCGCGACCGCCGGCCCGTCGTCGTGGTCGACGACGAGGACCGGGAGAACGAGGGCGACCTCATCATGCCCGCCGTCACGATGACGCCCGCATGGATGGGCTTCATGATCCGGCACACCTCGGGCGTCGTGTGCGCGCCCATGCCGGGGGCCCGCGCACGAGCGCTGGACCTCCCACCCATGACGCAGGTGAACGAGGACGCGAAGGGCACCGCCTACACGCTCACGTGCGACGCCGCGGCGGGCATCACGACCGGCATCAGTGCGGCCGACCGCACCACCACGGTCCACACGCTCGCTGCCGCGGCCCCGGACCCCGCGTCGATCACGCGGCCGGGTCACGTGCTGCCCCTCATCGCCCGCGACGGCGGCGTGCGCGAGCGCCCCGGACACACGGAGGCGGGCGTCGAGCTGTGCCGCCTGGTCGACCGCGGCGAGGTCGCGGTCATCGCGGAGCTCGTGCACGACGACGGCCCCATGATGCGCGGCCAGGACCTGCGCACGTTCGCCGACGCCCACGACCTGCCGCTCGTGTCGATCGCCGACCTCATCGTCCACCTGGACGCGCGCGACGGCGGTGCCGTCACCACCGTCGAGGAGGACGACGCCCCCACCGCGCCCGAGGTCGTCGGCACCGCACCCGTCGCCCTCCCCACCCCGCAGGGCACCTTCCTCACCCGCGCGTGGCGCGAACTGGACTCCGAAGGCCGGCCCGGCATCGAGCACCTCACGCTCGAGACGCCGGCGCCGTCGGGTGAGACGTCCCCGCATGAGGCGTCGTCGGCTGAAGCGCCCCTGGTCCGCGTCCACTCCGAGTGCCTCACGGGGGACGCATTCGGTTCGCACCGCTGCGACTGCGGTGAGCAGCTGGAGACCTCGCTCGACCTGGTCGCGCGCCACGGCGGCGTGGTCGTCTACGTGCGCGGCCACGAGGGCCGGGGCATCGGCCTGTGGGAGAAGATCCGCGCGTACTCCCTGCAGGAGGCCGGCGCGGACACGGTCGACGCGAACCTCCGGCTGGGCCACCCCGAGGACGCCCGAGACTACCGGGCCGCAGCCGCGATCCTCACCGAGCTGGGGGTCGGTCGCGTCCGTCTGCTCACGAACAATCCGGCGAAGATCCGCGCACTCGAGGCGCTGGGCGTCGAGGTCGCCGACAGGATCCCCCTCGAGACCGCCGCCCGTCCCCAGAACGCGCGCTACCTCGACACGAAGCGCACCCGCATGCAGCACATCCTGGGCGGTGCCGCGGCGTCCTCGCCCACGGTGCCGTCGCCCTCGCCCACCGCGCCCACCGGTTCCACCTCGACCGACTCCACACCCCCAGACCGAAAGGCATCCTGATGGCCCACCACGGAGCACCCTCTTCCGCCCTCACCCCCGCCGACCCGCAGAACCCGGAGGATTCGCTCCGCAGCCTGCGCACGGTGATCCTCGCGGCCTCCTGGCACGCGACGGTCATGGACGGCCTCATCGCAGGAGCGCAGCGCGCGATGTCGGACGCCGCCATCGAGGCGGACGTCGTACGCGTGCCGGGCAGCTTCGAGCTGCCGGTCGCCGCCGCCGCACTCGCGGAGCGGTACGACGCGGTCGTGGCCCTGGGCGTCGTGATCCGCGGCGGCACCCCGCACTTCGACTACGTGTGCCAGGCGGCCACGGAGGGCCTCACCCGCGTGTCGACCGATGCGCGGACCCCTGTGGGGTTCGGCCTGCTCACGTGCGACGACGATGCCCAAGCGCTCGACCGTGCAGGACTCGCCGATCGGGGCGACGGCTCGCCGTCCCGCGAGGACAAGGGGTACGAGGCGACCGCAGCCGCACTGCAGACGGCCGCTCTGCTGCGGAGCATCCGCCGCGGCTGACTGCGCGCCGGGAGGGATGCTCAGGCGCAGCTGACTGACTTCGCGCAGGCGGAGATGTCCGGGCGAGTCTGACTGACCGCACGCGTATGGAGATATCCGTGCTGACCGCGCGCGGATGGAGTGTCCGGGCGGGGACGCGCCCCGCACCCGGGAGACGCGCGCACGCGCCGCGGGACGGGAGCGATTCCGGATCGGGCACAATGTCCAGCATGCCCACCCTGCCGCACCGCTCCCCACGGACCGCTTACAACGAGTTCACCCGAACTTTCGTCGGGGACACGAACTCAGAAGATGCGGCCACCGACGAAAGTTCGAGCCGAACGCCCGCACACGCGCGCACCGCCCGGCCCGGTCTGCCCGGGGGCTGCACGAGGAGGTCCGCATGAGCCGCGTCGTCGTCATCGGAGCCGGCATCGCCGGACTCGCGACCTCCGCCCTCGCCGCGCAGGACGGCCACGAGGTCACGGTCCTCGAACGCCTGCCCCAGGTGGGCGGTCGCGCCGCCACGCTCGCGGACGACGGCTTCCTCTTCGACACGGGACCCTCCTGGTATCTCATGCCGGAGGTGTTCGACGCGTTCTTCCGCCGGTTCGGCACCTCCGCGGAGCAGGAGCTGGACCTCGTCGACCTCACCCCCTCGTACCGACTGCACTCCGGCCACGTGCACGCGACGGCGAGCGCGGCACCGTACGACCCCGCCCCGGCAGACCTGCCCGACCCCCTCGACATCGTGCCGGACCGCGCCTCCCTCCACGCCCTCTTCGAACGCCTCGAGCCGGGCTCGTCGAAGGCCCTCGACGACCACCTGGCCAGCGCCTCCCTCCTCTACGACCTCGCGTGCGAGCACGCCCTGCGGACCGACTTCGGCCGCGAACACCGGGGCGCGGCCGGGATGCCGCGGCGGGTGCGGAGTCTTGGGCGCCTCGGCGCCGGTGTGCTCGCGGGAGCGGGCAGAGATCCGCAGACGCGCGCGGCTCTGCCCCAGCTGCCGGGCCTGCTGACCGGGTCGTTCCGCGACCATATCCACTCGCGGTTCCGGCATCCGCTGCTGCGGCAGATCCTGCTCTACCCGGCGGTGTTCCTCGCGTCCGATCCGGGGCGCACGCCCGCGCTCTACCACCTCATGAGCCGGATGGACCTGATCGACGGGGTGAAGTACCCGCTGGGCGGGATGGGCACACTCATCGACGCCTTCACCCGCCTGGCGCGGAACGCGGGCGTCCGCATCGTCACCGACGCCGAGGTCCTGTCCCTGCGACCCGGCACGGACGGCGGCCGTGCGCCCAGCGGCCGTGCGGACAGCAGTCGAGCGATCACCGAGGTCCTGTACAGGAGCGACGGCGAGCTGCTCTCGCTGGAGCCCGACTGGGTCGTCGCCGCCTGCGACCTCCACCACGTGGAGACCCGGATGCTGCCGCCCAAGCTCGTGAGCGTGTCGAAGCGCGAGTGGGAGAAGCGCGATCCGGGGATGGGCGCGCTCACCGTGATGCTGGGGATCGAGGGGCGCGTAGACGGCCTCGCGCACCACAACCTGTTCTTCACAGACGACTGGGAGGCGAACTTCGCGTCCGTGTTCGGCGGCCGCGACGCCCTGCCGCCGGAGCCTGCGAGCACCTACGTGTGCGCCCCGACGGTCACGGACCCGTCCATCGCACCGGCCGGGTGTGAGAGCCTCTTCATCCTGGTCCCGTTCCCCGCGACCCCCTCGCTGAAGGCGGGCCAGGACGGGATCGAGCGCTACGTCGACCGTGTCATCGACGCCGTCGGGGCCCGGATCGGCGCGCCGGACCTGCGCTCCCGCATCCGGGTGCGCCACGTGCGCGCGCCCGGCGACTTCGCGCTGAACCTGCGGGCGTGGTCCGGAACTGCGCTCGGGCCCGCGCACACCCTGCGGCAGAGTGCGATGTTCCGCGACTCGGTGGTCTCGCCGCAGGTGCCGAACCTCCTGCGCGCCGGGGCCTTCACCGCACCCGGTGTGGGGCTGCCGATGTGCGTCATGAGCGCGGAGAACGCGTTCGACGCCCTGCGGTCGCTCGAGGCGGAGCGGGGCGACCGCTGAGACCCTCAGTACACTCGCGGCATGAGCACTCCCCGACTCCGCGTCATCGCCCTGGGAGGCACGATCGCCTCCGCCCCGCAGGGCGACGCCTCCTCAGGCGTCTCCCCCAGCATCGGCGCGGATCAGATCGCCGCGGCCGCGCGCCTCGACACCCTGACCCTGGACGGGGCGCCACCGGATCTCACGTTCGAGCAGCTCGCGCAGGTGGGCTCCGGGTCGATCACGCTCACCCATCTCTTCGACGCGGTGCGGCACGTGCGCCGTGCCGCCGCCGAGGGCGCTGACGGCGTCGTCCTCACGCAGGGCACCGACACCCTCGAGGACTCCGCATTCGTCCTCGCGCTCCTCAACGACGCGGGCATCCCCGTCGTCCTGACCGGCGCGATGCGCAATCCGTCGCTGCCGGGCACCGATGGCGGTGCCAACGTGCGGGCGGCCGCGCGCACGGCCCTCGATCCGCGGATGCGGGAGCTCGCGGCGGACCGCCGTCTCGCCGCGGCGCTCGTCTTCGCCGACGAGGTCTTCGACCCGCTGTCGGTCACGAAGACGCACACGACCTCGGTCGCGGCATTCCGTGCCGGGCTGGGCCAGGGGCCGCTGGGGTGGGTGTCCGAGGATCGGCTGGTCCTGCCGCACGTCCCCGCCGCCTCGCGCGCGGTCACCGGCTGGTCCGTGCCCGAGGTCCCGGCAGCCGGCGAGCCCTCCCCCGCCACTGACCCGGGCTTCCCCCGGGTCGCTCTCGTCGAAGCGGGACTCGACGACGACCTGGGTCTGCTCGACGGCCTCGCCGAGGCCGGGTACGCCGGATGTGTGCTGTCCGGGATGGGCGGCGGCCACGTCCCGCAGTCGACTGTCGGACGCGTCGCGGCGCTCGCGGAGCGGATCCCGGTGGTCCTGGCGTCGCGGACCGGGGCCGGCGCGACGCTCGAGGCGACCTATGGGTATCCCGGCGCGGAGATCGACCTGCTGGGACGCGGACTCGTCCCCGCTGGGACGCTGAACGCGCGGCAGGCCCGGCTCGCGCTGATCCTCGCGCTCCACTTCGCCACGGAGTTCCCCACCCTCTGAGACTGCTCTGACCGGGGCTGCTCTGACCGGGGCCGGGGCTGCGCCTTGACTGGTCACTCCCACGTTGAGTGGTCACTCCTGCACGCGAATCGTCGCTTACCGCGTGCAGGAGTGACCGCTCAGCCGCAGCCGTCATCCCACAGTGTGGCGCGATCCGGCCACCGGGAGCACGGACCGGGCTAGTATCCGTCGTGCGCGGAACTGTCGCGCAGATCACCACGACGTCATCGACCGGGTCGCCGCCGCGCACCCGTCCCCCGGAACGGACAGCACTCATGTCAGACTCGACCCCCTCCCCGGCTCAGACTGCCGATCAGGCGATGGAGAACCGCGTCCTCAAGAAGGTGACGTGGCGGCTCATCCCGTTCATCATCGCGATGTACTTCATCAACTACCTCGACCGGACGAACATCTCGATCGCCGGCCCGGGCGGGATGAACGAGGAGCTGGGGCTCACCGCCTCCCAGTTCGGCTTCGCGGCCGGGATCTTCTTCTTCGGCTACCTCCTGCTCGAGGTGCCGTCGAACCTGGCGCTGCACCGTTTCGGTGCGCGCGTCTGGTTGGCGCGCATCCTCATCAGCTGGGGCCTCGTCGCCTCGGCGATGGCGTTCGTGACGAACGAGTACTGGCTGTACGCACTCCGCTTCCTCCTCGGAGTGGCGGAAGCCGGTTTCTTCCCCGGCATCGTCCTCTACCTCACCTACTGGTTCCCCGGCAGCCGTCGCGCCCGTGCGACCGCGCTCTTCATGCTTGCGATCCCGCTGTCCAACGTGATCGGCGCTCCGCTGTCGTCGTGGCTGGTCTCCCAGGGCGAGAACATCCTGGGCGACTTCTCCGGTTGGCGCTTCATGTTCCTCGTCGAGGGCCTCCCTGCGGTGATCCTGGGCATCATGTGCCTCTTCTACCTCACCGACCGCCCCAAGGACGCGAAGTGGCTGAAGCCTGAGGAGCGCGACTGGCTGAGCGCCCGCATGGCAGCGGAGGAGACGTCGACCGCCAGCGCATACCACTACCCCGTGCGGCGGGCGCTGCTGCAGCCGCGGGTGTGGGCTCTGAGCTTCGTGTACTTCGGTGCCGTGTACGGCCTGTACGCCCTCAGCTTCTTCCTGCCCACGATCATCGCGGGCTTCTCCGAGACCTTCGGCACCGATTTCTCGATCGTGGAGGTCGGGTTCATCACGGCCATCCCCTACACGTTCGGCGTGCTCGCGATGCTGCTGTGGTCGCGTCACAGCGACAGGACCGGCGAGCGGGTGTGGCATGTGGCCCTGCCCCTCTTCGTCGGCGGGGCGGCGATCCCGGTCGCCCTGTACATGAACTCGCCCTTCACGACGATGATCGCCGTGACGATCTGCTGCATGGGGATCTGCGCGACGCTGCCGTGCTTCTGGCCCCTGCCGCAGACGTTCCTCGCCGGTGCTGCGGCCGCGGCGGGCATCGCACTGGTGAACTCGCTGGGCAACTCCGCCGGATTCTTCGCCCCCTACATCACGGGTGGGCTTGCGCAGCTGACCGGGACGCAGAACGCGGGCCTGTGGGTCGTGGGGCTCACGATGATCGCGGCGGGCGTCGTCACGGTCGTGCTCAAGGCCGCCCCGAAGCCGGATGCGGGGGACGCGACACCGACCGTGTGAGGGCGAGCGCTCGCTCCTGCCCTCCGGCAACCGCGTGCTGTGCCCGGTGCCGTGTTCGATGCCGTGCCCCACGCCGTTCCCCGTGTCGTGCCCCATACTGGGACGGGACATCGACAGTGGACCGGACGAGCACGTCGACCGCACGGGAGCGAGGACTGATGGAGAAGCTGACGCTGATGGGACTGGGGACGGCTCTGGGTGCGACGCTCGGCGCGCTGGGGGTGCTCGCGGGACAGCGCATCGGCCTCCTGCCGCCAGCGGACACGCCCGGTGATCCGTGGCAGACGGATCAGCAGCGCACGGCGGGCGACACGGCAGGTGCGGTGCAGGACGCGCCCCTCCGGTATCTGACCGTCGGCGAGGTCGCCGAACTGCTGGGCATGACCACTGCGGACCTCACCAGGGATCCGGACCTGCCGGAGCCGGATGCCACCGTCGGCCGGACCCGAGGGTGGCTCGAGTCGACGATCGAGGGCTGGCTCCCGGACCACCGGGCACAGGTCGGGGGCCGCACGGAGCCCTGAGCGTCCGATCCCCGGACCCGGCCTCCGCACGGCCCCCGACGGGGTCGAGCGACCAGCACGATCGCACGACCGCCCGACTCACTCCCCGATCTTCACGACCGTCTTGCCGAAGTTCCTGCCCTCGAGCATGCCGTTGAACGCGTCGAGCACGTTGTCGAAGCCGTCGATGACCTCTTCCTGGTACTTCACGTCGCCGGACTTCACCCAGGGGGTCATGTCGCGCAGGAAGTCGTCGTGCATCGACTCGACGAACTCCGTCTGGATGAAGCCGCGGATCGTGAGCGACTTGGTGAGCGTCGACCGCATGACCCTCTCCATCGCGCCGGCGGGCGCAGGATCGGCCGTCCCGTTGTAGTTCGCGACCATGCCGCACACCGGGACGCGGCCGTAGAGGTTCAGCCGCGGCAGCACGGCCTCCCACACAGGACCTCCCACGTTCTCGAAGTACACATCGATGCCGTGAGGCGCGGCCGCCTTGAGCCTGCCGCGCAGATCGTCCTCGCGGTGGTCGAGCGCCTCATCGAAGCCGAACTCCTTCAGCAGCTCCACCTTCTTCTCACCGCCGGCGATCCCGATCGCCTTCGCACCCTTGAGCTTCGCGATCTGGCCGACGGCCGAACCCACGGGCCCGGTCGCCGCGGCGACGGCGACGGTCTCGCCCTCCTGCGGCCTCCCGATCGCCAGCAGACCCGCGTATGCCGTGAAGCCGGGCATGCCCAGCACACCCAGTGCGGTCGTGACCGGCACCTCGTCGGGATCCAGCACCCGCAGGTGCGCCGCATTCTCCACGGAGTACTCCGCCCAGCCCCCGTAGCCCAGCACCACGTCACCCACGGAGACGGCGTCGGATTCGGTGGCCACGACCTCGGAGACGGTGGCGCCCACCATGAGTCCGCCGATCTCAACCGGCGGCGCATACGACTTCGCGTCATCCATCCGCCCGCGCATGTACGGGTCGAGCGACAGGTACAGGGTGCGCAGGACCGCCTGGCCCTCGCGCGGTGTCGGGATGGGCCGGGTTTCGATGTCGAAGTCGTTCGCGGTGGGCGCCCCCTGCGGGCGGGCGGCCAGACGGTAGCTGCGGTAGGTCTCGGTCATCGGGATCCCCTTCTCTGCCGACGTCGGCGTCTGCGAGAGCGACGGTGCAGAACGCACGCGTGCGCCTCTTCGCGCTGGTGGGCCGCCGGGGCACCCTGCCCACGGCGACGGTCGCCACAATCCTACTAGGCTCGCGGGCATGACCGGATCCGCCCGCCCCACCCTGCTGCTGACCGCCTTCGGTCCGTTCGGCGGGGAATCGTACAACCCCAGCGAGCACGCCCTGGGTCCCGCCGCCGAGGCCGCCGCACCGTCCGCGCGCGTGCTCACCGAGCTGCTCCCGGTCGAGTTCGACACCGCGAGCACGCGGATCCGCCACCTCATCCGCACGCATCGGCCGGACGTCATCGTGAGCCTCGGGCTCGCGGCCGGACGCGGCGCGATCACGCCCGAACGGGTCGCGATCAACCTCGCCGAGGCCCGGATCCCCGACGAATCGGGCGCCCAGCCCGTCGGCCGCCCCCTGCGGGAGGCTGCGGCGCCCGCTCACTTCTCCACGCTGCCGCTCAGCGCGATGGCGGCGGCGATCGCGGACGCAGGAGCGCCCGCAGTCCTGTCGTACTCCGCGGGGGCGTTCGTCTGCAACGCGGTGATGTTCGCGGGTCTCGACGAGATCGCCGCCCTGCGGGCGGAGGACCCCACCGCGCCCGAGGCCGTCGCCGGCTTCATCCACGTGCCCCAGGTGGGCGACGGCGGGGTGACTCAGGCGGAGATCACGCATGCGCTCATCGCTGCGGTCCTCGCCGCGGTCGAGCACCGGGGCGAACCGCCCGTCCCCGCGGGGACGGGCGACCCGGACACGACGGTGCCGGGGGTCGGCGCCACCCAGTAGCGCTCGTCCCCCGGCATCGTCACGGGCCGATCACCACGGCCTGCGGGTGCGGTCCAGCAGGATCGATCCGTCATGCCCGGCCGGCGTCGCCCCGTTCCTCACGGTCCGCGCCCCGGTCACCGTCCCGGTCGTCCCCGTCTCGGCGGTCACCGTCTCGGCGATCGCTGCGATCAGGGTCCTCGTTCCAGTCGTCGTCCGTGTCGGCACCGCTCATCCCATCGGAGCCGTCGCGGTAGTGCACGTCCACGGAGCCGCTCTCCGATGAGACCGTCACCGGGACCGCTCCGTCACCCGGAGGCATCTGGTCCACAGCGACGTCGGTCCATCCGGATGACGAGCTCGCATTCACGGAGTAGCCGGTGACCTCCTGCTCGGTCAGATCCCCCTCGCGCGGCAGTGCCACGGTGACGGAGCCGTTGCGCGCATGCGCCTCGATGCCCTGCGCGGGCACCGTGGCCCCCCGGAACCCGAGCTCGATGCCGCCCGTCGTCGTCCGCGCGGACACGGTCTCCTCGACCTCCAGGCGCGAGCCGTCGATGTATCCGGCCGTCGTCTCCATGGTGAGGTTCGTCATCGCACCGGAGACGTCGAGCACACCCGTCCGTGTGCGCGCGTCGACGGTGCTCGCATCGACGTCGAGCCGCATCGCGCCGGCCTGCGATTCCGCGCGGACACTGCCGAAGCCTCCGTCCAGAGCAGTGAAGCCGAAGACCGTCGTGACGTCGACGTCCATGCTCTGCGCCTGGTCCGCCGGCAGCTCGATCGTGAGGGTGTCCTCCATCCCGACTCTCGGGGCCCACCAGCGGAACGAGTGCTGCGTGCGCGGCATCGAGATCGCGGCGGTCGCCCCGTCGGCCGTGATGTCGGGCCCGCTGACCTCCGTCTCGGCGCCCTGATACGTGTGGCGGACCTGCGGTGCGTCGATGTCGTCCCGCGCCTCCACCTCCACGGTGGCGCTGTGGGCGTCGACCGTGAGCGCCTCGAGGTCCGCCGGGAGATCGTGCGTCGTCTCCTCGCGCACCAGTGTCGACAGCCCGACCCCGGTGTACGCCAGCGCCGACACCGGCAGGAGCAGGGCGAGCACACCGACGATCGCGATGCCCACGCGCATGAGCGACCTGGGCGCGCTCCCGACCGTCAGCGGACGCGCGGGACCGGCCGAATCGGATGTCGGCGCCTTGGGCGGTGCCGGGTATGCGGCGCCCGGAGCGGGGTGCGCACTCGGTCCGGACGGTCCCGGTGCCTGGGGCCCGTGAGGCGCCGGCGGGGGCTGGGGGTTCTGCGGGAGCTGAGGGTTCTGGGGATTCTGCCCGTGGTCCGGGCCGGGGGTGTGCGGAGTGCTCATGATCGTTCCTCAGGGTCATCGCAGCGTGCGCGGTGCACGCGCCCGCCGCGGAAGGTCTGCTGTGTCAGGGGGCGCGTGCCCGTGCCGGGTGCGCCGATCGGATGCGAGCCGGTCATGCTGCTCACGCGTCCAGGAAGCGCAGGACTGCGAGGACACGGCGGTTCTCGGTCGTGTCCGCGGAGAGGCCGAACTTCGTGAAGATCGAGCTGATGTGCTTCTCCACCGCTCCGGCGGACAGGTACAGGGTCGACGCGATGGCGGAGTTCGACCGTCCCGACGCCATGTGCTCGAGCACCTCGCGCTCCCGCTCGCTGAGGCCGGCCAGACCGTCCTGCTTCCGCGAGCGGACGAGGATCTGGGAGACGACCTCGGGGTCCAGGACCGTGCCGCCCGCCGCCACCTCCTCCACCGCGTCGAGGAAGTCGACGACGTCTGCGACGCGGTCCTTGAGGAGGTAGCCGAAGCTGGCTCCGCCTCCGGCGATGAGCTCGCTCGCGTAGCGCTCCTCGACGTACTGGCTGAGCACCAGCACCCCCACATCCGGATTCTGCTCCCGGATGAGCGTGGCGGCGCGGATGCCCTCGTCCGTGAAGGTCGGCGGCATGCGCACGTCGACGACGGCGAGGTCGGGGGTGAGCGCGGCGACCGAGCTCAGCAGCCCGTTGGCCTCGGAGACGGCGCCGACGACCTCATGTCCGGCGTCCGTGAGCAGTCGGGAGATGCCCTCCCGGAGCAGGACGTTGTCCTCGGCGATCACGATGCGCATGGCACCTCCGCAACGATAGTGGTCGGACCGCCCGCAGGGCTGGTGACCGTGAGTGTTCCCTTGGCTGCTGCGACGCGGCCCGCCAGGCCGGCGAGCCCGGTGGAGGCGCCGCTGCGATCGATGTGCGCCCCGCCCGCGCCGTCGTCGACCACGACGATCTGCAGACGCCCCGGCTCCGTGCCGCGCACGGAGACCCGCGCGCTGCGCGCCTGCGCGTGCTTGGCGATGTTCGTCAGCGATTCCGCGACGACGAAGTAGGCGACGCTCTCCGCCTCCCTGCTCACGTCGTCCGGCACCCGCACGTCGACCGCGACGGGCACCGACGACCGTGCGGCGAGCGCACTGATCGCGGCGTCCAGACCGCGGTCCTCGAGCACGGCCGGGTGGATCCCGCGCGCCAGCTGACGCAGTTCCGTGATCGCGTCCTTCGAATCCTGGTGGGCCTCGGCGACGAGCTCTCTGCCGCCGTCCGGATCCGTCTCGAGCTTCCGGCGCGCCATGCCGAGCTTCATGCTGAGCGCGACGAGCATCGGCTGGACGCCGTCGTGCAGGTCGCGCTCGATCCGCAGCCGCTCCGTCGTCGCCGCGTCGACCGCACCGGTGCGGGCGGTCTCGAGGACCCCCACTTCGCGGGTGAGCGTGTCGCGCTCGGCCCGCAGCGCGGCCGCGCGGGTGGGCGGCAGCAGGCTGCGGTCCAGCAGACGGTCCAGCAGGGGCGACAGCACGAGGATCGCGAGCGCGACCACGGCGGCCGCGCCGCCGGCGATCCCCATGCCCATGCGGCCTCCGAGGGTCGCGTCGGCGGGGACGAGTCCCTCGAGGACCACCGGGTTGACCGCGGAGGTCAGCGCGAAGGTCGCGAAGGTCAGGCCCGCCAGCAGCAGGATCCCGATGATCCCGCCGAAGAGGGTCTTCACGAAATGGTGGGCGGTCGACCGCCAGAAGCCCTGCCCCGCGACGATGAGCCACTGCTGGTGGAGCCAGCCGGGGAACCCGGTGCGGCGGGTCCGCCGCGCCACCGGCACGAGGATCCGCTCGCCGTAGACGGCTTCGGACCGCACGCGCTCGAGGTGGTTGACCCCGCGCTGCAGGAGGAACCAGGCGGCGAGCGCGAGGACCCCTGCGCCCAGCGCGAACAGTCCGCCCAGGCCCGTGAAGAAGAGGGCGGCCGGGATCCAGAGCCATACGACGGCCAGCACCGCGGAGACGAGGACGTTGAGCGTCCCCATGACCCACGGCAGGCGCCGCCGCTCGAAGAGGCGGACGCTGTCCGCCGCCTCGGACCCGTGTGTGCTCGGCGGTTCGGCGGCGGGGGCCTCGGCCGCCTCGGCCGCGGTCGTGTCCGGGATCTCGTAGCGGCGGGTGTACGCCGCCGTCGGGTCGTCCGAGCCGGAGCTGGTCGGTGCGTCGTCGGGCCGCGGTGGCAGCGGCCTCGTGGTCTGCTCGTCGTTCATGTCATCCACTCTCCGCCCCGCGGCGGATCCGGGCCACGGGGTCAACAGCAGAACTCGGTGGGGAAAACCCTAGTCGTGCCGCAGGGTCCATCACCTCACTACCATGGGGACAGAAGCGATGCGGTCCCCGGAGGCGGCCCCGCCTCCGTCCCCGGCCCACAGCACACCCACCCAGGGAGCCCCACCGCATGACACAGCCCATGCAGATCCTGCCCCCGCGGCGCTCCAAGCAGCGCACCCGCGTACTCCTCGTCGCAGCGGTGGTGCTGGGGATCCTCAACTCGATCGCCTACCACTCCGCCGCGATCGTCGGCTGGATCCCGCACATGCAGGTGACCGACAACCAGCTGGTGAGCGTGCTGCTGGGATCGGATCTGCTGCTCGGCCTGCTGGCGCTCTCGCTCGTGCCCGCCGCGATCGCCCACGACACGGAGGAGCTCAAGGAGGACTCCTACATCGGGCCGCCGTCGGCGCTGGTCGCGGGCCTCGTGGTCATCACGGTCTGGCAGGTCGCCCCGCTGGCGATGGCCGCCGGCGCGATCGTCATCATCTCGATCTCCTCGCGCGTCTCCGCGTCGTGGACCGTTCCCGCGGTCTGCGCGTCGATCCTGTCCGCGCTCATCTCCGAGCTCGCCTTCCAGCCGATGCAGACGGACATCAGCTGGGGGACGATCGGGATGACGACGCTCATCACCCTGCTGCTCGCCGCACTGGGCACGGTGCGCGGCAGGCGGCTGCGCTCGCTGCGGGGGCCGCCGGGCGGATCCGACGGCTGAGGTCCGCCGCGCCGCGCGTGTGCTGCGTGTGAGTGGTGCGCGTGGTCTGCGCGGGTGCGGAGTGTGTGCGGCGCTGACCGGACGGCCGCTGACCTGGGAGGGGAGCGTGGAACCGCCTCTGGATCGAATGAACGATCTGTGATTGGCTGAGGTCACGCACCCGGCGACGAGGCGGGGTGCCCGATCCTGCAGGAGGACCCCATGAAGGTGGTCGAAGTCGCATCCGCCGGAGCACCCGCCCGGGAGGCGGAGCGTCCCACGCCGGAACTCACGGGCACGGAAGTGCTGGTCCGGGTCACGCACTCAGGAGTGTGCCACTCGGACGTCCACTGCGCGGAGGGCTTCTTCGACATGGGCGACGCGGGGAAGGCGCCCATCGACACCCTGGGGATGGAGTTCCCTCTAGTGCTCGGCCACGAGATCGTCGGTGAGATCACCGCAGTCGGCCCCGATTCGGCCCTCACCCCGGGCACGGAGAAGTTCATCGTCTTCCCGTGGATCGGCTGCGGAACGTGCGGCGCGTGCGCCGAGGACCGCGAGAACTACTGCACCGGCAAGCGGCGGAACCTCTCTCTCCAGCAGGACGGCGGCTTCGCCCGCGAGGTGTGGGTCCCCCACGAGCGGTACCTCATCCCGGTCGGGGACCTCGACCCGAGCTGGGCGGCGACCCTCGCATGCTCCGGCCTCACCGGCTACGCCGCTGTGTCGAAGGCCCTCACGACGGAGGTCGACCGCCCGATCGCCGTCATCGGCACCGGCGGCGTGGGGCTGAGCGCCGTCGTCCTCCTCCGGGCCCGCGGGCACAGGAACGTCGTGGCGGCGGACGTCTCCGAGGACTCGCTGAAGAACGCGCAGGCGGCCGGCGCGACCTCCACGGTCCTCACCACGGGCGACAACCCGGTGAAGGACATCATCGCCGCCGGCGGCGGGAAGCTCGCCGCGGTCATCGACTTCGTGAACAACACGGTGACGTCCTCGCTGGCGCTGGGCACTCTGGGGACTGGAGGGAAGCTGGTGAGCGTCGGGCTGTTCGGCGGCCAACTGGCGTTCCCGACGACCGTCGTCGCACTCCAGCAGCTGAAGATCGAGGGCAACTTCGTGGGGAGCCTGCCGGAGCTGCGCGAGCTCATCGACCTCGCGAAGTCGACGCGGCTGCCGCAGCTGCCCATCACGGAGAAGCCGCTCGAGGCGGCAGAGGTCAACGCCGCGCTCACGGCGATCGAGGAGGGCACGGTCTCCGGCAGGACGGTGCTCGTCGCGGACTGACCGCGGGCGGCTCGCCCTCACCCCGCAGACGAGTGGACAGCAGTCGGGTCGCGGAGTGTCTCTGCGACCCGACTGCTGTCCACTCGATCCGCTCACGGCGGCGGACGCCGGCAGGTGTCAGACCCGGTGTCAGGCGGAGACCGTCTCCTCCAGCTGCGCGCGCACGTGGGCGAACCCGTCCGCCCAGGCGACCAGGTCCTCGAGCATGGGGGCGAAGGTCTGCGCGGAGACCTCCTCCGGCGCGAACGAGCCGTCCCGGAAGTCGGTGAAGATCGAGAACGACGCGGTGCCGCGGACCGTCGCCGCACGGAAGTTCGCGAACACCAGTCGCCATGCCTCCACCGCGCGCACACCCTTGTCCGCGCCGTAGCTGACGAAGGCGATGGGCTTGTGGGCGAACTCCTGGCCGACGAAGTCGATCGCGTTCTTCAGCGGGCCGGGCACCGAGTGGTTGTACTCGGGCGTCACGACGATGTACGCGTCGAACGGGCTGATCGCGGCGGCCCACGCCTTCGTGTGCTCGTTCTCGTACATGCCGGCGCCGCCGGGGATCGCCTCGTCGAGGATCGGCAGGTCGTACGCGCCGAAGTGGAGGACCTCGAAGTCCAGGCCGCGCTCGGTCAGCTGCGTCGCGACCCAGTCGACGACCTGCGGGTTGAGTGCCCCTGGGCGGCTGCTGCCTGCGATGACTCCGATTCGCATGATCTGCATTCCTCCTCGTGCCCGCACACGACGGGCCCATGTAGTTGATTTTCCAACTACATTATAGAGGCATCGCCGGCCGATCCGAACGTGACAAGCCCCACGCCACCAGGCGGCACCGCTCGGGATCCGGCGGGCAGCTCCCGACCCCGAGCGCCTCAGATCCGTCCGGTGCGCAGGATGTCCAGCGCGTACGCCGCGAGGCCCTCGACGCTCGCCCCGGCCTCGGCCGGATCGACGTCGAGGTCCCCCATCCTCCCCTGCAGCAGTCGGGTGTAGACGCCCTCCCGGATGCACGCGAGCTTCCAGACGGCGAACGCGGAGTAGTAGGGCACGTTCGACGTGTCCTGGCCCGTGAGCGATGCGTACCGCTGCGACAGCTCGTCCGCCGTCGGCGCTCCGTCGTCCACGCCCGGGGTCCAGATCCCGGTGAGGGAGTCATCCACGAACATCATCGCGAGCAGGTACCCGAGGTCCGTGACCACGTCGCCGATCGACGACAGCTCCCAGTCCACGATCGCCTGCACGTCTCCCGTGCCGCGGTCGAAGAGCATGTTGTTCGGCTTCACGTCGCCGTGGACCATGCCGGTGACGGTCTCCGGCGGGACATCCGCGGACAGCACCGCCTGGACCTCCGCGATGATCGGCAGATCCCGCGTCGTGATCGCCTCGTACTGGCCCAGCCACCGGCGCAGCTGGCGCTCGACGAAACCGCCCGGCCGTCGCAGGTCGCCAAGCCCCACGGCATCGACGTCGACCGCATGGACCTTCGCAAGCGCCCCGACCATGTCCATCATCGAGGCGCGGACGGATCCGCCCTCGGGGATCAGCTCGAGGTCGTCCGGGTCATGGAGCGTGAACCCCGGGCAGTGGTCCTGGAAGACGAACGGCACCTCGAGCACGTCGGCATCGTCGACGATCTCCAGCACGTTCGGCACGGGCACGGGCGTGGGGCCCATGGCCGCCATGATCCGCCCCTCACGCTGCACGTCGTGCGCACTGCCCCCGGTGTGCCCCAGCGGGGGACGCCGCAGCACCCAGCGCGGCGCGCCGTCGTACGTGACCGTGAAGGTGAGGTTCGACCTCCCGACGGACAGGACGTCGAAGCCGATCGCGTCCGCGTCGACTCCCTGCCGCTGCGCGATCCAGGCGCGGACGCGCGGGCCGTCGATGCCGCGCGGATCCGCGCTCGCGGCGGTGGACTGCTGCGGACTGGACTGATCTGGGGACATCGCCGTCGGTCTCCTCACTCAAGGGCGTCGCACCCGCGGATCCCGCGGCGTCCTCGCCGCACGCACATCCGCGCCTGCGCATCGCGCACGCGGGCGCGCGCTCACGAAACGTCTCACCACTCAGGCTGATCAAACGTTCGGCCTGTATGCCCTCTACGCTAGAAAGGTCCTTCGCGACCGTCAAGCACGGTCCCACACCCTGGAGGACCCCGCGCCGCCGGCGCATCGACGGGGTCGACCAGGAACGATACGACCAGAAACGAGGAGACTCCGATGACGGCTCTGCCCGGCACCGCACCATCATCCACCCCGGGACCGCTGGACGGGATCGTCGTCGCGGACTTCGCACGCGTGCTCGCAGGACCGTACTGCACGATGCTCCTGGCGGACCTGGGCGCCACGGTCATCAAGGTCGAGAGCCCCGACGGCGACGACACCCGCGGCTGGATGCCCCCCGTGTTCCGGGACCAGGCCAGCTACTTCCAGGCGGTGAACCGCAACAAGCATTCGATCGCGCTCGATCTCAAGGACGAGGACGATCGCGCGACAGCACGGCGGATCGCAGCCCGCGCGGACGTCTTCGTCCACAACTTCAAGCCCGGCTCCATCGAGCGCCTGGGATTCGGGTACGAGGACGTGCGAGCGCTCAACGAGACGATCATCTACGCGCACATCAGCGGGTTCGGGACGAAGGGCGGGGCCGAGCTGCCCGGGTACGACGTGCTCGTCCAGGGCATGGCGGGGCTCATGGACATGAACGGAGACCCCGACGGGCCGCCGGTCCGGTCCGGCATCTCCCTCTTCGACCTCACGACCGGGATGATGACTGCTCTGGGCATCACCGCGGCGGTCCGCCACCGCGATCTGACCGGGGAGGGTCAGCTCGTCGAGAACAACCTCATGAGCAACGCGGTCTTCACGATGCTCAACCAGTACCAGTCCACCGCCACCCACGGCGACGTCCCCACGCGCGGCGGGGCCGAGCATCCCTCGATCTACCCGTACAACGCCTTCCCCACCGGCGAGGGCGACCTCATCGTCGTGGGCGCGAACAACGGCCAGTTCGCCCGGCTGTCCGCCGCCCTGGGCCACCCGGAGTGGGCCGAGGACGAGCGCTTCGGTTCGCCGGAGAAGCGCAACATCAACCGGGACGAGCTGCGCCCCCTGCTCGAGGAGGCACTGTCGCGCAGGGGCAAGGACGAATGGTTCCGCCTGCTGCGCGAAGCGGGCCTCCCCTGCTCGCCGGTGCAGAACGTGGG
>Ga0079226_10001443_pt1 | contig 18253 bp, 18 predicted proteins | sample Poulit2014_FD_76345 | JGI IMG/M metagenome (GOLD analysis project Ga0079226, IMG submission 76345) | Agricultural soil microbial communities from Georgia to study Nitrogen management - Poultry litter 2014 | ecosystem: Environmental > Terrestrial > Soil > Agricultural land | place: USA: Georgia...
GATATTGTATAATTAGGGCGAGAGGGGCAATGGAGGTTGAAAATGGAAAAATTAAAAATACTTTCGACAATATTCCATTTAACTAATTACACTTGATGTTATGGTGGTTTAATGATGACTCAAACTATTTGATTGTAACAGGTGGGAATGGAATATTTCTATCCAGAGAACAAAGAATTGCATTATCAAAAATTATGATGAAAGATAGTAATAAATAGCATTCTCGGAAAATGAATCTATAACTGTATTAGGAAGCTATCATAAATTATATAAATTTTTAATCGATAGTCAAAATCGTTTTAAATAACGGAGGTATTATATGGATAGAAATCATAATAGAGCTTTATATAGTGATAAAAGAAGAAATTAAAAAGTATGTTTTAGTTATAAAAATAAATAAGAAATTGAAAAAAATAGCACCAATAAATACAAATATAAATACTTTATATAATGATAATAAAGTATGGCTTGAAAATGAAGAGAAAATTATAGATAAAATTTTGGAAGTAGACATAAACAATCATAGTGAATTGAACAAACTGCAATCATTTTTGGAAAGTTACATAGAGAAGAATAGATAATGAAAGTCCTATGGTGATAATAAGAGAATTAAATAAATATAAGAATGATATGTAATAAAAATTGTGTTTAATGTGTTTAAATGGATAAATAAAAGCCTGTAGTAGTATACTACAGGCTTTTATTTAAGTTTAAGCAATTAGAATCTTTCTAGCTAAATTAAAAAAATACATATTATAATATGATTGTTATTAAATAGTAAATATCTATTCGGAATCTTACCAATTTTAGAAAATAACGGTTAAACTAAAGACATACATATGAGGAGGGGATAGCATGCAAGAATCAATTTTTACGACAATCCAAGCATTAACTGAAATCAATAGTCCGTCCGGGCACGCAGAAAATGCGATTAAGTATGTGAAAAATGAAGCTGAAGGTTTAGGTTATGCGACTGAAATCACTAATAAAGGTGCATTGATTATCACTGTTGAAGGTGAAAATAATAAAGCGCTTAAATGTATTACGGCACATGTGGATACTTTAGGTGCAATGGTGAAAGAAGTTAAAGAAGATGGTCGATTGGCTTTAGATTTAATCGGTGGATTTAGTTACAATGCAATCGAAGGGGAATACTGTGAAATTGAAACTTCTTCAGGCCAAACTTACACAGGGACGATATGTTTACATGAAACAAGTGTACATGTGTATCGTAACAATGATGATGTGCCAAGAAATAAAGAACATATGGAAGTAAGATTAGATGAAAAGGTAAATAGTAAAAAAGATACTGAGCAATTAGGCATTGAAGTAGGTGACTTTATAAGTTTTGATCCAAGAACACAAATAACAACTTCTGGTTTTATAAAATCACGACATTTAGATGACAAAGCTAGCGTCGCGATGATCATCGAATTTTTAAAAGCAGTTAAAAAAGAAAAGCTTAAATTACCACATACGATTCAATTCTATATTTCAAATAATGAAGAAATAGGGTACGGGGCTAACGCGTCTATTTCTTCAAAGGTAGTAGACTTTATTGCATTTGATATGGGAGCGTTAGGAGATGGTCAAGCCTCAGATGAATATACGGTTTCCATTTGTGCTAAAGATTCATCAGGTCCTTATCATAAGGGACTTCGTGAGCAACTTGTCAACCTATGTAAAATAAATAAAATTCCATATAAAGTTGATATTTATCCTTACTATGGTTCTGATGCTTCAGCAGCATTAAAAGCAGGCGCAGATATAAGACATGGTTTATTTGGTGCAGGGATTGAATCTTCACATGCATTAGAGCGAACGCACATTGACTCATTAAAAGCGACACAAGCATTGTTACATGCTTATTGTTTAGCGCCTATTCAATCATAAATATATTGAAACCTAGTTTTATCTATGTGATTTTTATAATTCTACTATAAAAAATATTAAAATATCTTTAACAAACGTCTCCTGTAATTTATGCATTAAACCCCTCGTTATTTATGGTAACGAGGGGCTTTTGGTGTGTTTAATTCGCATTTTAGTTGTTATTACTGTCGTTGCAATCTTACTGGAACTTTTAAAAATATATGAATTAAGTAAAGACAAATAATTAAGTGATTTTATTGATAAATTGGTAAAAATAATTTAAATCAGTTAATTGTTTATTACAACGGGAGCTATCGTAGCATATATAATCACCTTTTTTAGTATAACGTCCATCACTAGAACTGCTTGTTTTTTTCATAAATAATGCAACATTCGATTCATTATTACAAATAGAACAAAAACCTTTTACTATTTGAGTGGATATATCGCCAAAGAAACCTTGTAATTGATTATTTTTATCATAATAAATAATATATTTACGGTTCGATGAGATGTCGTTCCAGCCAATGAAACTACTAGTATATAAAGATTTATCATTAATGGTTGGTATCTTGATTTTTTTAACTTTTCTAAAGGTCTTCTCAATTTTTTTGTTTGATGGAATTTCAAAAGGAATAACATAATTAACAAATGTATTTAAAATAAATTCGATTTGTCTATTTGATAATCGTATATCCATCATTTTGTCTAAAGAATTGAGAATATTATCGTCTATTTCATTAAATGTCGCTATGATATCTTCCCGTGTATTTATTTGAACGATCTTAATTGTATCAAAATCGTTTACAGATTTATAAACATTCTTTAAGCGTAAAACACATGACTCAATATAATTATATTGATAAGGATAAATATATGGTTTCATTTTTTCAACCTTTCACAATTGTATTTTTAAATTCGTAGATGGAATTAGATACTTTGTGAAATAATTGATATTATATTTTAAACAAAGCATCTAAAGGATTATGCTTTGTAGTATTAAAGATGATGCAAAGCGATGCAAAACAAGACCACCTCCTTAATTATTTTTTTGTATTTAAATGATTAATTTTACTTTTTGTTTATATCTTTCAAGATGTCACGTAGTTCGTCGATTTCTTTAGCAGTTAGTTCTTGATTTTCTGCGAAGTTAAGTACTAAAGATTTCATGTCGCCTCCGTACAATTTATTAAGAAAATTTTTAGCCGTTTTCAATTTGATATTATCTTCTTTAATATTTGATGAATATAGATAAATTCGATTAGACTTATATCTAGTTAAAACTCCTTTTTTAAATAAGCGTGTAATTAAAGTTCTAACAGTTTTTTCATTTACATTTTTATGTTTTTGAACCTCAGTAACAATTTCGTTAGCAGAAAGTGTCTCGTTTTCCCACACAATATTCATAACATCCCATTCAGCCATTGTTATTTCAACTTGATTATTTGTCATTTAAAACACTCATTTCTTTTAATATTTCTTCGCTAATAGATCTAGCTTTTTGTCCTGATGCTTCTTTTCCTGACAAGTGTGTAGAAAAGTAATATATGTCATCGTTCGTTTTAACATAACCTACAAACCAACCATTGGTATTTTTCCCATTAACAATACCCGTCCCTGTCTTACCATATAGTTTAGTACTATGATTTTGACTAATTAATAATGATGAATCTAATTGAACTTTTTGTTTATTAGTAAAATTAGAATCCTGACTCATCAAACGTTTTAATACAACAACTTGTTCAAGGTTAGAAATTTTTAAATCATTTTCCATCCAATAAGCTTTATAATTACCTAAATCTTCATTACCATAATTTAATTGACTAAGATTCCTAGCAACGTAATTCCTAGGAATTTGATTACTAATACGCTCAAAATACCAATTAACAGAACTTTTCATTGCTGAGTTTAAAGTTTGATCTTTATTCCATTCATCAAAAGGGTATTTTGTATGATCCCACTTCATATAGGAATCATTTTTATTAATGATATTTTTATCAAGTCCAAACATAGTTAAATAAATTTTATAAGTAGAGTCTGGAGAATATCTTATTCTACTTTCTTTCTCGTTATAAATATAATATTTATCCTTTTGAGAGCTATACATAACAAAAGATCCTTTGTTGTTTGGAAAATACTGACTTTTGTTAATTAAGGTATTGTTACTTTTTAAAGCATTGTTATATTTTTCTTCATTTAAAGTTTGACCCATCAAATAGTGACTTTGAAAAACAATTAAAATTATACTAAACATATAAATTAAAACCAAAACCATTTTAGATTGCTTCTTAAAATTGAATGTTTTTATATTTGTTAATCTTCTTTTTAGTAAAGTTTTCTTGCCATTAAAAGCATGACTTAAATCATTATTGTTAAGCGAATTGAATTTTAATATAGACATCATTATTGTCTCAGCATAATTTTTGAATTCCTTTCTTTTAATGTTTTGAAGTACAAATATATCAGCCTCAACTTCATTATCATGAACCATTAAGCGTTTTAATAATAGAATTAAAGGATTATAGCACATAAGTATAGAAAGGAAATTAAAAACAATTAGATGTAATGTATCTTTGTTTTTAGTATGAGCAAATTCATGAAGCACAATGTATTTTAATCTTTGTTCACTAACTTCTTGAAAATATGAAGCAGGAATTAAAATATAATAATTACCATACCAAAAGGTTATGGGTGATAGAATATGATTTGACCTTTTAATAACAATGTTCTGCTTTAATTGGTGATTAACGAGAATGTCATTTATCAACTTTTGATTATGGCTATCTAAATCAACAGATGATTTTCTAAAATTATTGAGAGAAATTAATGATATACTAAATTTAATACTCATGAAAATGAAAATTATAATCCACAATATTAATAATATATTATCAATGAAAAGCCAATTCAATTTATCGATACTCATTGTTAAATCTTGGAGAGTGTTATTATAACTCACATTGTTATTTAAATGATCTGTTGTATTTTGCTTTTCAGGAACTTTGCTATTACTAAAATTACTAAGCTGTAACAGAGAAAATTTAATAGGTATAAAAGGTATTAAGCCTGCAATAATGGTTAAATACCATATTTTATAGCTTAGTCTATAGTTGAAATATCTTTGTGATATAAGTCTAAATATTAATAATAAGATAAAAATAATACTAAAGCTCAATATACTTAATATAAGGAGTTTAGTCATCTCTCAACACCTTCTTTCACTATTAATTAGAATAAACCATTGACACTAATATTACAACTGTAATATTATGTATTCATAAAGATTACAAGTGTAATATTTGGAGGGATTATATTGAAAAAGTTAATAGTGTTAATTGTAATTGCAGTTTTTTTAATTGCCTGCAGTTCTAAGAATTCGTATGCTAATGAATTGAAAGATCTTGAAAAAAAGTATAATGCTAATATTGGTGTGTATGCTTTAGATACAAAAACGGGTAAAGAAATAAAATATAATGCTAATAAGCGATTCGCATATGCATCTACTTTCAAAGCTATTAGTAGTGCAATGTTACTAGAAAAGACACCGTATGATGAATTAGATAAAAAAGTTCATATTAGTAAAAAAGATATCGTAACTTATTCTCCAGTATTAGAAAAATATGTGGGAAAAACGTTAATATTAAAACAACTAATTGAATCAACTATGCTTTATAGCGATAATGCAGCAAACAATATAATTATTGAAGAACTCGGTGGTTATGAAAAAGTTAATGAAAGACTAGAGGAATTAGGAGACAAAAAAACATATCCATCTAGATATGAACCAGAATTAAATTATTTTTCACCAAATGACAAAAGAGATACATCAACACCTGCCGCTTATGGAGAAACATTAAATAAGCTAATCGTAAACGGTAAACTAGATAAAAAGAAAAAAGAGTTTTTAATTGAACTGATGTTTAATAACAAAAGCGGAGATACTTTAATTAAAGATGGTGCACCTAAGGAATTTAAGGTTGCTGATAAAAGTGGTCAGGCAATCACTTATGCATCAAGAAATGACATCGCATTTGTTTATAAAAAAGGGCAAAGTAAACCTATAATATTGGTTATTTTTACTAATAAAAATGATAAAAACGCAAAACCAAATGATAAATTAATTAGTGAAATAGCTAATAAGATATTAACAAATTAGATGAAAATAGAATATATTCTTGTTTTATAGGGACAAAAGTTCTTTAAAATATTTAGGTATCACAATTGGTGCTACATTAGGTGGGCTTTTATTAGCACAAAGACTTACGGTAAATATATTGATATACAGATCATTTTCGACTGTTGTATTAGTGATAGGCATTCAGGTAATATATTTGTTGATAAGAAGAGTATTTAAATGTATACAAAGAGATTAAAAGACATTAGGTCTAAACCTTTTGAATTTAATATTAACCTCATTTTATTTGCGGTATTAACAACAAATTTCTTAGGTAACCTGACAGTTTTTATTGCAATGTTACTCGGCTTATTCATTCTTGTTATTAGGTGTTATACATTCTTAGATAATTTCAAAAAATATAAACAGAACAATTCAAATAATTTCTAACGTTTTAAACTAAAAGTGTATAGAAATTAATTTAATTGTTGACAAATTGAAAATATCCTTGTAGCATACTAGGTAATTACTTTCGCAACAGAAGTTGCCATTTGAAAGATAACGTAGCATATATGTTTTGTAGCAAGAAGAAAGCTAATGGTAGATGTAAATTAGCACTGCATATAATGTGAATTGGGCTTTTAAATGTAAATTAAATAATATAGTAGTTAAAGTGAACAAACAATTTGTTAACTAAGGTGGCACCACGGTAACGCGTCCTTACAGATAAGCGTTATTGTGGTGTTTTTTATATACAATGATTCAGAAGAAAACAAAATGAAGTAAGTGATGAAAAAGTAGCAAACAGAAAGTTAGTGGTTGATGCAAACTAACACTTTCATACACTGAAATTGGGTTTTGTTGGATTACAATAGCATAAAACAAAGAGAGAGTAGATTCAATTAAATTATAAATCTACTAATTTAGGTGGTACCGCGCGTCAGCGTCCTTAACAATGTTTAAGGATGCTGATTTTTTTATGAGGAGGAAAATGAAATGAAAGTGCAATATCAAAGAGTAAATGCTGAAGTAACTCCGGAAGCGTTAGCAAGATTGAGAGAAAATAAAATTGTTTTAGAAAGTGCAGAGCAATCAAAACTAAAAGGTCGTTATTCTATAGTTATTTTTGATACTTACGGATCTATTACATTAGATAATGAAACAATGACTGTATGTACGCCAGAACAAAGTAAAGTAGAACATGAAGCACCTTATACAAAAATGAAAGCTTTGATTGATCAATATAAAGCAGAAATTGAAGATGAGCAGCTCTCATTATTACCATTTATTTCTGGATTTGTGGGATCATGTAGTTTTGATTTGGTAAGACATGAATTCCCTGTACTTAAACAAATCAATCTTGAAGATCATCCTCAACATGATGCTAAGTTTCACATGGTTGAAGATGTTTACGTATTCGATCATTACAAAGAACATTTATACGTTATTGCTACAGACTTATTTTCCGAAGATACAGAAGCACAGTTAAAATCACGTGTGAACAAACGTGTTGAAGAATTGAAACAAATTAGCATTTATCCTTCAAAAATCGAAAATAAAAACACGGAAAAGAAAATTAAGTCAAATATTGCACCTGCACAATTTATGAACACTATCAGTAAAATGAAGTCACTAATCCAACAAGGTGATATGTTCCAAGTTGTTCCATCCATTATTTATAGTTATGAGCATCATTTTGGTCAGGAATTAAAACAAATGTCTTATCAACTTTATCAAAACTTAAAACGTCAAAATCCAAGTCCATATATGTATTATTTGAATATGGATCATCCAATTATAGTTGGTAGTTCACCTGAAAGTTTTGTGAAAGTGAAAGGACAAACTGTAGTGACTAACCCGATTGCTGGAACAATAAAAAGAGGTGTTACTGAAGAAGAAGACCAAGCAAACGAGGCAAGATTGAAAAGTGATGAAAAAGAATTAAGTGAACATAGCATGCTTGTCGATTTAGGTAGAAATGATATTCATCGCGTCAGTGAAATAGGTTCTTCAAAAATTGGAAAGCTGATGGCGATTGAGCGCTATGAACATGTAATGCATATCGTTAGTGAAGTGACTGGAAAACTTAAAGAAAATTATTCTCCTATGACAGTCATCGCAAGTTTATTACCAACAGGTACAGTATCTGGGGCACCGAAACTGAGGGCAATACAACGTATATATGAAGTACAACCTAAAAAACGTGGCGTCTACAGTGGCGGCATCGGCTATATTAACTGTAATCATGATTTAGATTTCGCATTAGCAATACGTACAATGATGATTGATGAAACAGAGATTAATGTTGAAGCAGGTTGTGGTGTAGTTTACGATTCCATACCAGAAAAAGAACTCGAAGAAACAAAATTAAAAGCGAAAAGCTTATTGGAGGTGTCACCATGATACTTATAGTTGATAATTATGATTCGTTTACTTATAACTTAGTAGATATGATTGGACAACATGAAGAAGTTATAATTAAATATCCGGATGATTCAACCATATATGATTTGAATATTGACGGCGTAATCATTTCACCAGGTCCTGGTCATCCTTTGGATACAGAAGACTTGATGCAAATCATTGACCATTATAAAAGTAAACCAATATTAGGTGTGTGCTTAGGCTCACAAGCATTGACTTGTTACCATGGTGGCGATGTTATCCAATGTGACTATATAAAGCATGGCAAAAAAGATCAAATGCGTATCACTCAGGAAACATTATTATACACAGATATTCCAGAATATTCAGAAATTATGAGGTATCATTCATTAATGAGTGATCCTCAAACATTACCTGAAACGTTAAAAACCACTGCACAAACAAAAGACTGTATACAGTCTTTTGAACACACACAATTTTTCCATTATGGCATTCAATATCATCCAGAATCTTTTGCTACAGAACATGGTCAGCAAATCATTCGTAACTTTTTAAACATTATAGAGGAGGTAACAAAAGATGAAGCTACAAACACAATTAAAACAATATAAACCGCTTAACCAAACTCAGATGAATGAATTTATAGAATTATTGATTTCACCTAATTTAGAAGATAGTGTGAAGGTTGAATTACTTGAAACTTTTTCTGAAAAAGAAACAACACAGGAAGAATTAACTTATATTTCAAATAGTTTAATTCATTCAATGTATAGCGAACAGCCTTATTATCCAAATGGTATGTGTGTTTGTGGCACAGGCGGAGACAAATCAAATAGTTTTAATATATCTACAACTGTTTCTTTTGTTATTGCTAGTGCTGGTGTGCCAGTGATTAAACATGGTAATAAAAGTGTAACGTCCTCTTCAGGTAGTACAGACTTGTTAAACGCTATGAACATTAAGACAAGTACCGTTGATGACACGCCACAACAATTAGACAATAATGGGCTTGTATTTTTAAATGCAACGGAAACATATCCGATAATGAAAAATATTCAGCCGATAAGAAAAGGAATTAGTAACCCGACCATTTTTAATATTACTGGTCCAATCATTAATCCTTTCAAATTAGATTATCAAGTTATGGGAGTATATGAAACCTCAAAATTAGATAAAATTGCACAAACATTATCAGATTTAGGACGAAAAAAAGCAATCGTATTATACGGTGCAAACGGTATGGATGAAGCTACATTATCTGGCGACAACATAATATATGAAGTTACTGCAGATGAGGAAATTAAGCATTACACGATTAATGCAGCAGATGTTGGTTTAAATTATGCACCGAATGAAGCACTTGTCGGTGGTACACCACTAGAAAATTTAGAAATAACTAAAAGTATTTTAAATGGAACAGATTGCACTGCCAAGAGAGATGTTGTTATCTTGAATGCAGGCATCGCGCTCTATGTAGCTGAAAAAGTTGAAACGATAGAAGATGGTGTGAAAGTTGCACAATCGTTAATAGAAAGTGGTAAAGCATTAGAGCAATATAATAAAATGGGAGGCAAAACGTATGACTATATTGGATGAGATTGTGACATATAAAAGAGGGTTATTAGAGCAAGGTTATTATGAAGATAAATTAACAACATTAGAAAATGTTGACGTGTCGCATAAAAAGACATTTCAATCACAATTAGATAACTCAAATAAACTTGGTGTAATTGCAGAAATTAAATCTAAAAGTCCTACACTAGATGCGTTACCAGGTCGAGATTTAGCACAGCAAGTCAAAGACTACGAAGCACATGGTGCAAATGCAGTTTCTATATTAACGGATGAACATTACTTTGGTGGTAGTTATGAACGCTTACAAGCATTGACGACAGAGACATCATTACCAGTATTATGCAAAGACTTTGTAGTTGATCCAATTCAAATTGATGTTGCTAAAAAAGCAGGCGCATCGATTATATTGCTTATTGTGAATGTACTGACGGATTCAGAATTGAGAGAGTTATATAATTATGCTACTGCACAAAATTTAGAAGTACTTGTTGAAATTCATGATAAAGAAGAATTAGCACGTGCATATAAGTTGGACCCGAAAATTATTGGCGTAAACAATAGAGATTTAAAACGTTTTGTTACGGATGTATTGCACACGAACCAGATTTTAGAAGACAAAAAACCAGGTTATTACTATATTTCTGAAAGTGGTATTAAAGATGAGCAAGATGTGAAAGATATAGTTGGTTCGGGTATAGATGGTTTATTAATCGGAGAATCGCTGATGAAATGTGATGATTTAAGTCAATTTTTACCAGGACTGAAGTTAAGCAAGGCGCCACAATGAAGTTAAAATTTTGTGGCTTCCGAACTTTGGATGATGTAAATAAAGCAAAAGACTTAAATATCGATGCAATCGGGTTCATTCATTTTCCGAAAAGTAAAAGATTTGTGGACATCTCAGATATAAAGCAATTCACTGAGGTTATTCCAGACGATAAAGAAAAAGTGGTTATCGTAGTCGATCCAGATTACGACACGATAAAACAATTAATAGAGCAAACGAACATTTCAACAATACAATTGCATGGTAATGAACCAATAGAAGACATACAATTTATCAAACAGTATAATCGGAACATAAAAATTATCAAAGCATTGCCTGCAACAGATGGGCAAACGTTAATGACAGCAATTAATTATTATAAAAATGACATCGATTCTTTTATTATCGACACTCCATCTAATTCATATGGAGGCACAGGAAAAGTATATGATTGGGAGATTTTAAAAACAATACAACATGCTGAATATTTAATCGCAGGTGGTATGAATTACGATAATATTCAAAAAGTAGCATCATTAGACTTAGCACACAGCGGTTATGATATAGCTAGCGGTATAGAGACAAATAATGAAAAAGATATAGATAAAATGACAGCAATTATTAATCTGGTAAAAGGAGCAAATTAATTATGAATAAAAATATACAAACAGAAGCTGACGAATTTGGTTTCTTTGGTGCCTATGGTGGTCAATACGTTCCAGAAACATTAATGCCAGCGATACAGGAGTTAAAGCAAGCTTATCAAGAAGCGAAAGAAGATCCTAAATTCCAAGAAGAATTAGATGGGTACCTTAAAGATTATGTAGGCCGTGAAACGCCATTAACTTATGCAAGATCTTATACAGAAACGCTTGGTGGAGCGAAAATTTATTTAAAACGCGAAGATTTAAATCATACAGGTGCACATAAAATTAACAATGCACTTGGACAAGCGCTATTAGCCAAAAGAATGGGCAAAAATAAATTAGTTGCCGAGACGGGTGCAGGGCAACATGGTGTGGCGAGTGCTACAGTAGCAGCATTATTTGATATGGAACTGGTTGTCTTTATGGGAGAAGAAGATATTAAGAGACAATCATTAAATGTATTTAGAATGGAGTTGCTAGGTGCCAAAGTAGAATCAGTCACTGAAGGACAAGGTACTTTGTCAGATGCAGTAAATAAAGCGTTACAATATTGGGTAAGTCATGTGGATGATACACACTATTTATTAGGGTCAGCTCTAGGTCCAGATCCATTCCCAACAATTGTAAGAGATTTACAAAAAATTATAGGAACAGAGATTAAAACACAAATACAAGAAAAAGAAGGGCGTTTACCTGATGCTGTTGTAGCTTGTGTAGGTGGAGGGTCAAATGCGATTGGTACATTCTATCCATTTATACAAGATGATGTAAAGCTGTATGGTATAGAAGCAGCTGGAGAGGGCTACGATAGCGACAAACACGCGTTAGCTATTAACAAAGGTAAAGAAGGTGTTTTGCATGGTACGAAAATGTATTTAATCCAAGACGACAATGGACAAATTCAACAAGCGCATTCCATATCTGCTGGATTAGATTATCCAGGCGTTGGCCCAGAACATTCATATTACCATGATATAGGTAGAGTGGAATTTGCTACTGCAAGTGATAAACAAGCAATGGATGCTTTAGTTAGATTTACCAAAGCTGAAGGGATTATTCCAGCTATAGAAAGTGCTCATGCATTAAGTTATGTAGAAACACTAGCGCCTACTATGGGTAAAGATGAGATTTTAGTTGTGACTGTGTCAGGACGAGGAGATAAAGATATGGAAACAATTAGAAATTATATGAAAGAAGGTGGTGAATCTAATGCGTAAACTATTTATCCCCTACATTATGGGAAACAAAGCTTTTATAGAAAATCTTAAAACAGTAAGTGAAGCTGGCGCTGATATTGTAGAAGTGGGCGTGCCATTTTCGGATCCAGTTGCTGATGGACCGGTCATTATGGAGGCTGGTAGTAAAGCGATTGAAGAAGGCGTTAATATTCAGTATATTTTAGATCAACTCACTGAACACCGCGAATCAATTACTAGTAAATATGTATTAATGACTTATTATAATATTATAAATTATTATGGGGAAGCAGCGTTCTTTAAAGCATGTGAGGAAGCCGGTGTATATGGCTTAATCATCCCAGATTTACCACATGAACTCGTACAACAATTAAAAGCACGCCATCCAGAAAGAAAAGTAAATATTATTTCATTAATTGCTATGACTACTTCTGAAGAGCGTAGTAATCAAATTGCTAAAGATGCTGAAGGGTTTATATACACAGTAACAATGAATGCGACTACAGGCGAAAATGGCAAGTTCCATCCAGAATTAAAAGATAGAATTCAACACATTAAGACAATGTCTAATGTACCTGTGGTTGCAGGGTTTGGTATCCGCACCCCAGAACATGTAACTGATATTATTGAAGCATCAGATGGTGTGGTTATAGGTAGTGAAATAGTAAAACGTTTTGAACGAGATTCAAAAGATGAAACAGTTCAGTACTTTAAATCGATTAGAAATGCTCTTGATGTAAAGAACGATTAAAGCTTTGTGTGTAAAAGGAAGTAATTGTGGGTACGTTATTAGAAGAGCGTTTATCCTTGAGGTTTCACAATGAAATATAAAGTGATTATACTTCAATGGCTTTAATTTAAATACTCGCTTATTCTTAAAAAGAGGTGACATAAATTGTCCAAAAAAGTCCTATTTATTATAACAAGTGTCAATCAATTTGAAGATGGTACACCAACTGGCTTATGGTTAGAAGAAGCCAGTGAACCTTTCAATATATTAACAGGTGCAAATATCAGTGTAGATATTGCTACAATTAATGGCGGAGAGGTACCGCTAGACCCTAATTCAACACAGAATGGGGAACTGGAAACATATAAAGAATTCGTTGATCAAATTAATCAATCAATAAGTATAAATGATGTAGATGTAGCGCAATATGATGCTGTTTATTTACCAGGCGGGCACGGAACGGTATTTGATTTTGCACATAATCAAAAATTAGCATCAGTACTTGCAGATTTTAATGCAGAAGATAAAGTCATTGCATCTGTGTGTCATGGGCCAAGTGCTTTTGTTGGTGCTAAAAATAAAAAAGGAAACTTCTTAATAAATGGCGTAACGTTAACTTCATTTACTGATGAGGAAGAACGTTCAATGGGCCTAGTCGATCAAGTGCCATTCTTAACACAAACAGAGTTAGAAAATCAAGGCGCTAAATTTGTGACAAAAGACAACTTTACTGAACATATTGAAATTGATAATCAATTTATTACAGGTCAAAATCCACAATCAAGTAAAGCTATTGGTGAAGCTTTAAGAGATGCACTGAATTAGAACATGTTATAAAGTAGTCATTAATTTAAAATGTTTATTATTACTAAGTATAAATAAAACTGGAAAACTCAATAAGTTTTCCAGTTTTTATTGTTATAACTAGATTAATACTTTCAAAAATGATGAAATGTGTTAATTTAGCTATTCTTTGTTAAACTAAAAGTAGTGACACTGTAAGTTATACATAAAGTTCATGTATAATGAATTTATATGTGGTATTGATTTAGTTTTATAAATGGATATTGTATAATAATCAAGATTGAAGATTAAACTCAAATAAAAAAAGAATTATAAACAATTAGGAGTATACAAAATGAAATTTACTAATTTAACTGCGAAAGAATTCGGTGCATTTGCTGATAAAATGCCAAATAGCCATTTTACACAAATGGTAGGAAACTATGAATTGAAAATTGCAGAAAGTACAGAAACACATTTAGTAGGTGTTAAAAACAATGAAAATGAAGTTATCGCAGCATGTTTACTTACTGCAGTACCAGTAATGAAATTCTTTAAATATTTTTACACGAATAGAGGACCCGTCATAGATTTTGAAAATAAGGAGCTAGTTCATTACTTCTTTAATGAACTGTCTAAATATGTCAAAAAACATAAAGGTTTACATTTAAGAGTTGATCCTTATTTAGCTTACCAATATCGTAATCATGATGGAGAAATATTAGAAAATGCTGGTAATGATTGGATTTTCGATAAAATGAAACAATTAGGATATAAACACCAAGGATTTTTAACTGGTTTTGATCCAATTCTTCAAATTAGATTCCACTCAGTGTTAGATTTAGCAGGTAAAACAGCTAAAGATGTACTTAATGGTATGGATGGTTTACGTAAGCGTAATACTAAAAAAGTACAAAAAAATGGCGTCAAAGTTAGATTTTTAGAAGAGGATGAGTTACCAATTTTCCGATCATTTATGGAGGATACTTCAGAATCTAAAGAATTTGATGATAGGGAAGATAGCTTTTATTATAATAGATTGAGATATTATAAAAATCGTGTCTTAGTACCACTAGCTTATATGGATTTTGATGAGTATATCGAAGAGTTGAAATCAGAGCGTGAAATTTTAAGTAAAGATATTAACAAAGCTCTGAAAGACATTGAAAAACGACCTGAGAATAAAAAAGCTTACAACAAGCGAGATAACTTACAACAACAACTCGTTGCAAATCAACAAAAAATAGATGAGGCAAAGTCATTACAGTCTGAACATGGTAATGAATTACCAATCTCTGCAGCTTACTTTATTATTAATCCGTACGAAGTGGTTTACTATGCTGGCGGTACTTCAAATGAGTTTAGGCATTTCGCTGGTAGTTACGCGATTCAGTGGCAAATGATTAATTATGCCTTAGACCATAATATTGATAGATATAACTTCTATGGTATTAGTGGAGATTTCACAGAGGATGCGGAAGATGCAGGTGTAGTGAAATTTAAAAAAGGCTTTAATGCCGATGTAGTAGAATACGTTGGGGACTTTGTTAAACCTATCAATAAGCCAATGTACAAAATTTATACGACATTAAAAAAGGTGAAAGATATAAAGAAATAAACAGAAATTATAGAAGGGAATTTAGCTAGAATGAAATTTACAGAGTTAACTGTCAAAGAATATGACAATTTTGTACAGAATCCAGCATTAGAAAGTCATTACTTTCAAGTAAAAGAAAATATTGCGACAAGAGAAGAAGATGGATTTCAAGTTGTTTTATTAGGCTTAAAAGATGACGATAATCAAGTTATTGCTGCTAGTCTTTTCTCTAAAATTCCTACAATGGGAAGCTATGTTTATTACTCAAATCGTGGGCCAGTTATGGATTATAGTGATTTAGGTTTAGTCGATTTCTATTTGCGTGAATTAAATCAATATCTTCAACACCATAACTGTTTATATGTAAAAATGGATCCATATTGGATTTATCAAATATATGATAAAGATATCAATCCATTACCAAATCACGATAAAAACGATGCTTTAGTCAACTTGTTTAAATCACATGGTTATACACATCATGGCTTTACGACTGAATATGATACTTCTAGTCAAGTGAGATGGATGGGCGTATTAGACTTAGATGGTCAAACACCAGCATCATTAAAGAAAAAATTTGATAGCCAAAGAAAACGTAATGTTAACAAAGCAATCAATTTTGGTATCAAAGTTAGAATGTTAGATAGGGATGAATTTAATATCTTCCTAAATCTCTATAGAGAGACTGAAAAACGTGCAGGCTTTGTATCTAAAACAGATGAATATTTTTATAATTTCATTGATAATTATGGGGATAAAGCACTGATACCTTTAGCGTACATAGATTTAGATGAATATATTAATAATACGCAAGAAAGTATTAATGACAAAGAAGCACGACGAGATCAAATCATGCAAAATGAAAATAAAACTGATAAACAGTTGAAAAAAATTACTGAACTGGATAAACAAATTGAGCATGATAAAAAAGAATTACTCAATGCGAGTGAATTAAGATTAACAGATGGCTCAATATTAAACTTAGCTGCTGGGGTTTACTTCGCTAATGCTTATGAGGTGAACTATTTCTCAGGTGGATCTTCTGAGAAATACAATCAATATATGGGACCTTATATGATGCACTGGCACATGTTGAATTATTGCTTTGAACATGGTTATGGCCGTTATAATTTCTATGGATTATCAGGCGATTTCACTGAAGATAGTGAGGATTATGGCGTATATCGCTTTAAACGTGGATTCAATGTGCAAATTGAAGAGCTTATCGGCGACTTTTATAAACCAATTAAGAAAAGAAAATATTGGTTATTTAATACGCTGAATAATGTTAGAAAAAAGTTAAAAAATAATAAAAAAAGAAAGCATACTGGTATGTAAGCCCTCGTCAGTATGCTTTCTTTCGTTCTGAAGTTGATTATATTAGGATGGCAAGTCTAATATAACAATGAACTAAATGTGGAATAGTCTAAGATGATACGTCTAGGTGCTTTCCACATTTTTAGTATATATCAGAGGATTATAGTGAGGCAATAATAATTAATTATAGTAAAAATTATTTTTATAATATAATTTCAAGAAAATATAAAAATAATATAAATGCGCCCTGCTCAATTACTGATTAAGATAGCGCTCCTATAATATAAGTTATACCAATAATAAAGAAAACTGTACTCATAAATAAAGCGACTAAAATCGCTGCCATCAGTGTATTAAACAGTAAAATAACTCCAAAGATAATTGCAGTAATATTCAAAATGACTGATATAATATGGAATCCTGTATTGGACTTTTCGAGTGGAGTCACTGTAAACATATTAAATAATGCATTAATAATAAACCAAATAGCAAATAAATATACTATGAAAGTTGTGCTTGTTACAATATTAAATAAAATTAATAGTCCTAATAGTATGTTAATAATACCAAGCGTAAACACTGCGATGGAGCCATTATGATTGGACTTTTTGATTATTCGACGTACAAATATTTCTATAAAACCATTAATAATAAATAATAGACCAATTAGCCAAGTAATAGCAAATAAGTTTTCTTCAGGAAAACTTAAAATAAACACACCTATAATTAAAAATATGACGCCAATGACTAAACTTGACCATTTAATACCTGACTGCTTTTGCATAAATTTCACTCCTAAATATTTCTATATAATAATATATACCCAAAAATAAAAAAAGAACAAACTTTTAAAGATTCCTATAATTATGTTATGTAACCCTATAAGTATTATTAGCAAATAAAAAATCGTTATTTAAGGATTGTTATAAAATCTCGTAAATACTATTAGGCAAGTAATTTATAATAGAATTAAACATTAATGTGAAAACAGAGACGCTGAGATTGTAATTTGTGAGCATCGATAATGTTTTTGGTTGGTCATTATACACATCATTGCACACAAATAATGAATCTTATAATGGTCAATAATAGAAACACTCATACGCATACAAAAGATGGAAATACAATTCATATAAGAAAGACTGTTTAAAGACCACAAAACCGTATTGTTAATATATCGTAGCTTTAAAACAAAATTAAAACCTAACAGATAATATAGATATATCATTAAGTGTAAACTAGCTAAGTATTTGCAAGTAATTTAAATCATA
>Ga0079226_10001444_pt1 | contig 18250 bp, 16 predicted proteins | sample Poulit2014_FD_76345 | JGI IMG/M metagenome (GOLD analysis project Ga0079226, IMG submission 76345) | Agricultural soil microbial communities from Georgia to study Nitrogen management - Poultry litter 2014 | ecosystem: Environmental > Terrestrial > Soil > Agricultural land | place: USA: Georgia...
AATTAGCTAACCAGAGCAACATTAGTGCGCCTCCTGTTGGTGGGCCAACAAGGCGGCCACTACGGTTTCCATTGTTGTACTACGTGAGCCTTTTACTAACACTGTGCCCCCTTGGGCCAAAGTGGATATTGCAAAAGGCGCCACATCATTAGTGGTAGGGCATTGTAAAGCGCCCTCACCGAAAGCTTCTGCGGCGGGTAAAGGCAGCTCGCCCACAGTGATAAGCACCTCAACCCCTAGTTTGCGAGCTAATTCGCCCACACGACGATGCTCCCTATGGCTTGCTTCACCCAACTCGCCAATACCACCAAACGCAAATAAGTGCGGCCCTGGCTGCTTGATTAAAAATTCCAAGGCAGCCGCCACAGAACCTGGGTTGGCGTTATAAGTATCATCAATCACTACGCCCTTGCCGCAAGGTTTAAGCTGCAAACGCCCTGGCACGCCATCAAGTTGCGCCAAGCTTGTCTGGATGTGCTGCCAGTTCACCTTGTAGTGACGCGCCACCGCAATGGCTTGCAATGCATTGGCCACTTGGTGCTCACCGGGCAAAGACACGTGAATTGGGAAGGTTTGCTCTTGGTGATGACAAACAAACTTTGTGCCAGAAGCTGCAATACAAATATCATCGGCAAAATAATCGGCACTTTTGTCAGTTATGGAAACTCGCACCACAGGCACTTGCTGGCGTTCGGCATGGGCTTTAAATACATCATAAAAACCGCCTTCTTGATTAAGCACCACCACACTTTGTGGCGTTAAAGCGCTAATTAACTCGGCTTTTGCAGCAGCAATACCTTCCAAGGAACCGAAACCCTCTAGATGTGCTCCTGTTACATTGGTAATAACGCCAATTTCTGGCTGTACTAGAGACGCTGTCCAAGCGATTTCGCCCTTATGATTAGCACCCAATTCATAAACACCGTATTGATGTTCCGGCGTTAAACGCAACAAAGTAAGCGGCACGCCAATTTCATTATTAAAGTTGCCAAACGTTGCCAAGCCAGGCTGCTCGGACAGCAAATGCGCCACCATTTCTTTCACTGTGGTTTTGCCGGAGTTTCCAGTGATAGCGATAGGATGCGCATCACAGCTTTGTGCCCACGCGGCAGCCAAGTAACCAAGCGCCATGGTGCTATCAGCCACCTGCACTCCGTGCTCAAATATATCTTGCTGCTGAGATACCAGCGCAGCGCTAGCTCCTGCGGCTTGTGCGGCTGCCAAAAAATCATGGCCATCAAAATTTTCACCCTGCAAGGCAATAAACAAATCACCTTCTTTTAGCGTACGCGTGTCGGTGCTTACTCCAGTTAATTGAATATCAGTTCCAAATTGCGCGCCTTTTGCCCATAGAGCCACTTGCGATAATGTCATCATCATAATGATGGCCTCCATGCGCTAAGAGCTGCTTTAGCTACTAATACGTCGCTAAAGGGGAAACGCTCTGTGCCGATAATTTGTTCTTGTTCATGCCCTTTGCCCGCAATCAACACCACGTCTTTGGCACTGGCGTTATGAATGGCGGCGGCAATAGCCTCGGCTCTATCTTCTTTTATGTGAACATTAGCTTGAGCACCAAAGCCTGCTGCAACTTGGCTTAAAATGGCGCTAGGCGATTCTGTGCGCGGGTTATCGCTAGTTAGCCAAACCTCACTAGCTCCTTGTTCCGCGGCTTGCGCCATGAGTGGGCGCTTACCTTGATCTCGATCACCACCACAGCCAAACACACAAATAATACGACGATCAAAGTGCTGACCAAGTGCTGTTAGAGCGGCCCGTAACCCCTCTGGGGTATGGGCAAAATCCACCACTACGGTGGGCCCTTCAGCGGCGGGCACCTGCTCCATGCGTCCTACCACGGGGTTCAGCTCAGATATCAATGGCAACAATGCTTCTAATGGGTAGCCCACGGCCATCAATGCAGCCAAAGCCGCTAACAAGTTATCTACGTTAAAAGCGCCGAATAAAGGCACTCTGAGATCCCACTGCTTTTGCTGATGGTGCAAGATCAAGTCCATTCCCGCTGCATGACAGCGCAACCGACTGTAATATATGGAGTTATTTTCACTTTCCCCATAGGTAATGGTGCTCACATTTGATGGCACATGTGCAACCACGTCTGGCTGGTCCAAGGAATAAACCGCGACCTTTAACGCTTCACGCTGCCACAGCAATGCTTTAGCTTCAGCATAAGCTGCCATATCACCGTGATAGTCCAAGTGATCTCGGCTAAGGTTTGTCCATACACCTACAGTAATAGGCAGGCCCGCAAGACGCTGTTGATGCAAAGCATGAGAGGAAGCTTCTAATACTAGGCCTTGCGCTCCTTGGGCTCTAAATTCAGACCAATAACGGTGCACGCTGGCAGCATCTGCTGTGGTCAATCCCAAGTCTTCGCAGTGGTCAGCAAAACACGCACCAAAGGTGCCTAACAACCCCCACGGCTGTTGCTTTAAATTAACGAGCTGTTGAATAAAGCCCGCCACACTGGTTTTGCCATTGGTGCCTGTTACTGCAATCACAGGCTTGTCCGTCTGACTGCCATAATGCTGTGCTAATACGCTTCCCAACCCTGCTTTTAACTGCGGCACCGTAATCACGGGTACACCTTCAAGCTCCTGCGTAGCAACCTTTTCACCGGCTTGCAATACAACACTTGCCCCCAGCTCAATAGCTTGAGCCACAAACTTTCGCCCGTCAGTTTGAATACCAGGTATAGCAATAAAGCCATCACCTGGCCGCACTTGACGACTGTCCAAACGCCAGTGGTTTACGCGCACAAGGCCCGCAGCTTGAGAAAGCGCTATGTTGGGCAACAAAGCTTGCAAGGGTTGGCTCATAAACGCCCCCCTTGTGAGCTCACTTCACTGCTAGCAAAAATAGGCTCAGGGGTGTGCGGTTCAATATTCAGCATAGGCAACACGCCCGACATAATGTGAGCGAACACAGGAGCTGCCACTAAACCACCGTAATAGCCGCCTTCTTTAGGCTCATCAACCACTACCACAGTCACAATGCGGGGGTTTTCAGCGGGCGCTATGCCTGCAAACATAGCAAGGTATTTATCGGCTTCGTAACCGCCATTGGTGAGTTTGCGTACAGTGCCTGTTTTACCAGCAATACGGTATCCAGGCACACGGGCACGGCTTGCTGTTCCCTCATTAACCACCCCTTCCAACATTCTCACCATATCGTTGGCATGCTCAGCATCAATAATTTGCTCGCTCGGTGGAATGTGCTCTTGCTTGATCAAGGTTGCAGGCAGCAGATTGCCGTTATTGGCTAACACGCCATAAGCACGAGCAAGCTGCAACGCAGTAACAGAAACACCATAACCGTAAGACAGTGTTGCGCGCTCAATTTCGCGCCAACGTTGGCGATAAGGTAGGCTACCCTTGGCTTCACCAGGAAAGGCAACACCTGTGGCTGAGCCAAGGCCAAAACGGCGCATAAACGCTGGCAACGCTTGATCATCCATAATCAAAGCGACTTTAGTCGTGGCCACGTTGGATGACTTCGCCAAGATAGTGGGAATATCAATGACCCCATAATTGCGAGTATCTCGGATCAACTTATTGGCCACTTTCAGCGTTCCAGGTGTGGTATCTACTGTGCTGCTGGCCTTAAGCAAACCTTCCTCCATGGCCGCAGCAATGGTAAGCGGTTTAATGGTGGAGCCTGGCTCAAACATATCGGTGACAGCACGATTACGCAGGGCGCTCACCTGCACACCTTCGCGGTTGTTAGGGTTGAAGCTTGGCTGGTTCACCATAGCTAATATTTCGCCTGTGTGTGCATCTAACACCACCACGCTGCCGCCAGCTGCTTTCGATTTTTTCACTGCCGCTAGCAACTCGCGGTAGGCAATATATTGCAAGCGCAAATCAATACTAAGAGTGACATCTGTACCGGGACGCGCCTCTTTATCGACTTCAATGCCCTGAATGACACGATTACGATTATCGCGTACATACTTTCTTCTGCCCTCAATCCCTTTTAGGCTTTCGTTGAGGGCGAGCTCAAGCCCTTCTTGGCCTTGATCATCAATGTTAGTAAAGCCAATAACATGGCTGGTAACTTCGCCAGCAGGATAGTAACGACGGTACTCTGTGCGCGAATAGATGCCAGGCACTCCTTCTGCCAGCACAGACTGCGCTTGTAATGGCGCCAAGCCACGCGCGAGATATACAAATTTTTTATTTTCGCGGCCACGCACCACATCGGCTATTTTAGCTGCCGAGACTACATTATTAGCCCGCAAGCGTTGCCACTCTTGGCGATGCTCTACCAGTTCGCTAGGGTTGCCCCACAAAGTAGTAACGGGTGTACTCACCGCAAGTGGGCTGCCTGAGCGGTCATAAATAACACCCCGATGGGCTGCTAATGGCTCGCTGCGCAGGTTTCGTTTTTCGCCTTGGTTAGCTAAAAAATCATGCTGCAATACATGCAAATCAAACGCTCTAAACACTAACAACAGCAACATAGCGCCGAGCACACCTAGTACGAACAACAGGCGCGCAATACTTGGCGTATTTACTGATGTGTGCTGCTGACTCATGGCTGCATCACCACTCTATGCTTAGACGTTGGCTGAATCATGTTGAGTTCTTCCCGTGCAATCCGCTCCACACGTGCATAAGAACCCCAAGTACTATGCTCTAGCAGCAGCTGCCCCCACTCGGTGTGCAAGCGGTTTTGTTCACGCTGTAGCTGCTGCGACGTGTTCGTTAATTTGCGTGTATCATGCACGCTATAACTCACGCCAAACGCGCTTACTACCACAGTGGTAGCAAGTAAAATCGGCCCAAACGCTGATTTTCTATCCGCTGACATGGCTATATCCTCTCGGCAATGCGCAATACAGCACTACGAGCACGCACGTTCGTTTTTAATTCCTCTTGGCCCGCTTTAATAGCACGCCCTATCAAACGCACTTTTGCCTCTTGCTCCACATAGGGCATGCCCTTGGGTTGCGGCGCCCTACCTGCCGCATCGCGCAAAAATAGCTTCACCATGCGATCCTCTAGCGAGTGAAAACTAATCACTGCCAAGCGCCCCCCTGGCGCCAAGGTGTCGATGCTTTGTTCAAGCACAGCTTCTAATGCAGCCAGCTCTTGGTTCACATGAATACGAATCGCTTGAAAACTGCGTGTGGCTGGATGCTTACCAGGCGCGCCACGGCCCACCACGGATGCGATCAAACTAGCCAGCTGCGTGGTGGTCGTAATCGATGACTGCTGTCGCTCCTGCACAATGCGCTTAGCAATCCAACGCGATTTACGCTCCTCGCCATAGCGGTACAACACATTAGCGATGTCTTCTTCTTCAGCGTTGGCAATCCACTGGGCAGCACTTATGCCTGTCGTGGGATCCATACGCATATCCAGCGGGCCTTCGCGCAAAAAACTAAACCCGCGCTCAGGATCATCGAGCTGCGGAGAAGACACACCCAAATCAAGCAAAACGCCAGACAGCTGGCTACCCGCTTGCTCAACAATGTATGGCAAACAATCAAAACGAGAAGCCACCATAGAAAAACGTGGTTCTTCCTGTGCTAGCTGCTTACCCACCGCCACTGCTTGCGGGTCCCGATCAATGCCAAATAAACGCGCTTGTGCGCCAAGCGTCGCCAATAAAGCACGGCTGTGACCACCGCGGCCAAAAGTGCCATCCACATAAACACCGTTAAGGTCGGTGGGAAGCCATTCCAGCACCTCTCTTAACAACACAGATTCATGTGAATAATCATTAGCTGTCAGCATGATCAAAACGCCAGTTCCTGAACAACAACTGGCATGGCCTCCGGCGTAAGTTGTTGATATTTCTCTTGCTCAGCGAGCCAACTTTCTTCACTCCACACTTCAAAACGAGTGATTTGCCCTACGAGCATGGCTTTTTTATCCAACTGTATGAGTTCTCTTAATTCGGTGGGTATAAGGAAGCGCCCATTACCGTCCATTTCTACTTCTACGGCCTGACCTAAAAAACGACGCTTGAGGTAACGCACTTCAGGCGTTGAATCAGGCAAAGCAGCCACGGATTCAGCAATTTTTTGCCATTTATCCTCGGGGTAAAGCGCCAAGCAACCATCATAAGGATGTTGTGTGAGCACAAGACGACCGTCGCAAGCTTCTTGAAGACGTTCGCGATAACGGGTGGGAATGGCCATCCTTCCCTTTGCGTCTACGTTGAGGGCAGTGCGCCCACTAAACATTGTGTTGTGCTCCCAGATGCCCATGGCATCCAATTTATGGTTATTGTTTTCGCTGGTAACAATCGTATTTTTACCACCCAAAACCCACTTTACACCACTTTGCTCCACTTTGTGACACTTTAGTGTCTTGCTAATTGGCTAGTCAAGCAAAGGAGTGCGCACAACTGTATAAAAACCATTAATTCTCAATGGCTTAATTATTTTTTACGCAAAACCCAGAATAATGAAACAGCAATGCCAAGCATCAACAACCTAAAGAGAGAACCTAGAATTTACTTTAAGTTAGACAACTTAAGGGAATAATTAACAAGGAAGGAGGGGGGATTAGAATAATATGCCAACCGATAAGCCGGGTTCTGTCGTGGACAGCCATTCATCTAGGATGCTTGTCGCCAAGCACCTCAAGCGACCTACCCGAATCCGGTACGAGCAGCACCTTTGGATTCCTATTTGGTCTTGCTCCGAGTGGGGTTTACCTCGCCACCCTAGTTACCTAGAGCGCGGTGCGCTCTTACCGCACCTTTTCACCCTTACCTTACACCTGTAAGGCGGTTTATTTTCTGTGGCACTGGCCGTCACTGCATCATCGCTAATACAGCGCCCAGGCGTTACCTGGCACTCTGCTCTTTGGAGCCCGGACTTTCCTCTCGTAGCTAAGCTACCAGCGGCTGTCTGGTTGGCGACAAGCAGTCTATGGACTAAATGCAAGTGGCGCAAGCGGTATTACTTCTCTTGCTCAAGCAGCCACTGATAAAGCGCTTGGCGCTTCTCTCCAGTAAACTCTGCTAACACCTTCGCCACCCTAGCTGCAGGCAGCTCTTGCAAGAGCCGTTTAGCCAGTGGCTGCCATTGCTTATCGGCAAACTGTTGCTGCTCGCTTGGGCCCAAGACGACTACCAGCTCCCCTTTCTGCTGATTAGGATCAGACTTCACCCACTCTAGCAATTGAGCCGCTGTGCTCCTATGCACCGTTTCAAAATGTTTGGTTAGCTCGCGGCACAGAGTCACTTCACGCTCTGAAGCGCCTGCTTCTACAAGCTGTTCTAACAACAGCACCAGCCGGTGCGGCGCTTCAAAAACCACGGTGGTACAGCCGCTATCAAGACCACGCCTTAAAGCCTCTTGACGCGCCCTCCCCTTCGCAGGCAAGAAACCCAAAAACAAAAACTCATCCGTGGGCAAACCAGCCACCGCCAAAGCCCCTAGCACAGCACTAGCGCCAGGCACGGGCACCACTTTAACACCTGCATCTTGGCACGCTCTAACTAAGCGATACCCTGGATCACTCACTAAGGGCGTGCCAGCATCAGATACTAGGGCAATATTTTCACCTTGCTGCATCCGCGCAACCAGTTGTGGCGTACGCTCTTGCTCATTGTGATCGTGATAGCTCACCAAACGCGCTTGAATTCCGAGAGCGTCTAACAAAACCCCTGTGCGGCGAGTATCCTCAGCTGCTACCAAAGCCACGTCTTGAAGCACAGCTTTAGCGCGATCACTCATATCCGCCACATTACCAATAGGCGTACTTACTACATACAAAACGCCACTCATGGCACACCACCTTAACCAGCAAAAAAAACGATGATAATAAGAGCCCGCCAAATATACAGCAGGCACACAGCACAGAATACGTATTTAGCACAATGATTTACCCCCAAAGCATGGATGCTTATAGTTGAGACGTCTACAATGTAGCTTTTATTTTTGATTGAGCACCTGGGTATCATTATGTATTTACGGGTTATAGCCTTTATTTTTTTTGTAGCTGCTGTTGGATTAAGCGGTTGTAGTAGCTCGCCGAGCCACGACCAAGCCACTCATCCACCGAGTAGCGGCGCACAAGCCAAAGATGCCCTTGCTAATGCTCCCAAGCGTAAGCGCGCTGAACTAGCGCTAGCCTGGGCCGAGCAATACATAGAGGAACAACGCTATGCCGAAGCCTTAGAAGTGCTCAACGATATGGATCCTGAGGCGCTTAGCAATACAGATTATCAACTGCGTTGGTACCAAATGACAGCCTTCGCATTACTGAGTGAGGGGCACACCCGCAAGGCAGGTGTTTTATTGGATGAGCCAGCCCTCACAAGGTTGTTAGAACAACAAGACTCTAGCACTCGTGCGAATTTCGAGTTACTGCACGCGGATATTCTCGCCCTTGAAGGCAAGCCCCTGCAAAGTGTAACGCTACGTTTTAGTATTGACTCCCAGCTCGACACAGAAAACCAAGCCTATAATCAACAATTAATTTGGCAGCTCCTTCAGCGTCTTTCAGCTGAAGAACTCGATGAGCTAGCAGACAACAGCAACCTCAATGGCCAGGGTTGGATCGAACTTGCACAGCTCTATAGCAATGAGTTCCTCGGTTTAGAAGAGCAAATCAAACAATTACATCAATGGCAGCGGCGCTGGTGGCAACATGCTGCTATCAAAAACCCACCAGCCGACATTGCCAACCTCGAAAAAGCATTAAAGGATCGCCCGCGCCATATTGCTGTCCTATTGCCAGAACAAGGTGCTGTGGCGAATGCTGCTCACGCCCTTCGTGATGGCTTATTGGCAGCGTATTACGTTAGCTTAGAGCAAGGTCACGACACCCCTGAATTACGTTTTTATGACAGCGCCAACGAAGTCGATATTGTTGATCTTTACTATAAAGCCGCAGACGATGGCGCTGAACTTATTATAGGGCCATTAGAAAAAGACAACGTCATCGCATTATCGCGCCTAAAAAACCTGCCTGTGGACTTACTATCACTCAATTACCACGATCAAGACGCAGCACCAAGTAACTTAATCCAGTTTGGTTTATCTCCCGAAGACGAAGCCAATCAAGTGGCAAAACTAGCTCATCAGCAAGGGTTAAGCCGCATGGGGCTATTGTTTCCTAACAGCGCCACCGGCGATCGCACAGCGCACGCCTTTGCGCAAGCATGGGAAGAGCTTGGCGGCGTAGTGGTAGACCAACACGCCTATGGGCAAGATGCTAGTGAAGCAGTAAGCCGTTTGCTGAAAGTAGATGCCTATCAAGCGCGAACTCAACGTAATAAAAACGTTAGCCGTAAAGATATTGATGCTATTTTTGTAGTGGCCACTGCCGAGCAAGGCCGCCAGATCAAGCCTGCTATTGATTTTTACCATGGCAATCATTTACCCATATTCAGCACCTCTATGATTTACGATGCACAGCCCAACCGCCAGCGAGACAACGATTTAAACCGCATCCAGTTTGTCGATATACCTTGGCTACTCACCCCCGATGACAAGTTTCATAGTGCCGCTGCGCAAGCCTGGCCAAAACAACATGGCCGCTATGAGCGCATATTTGCGCTAGGTGTAGATGCCTACCAACTATCACAACGCCTAACCTTAATGAACACTTCTTCCCACAACCGCATGGAAGGCTTAACTGGTACCCTTACGCTAAACGAACAAAGCATTAAACGCACTCTGCTGCCAGCTCGCTTTGTTCGTGGCGAAGCCACCTATGATAAAGACAAAGAGCTACAACATGCGCCCATTTCCATCGCACCCCTTAACGCCCCAACAACAAACGGGGCGAGCCGCTGAACAATATGCTAGCCAATGGCTAGCAACGCGAGGGGTTTTACCCATAGCGCATAATTATCACTGCGCCTATGGGGAGCTTGATATCATTGCCGAGCACGGGGATACTTTGGTTTTTATTGAAGTTCGCTACCGCAAAGGGCTAAGTCATGGCGGTGCTTTAGCGTCTATTACCAAGCATAAGCAACGCCGCATCGCGCAAGCTGCTTTGCACTATTTGCAGAACCACAACATATCTGCAACGGTAAATTGCCGCTTCGATGTGTTAGGCGTTTGCAAAAACAATTACGAACAATGGCAGTGTCACTGGGTCCAAGGTGCATTTGAGTACGACTATTAACTGCCATAAAGGAGATATTTATGAGCATCAATCGCATCCGACAAATGTTTGTGGATAGCATGGAAGCCAAAATGGCTTCGGCAGAGGTTCTTCCCGAATTAATTGAAGCCGCCGGCCAACGCATGGTGGAAGCCCTGCTCAATGGCGGTAAAATCCTTACTTGCGGTAACGGTGGTTCTGCGGGTGATGCTCAACACTTCTCTTCAGAATTGCTCAACCGATTTGAACGCGAGCGACCCGCCTTGCCCGCTATTGCCCTCACTACTGACAGCTCAACCCTGACCTCTATTGCTAACGACTACAGCTATAACGAAGTTTTTTCTAAACAAATTCGAGCACTTGGGAACCCTGGTGATGTTTTGCTTGCCGTATCCACGAGTGGCAACTCTGCAAATGTGGTGCAAGCTATTCAAGCCGCCCACGATAAAGGCTTAACTGTGGTGGCTCTCACTGGGAAAGATGGCGGCAAAATGGCGCCCTTATATACAGGCAACGACGTGGAAATTCGCGTGCCTTCTGATTCCACAGCTCGCACCCAGGAAGTGCACTTAGTAGTTATCCATGCTTTGTGCGATTTTATTGACCAACAATTATTTGGTGGAGACTAAGGTGCGGCCCTCCTCGTTGCTGTTACCGACAGCGTTACTCTCTTTACTGCTCATGCTCACGGGCTGCGCTAGTATGCTCGCCCCTATGAGCGAAACGCCCACGGATCAAAACCATGGTAAACGCACCTTTGGTGCCAAAGTCGAAGACCATAACATAGAACGCAAAACCAAAATTAACCTATATCGCAGTGCCCCCAACCTACGCGATGAAGGCAAGGTTAAAGTGGTCAGCATCAACGGCAATCTGCTTTTGGTGGGCGAAGTGGCTAACCCAGACATCAAGCAAGACGCAGGCAAAATAGCCAAACAAATTCGCCATGTGCGTAGCGTTCATAACGAAATCACTGTGCGTGAAAAAGCGTCTGTGTTTTCGAATATTAGCGATACTTGGATAACCACAAAAACCAAAATTCGCTTACTGCTTGCCAGCCAAGTGCCAGGGCGACGCACCAAGGTAGTCACTCGCCGCGGAGTTGTTTATATCATGGGTTTAATGACCAAGGCCGAAGCGGATGCTGTGGTAAAACGTGTGCAGCGAGTTTACGGTGTACAGAAAATCGTCAAAATTATTGAATACATAGATATTCCAGAAGCCTAACCTAGGGCGCTGCAACTTTAGCAGCGCTGTCAGGGTCTAGGCGTTGCAATGCTTGAAACTGGCTCACAAACACTTCGCCACCAAAAGCATGCAAAAACTCAGTATTTATTAAACGATCCATTACGGGGCCCTTCACCTCTGAAAGGTGCAGCTGTACCCCAGCGGTTTTTAATCGCTCTGCAATGGCCGCCAAACTATTGAGTGCACTGGCATCAATATGGTTGACGCCCGAACACATTAGCACCAAGTGCTCTATGTGCGGGCTTTCAAAAGCAAGCGCTGCCACCCTTTCTTCTAAATAGCGGGCATTAGGGAAGTACAAGCTTTCATCCACACGCACAGAAAGCACCTTAGGGCTTTGCACCACCTCATAACGCTCTATATTTCTAAAATGCTCTGTGCCAGGGATAGCACCCACCACCGCCATATGCGGGCGGCTGGTACGCCACAAAAATAACAACAAGGATAACGCCACACCCACCAAAATACCCACTTCAACGCCCGCTGTTAATACCCCGGCAATGGTGGCTGCCTGAGCAAAAAAGTCTTGCTTTGAATAACGCCAAGTAGCAAACAGAGAACGCCAATCTACCAAACTCAACACTGCCACAATGATAGTGGCTGCCAACACAGCGTGAGGCAGATAATAAAACAACGAAGTGAAAAACAGAGCCGTAAGGCCAATACCTATGGCAGTAAAAACCCCCGCTATTTGGGTCTGTGCTCCCGCATCATAATTCACCACAGAACGGGAAAAGCCGCCTGTTACAGGAAAGCCGCCACTCACCGCAGAGGCTAAACTTGCAGTGCCCAAACCCACGAGTTCTTGATCAGGATGAATACGCTGACGGCGTTTGGCAGCAAGGGTTTGCGCCACAGAAATAGATTCCACAAAGCCTACTAAACTAATAAGCAACGCTGCTGGAAAGAGTAGTTGAACAAGTGCCACATCCACAGTGGGCACAATAAAAACAGGCAATCCCTTGGGCACCTCACCCACCACCTTGACGCCCTGTTCTGCTAACCCCAAACGCCAAACCACCAGCACCGACACCACGATGGCGAGTACCGGCCCTACTTTTGTTAGCAAGCTGATGCTGGCTTGGCTAAGCTTAAAGCGCTGTAAAAACGAACCTGCCCCTTTTCTCATCCACTGCAAAAACAACAAAGCACTGCCGCCTATAATGGCAGTGGGCCAATGAATGTCAGGCAGGTTTTGCCATAAAGCTGGCAGCAAGGCTGGTAAGTTTTGCCCGCCAACCTCCACGCCTAAAATATGTTTAATTTGGCTAAGTGCAATAAGAACGCCAGAGGCGCTGATAAAGCCAGAAATCACAGGGTAGCTTAAAAAGTTGGCTAAAAAACCTAAACGCAGTATTGCCATTAACAGCAAAACCACCCCAGACAAAGCGGCAAGCAGCATGGCTCCTTGCACATAAGCCGCAGAACCCACTGCAAAGTGTGGCTCTAATGCTGCTGCCGTCATCAGGGAAATAACTGCCACAGGCCCCACTGCTAAGGTGCGGCTAGTACCAAAAATGGCATAAAGCAGCAAAGGCGCAATACTAGCGTATAGCCCTGTTACTGGCGGCAACCCCGCTAACATGGCGTAAGCCAAGCTTTGCGGGATTAGCATTAGCGTAACAATCACTGCTGCCAAGGCATCCTTTGCCGCTAGATGGGCACGGTATTTTGGCAGCCATTGCAACATGGGTATCCACTTAGTCACGCTTAACTTACGCCTCGGTATCGGTTAACCACTCGCGTCCTTTGAGCATCAGGTCAAAATAAATATTAGGCATCCACACCGCTTTGATTTGCCAATTAAAACGGCGCGCGACAGTGGGCTTCAAAGGAAATGTTGGTAGCAATTTGCCACCATAACCAAACTCTGCCAATACCACTTTGCCACGCTCCACAGTGAGTGGACAGGCACCGTAACCATCGTATTTGCCAGTTAGCGGTTGATGTTGCAAATGAGCGAGCACGTTTGTTGCCACTATCGGCGCTTGTTTACGCACTGCTGCTGCGGTTTTAGCGTTAGGTGTAGAAGCCACATCGCCGATGGCAAATATATTGGCAAACTGGCGCTGCTGCAGTGTTACCTCGTCCACATCCACCCAGCCGGCTTCGTTGGCAAGCACACTATCGCGAATAAAGCGTGGCGCCCGTTGTGGAGGCACTACGTGTAGCATGTCAAAAGTCTCTTCACGCAAACTCACATTGCCTGCGCTATCCACCACCTCAAACGTAGCAACTTTATTCTCGCCATCCACCGCCACAAGGTTTTCTTTAAAAGCGAGCTGTGCTTGATATTTATTAACGTATTCCATTAGCGGCGGGACAAAATCTGCCACGCCAAACAAAGCATCACCCGCTAAGTGGAAGCTCACTTGGGTATGTTTTAACACCCCTTTCTTTTGCCAATAATCACAAGAAAGGTACATGGCCTTTTGCGGTGCGCCTGCGCATTTAATGGGCATAGGTGGTTGAGTAAATAATGCTTTTCCGCCTTTCAACTCTTGTACCAATTGCCACGTATAGGGGGCCAAACCCACTTGGTAGTTAGACGTCACCCCATTTTTACCTAAGGTTTCACGCAATCCACTGATGGCATCCCAATTTAACGACAAACCTGGCGCCACCACCAAAGCGCGATAGGTTAGCAAGGTGCCATCTTCCAATACCACGGCATTTTTTTCAGGCTCAAACCCTACCACTGCGGCACGAATCCATTGCGCTTTTTCTGGAATACAACGGCTCATGGGGCGCTCGGTACGGGCGCGACTAAACACACCCGCACCTACTAAGGTCCAACCTGGTTGGTAATAATGCAGTTCATTGGGCTCAATCACGCCAATACGTAACTCGGGGCTGCGTTTAAGCAAGCTTGCTGCCACTGCCGAGCCACCTGCGCCGCCTCCCACCACTAAGGCATCATATACTTGACCGCTCGGCTGTGCGGTGGGTTCTTCTTCCAAAGGGCCACATTGCCAACGGTGCGCCAAGCGCGCCTGCATGCCGCTTAAATCATAGCCCGCTGCTTGAGTGGTGGCTTGAATAACATCAGGGGATAAACGGCTGGCTTGGGACAAAGCCCACAAGCTTGTGGAGCGCGTCCCGGTGCGACAAAACGCCAACACGGGGCCACGCACAGTACTTAATAACTCGGTAAAATCTGTGACGTTTTCATCGCGGATATTGCCAGACTGCACTGGCAAATAATGGTACTGCAATCCATGCTCTGCTGCCGCTTTAGCCATGGCCTCACTACTGGGTTGTCCTTCTCCCTCGCCATTTGGACGGTTATTCACCACCGTTTGGAAGCCTGCTGCTGCAATAATAGCTAAGTCTTCCACTGCGATTTGTGGTGCCACAGAGAAAAAGGGAGTAATGCGTTTGATAGAGTCCATGCCTATTCCTTTATTAGAGTTTATTAAGGGGAATTTTTAGGTACTGAATACCATTTTCTTCTGCGGGAGGCATATTACCCGCCCTCATGTTCACTTGCACAGAAGGAAGAATTAAACGCGGCATCGAAAGAGAAGCATCGCGCTTTGTGCGCATGGTCACAAACTCTTTTTCCGTAATTCCTTCGCGTACGTGAATATTATTTTCACGCTCTTCAGCAATGGTTGTTTCATATTGATACTCAATTCTGCCGGGCGCCTTATAGTCATGGCACATGAACACACGATACTCACCGGGCAACATAAATATTTTTTGAATTGAGCGATAAAGTTCGGCGGCATCTCCACCCGGAAAATCGCAACGAGCAGTGCCATAATCTGGCATAAAAATAGTATCTCCAACAAAGACGGCATCCCCAATCACGTAAGTCATACAAGCAGGGGTATGTCCTGGGGTATGTATGGCGCTCGCTTGCAGTGTGCCAATGGTGAAGGTGTCGCCATCTTCAAACAAAGCATCAAACTGGCTACCATCACGGGCAAACTCGGTGCCCTCATTAAACAACTTGCCAAATAACGCTTGCACCTCGGTAATATGCGCACCGATACCGAGCTTGCCGCCTAGCGCTGCTTGCACATAAGGAGCCGCGGACAAGTGATCTGCGTGCACGTGGGTTTCTAGAATCCACTCCACAATAAGTTTGTTATCACGCACAAAAGCAATAATTTTATCAGCACCTTCTGTGCTAGTGTGCCCAGCTGCTGGGTCATAATCTAAAACAGAGTCAATGACCGCACACTGCTGGGTAGTTTCATCCACTACCACATAGCTGTAGGTAAAAGTAACGGGATCGAAGAAGGGATGTACCTGTGGTGTTATCATTGATTTCTCTCACGTCAGCTCAACTACACATAGAACATAATGGAATATACTTATAACATATAGCAAGATACTAATAAAGCCGCCACAAATCTCTTTTACACCTATTTCTTGCTTTATAGTGCAAAAAAAAACCCTTGATCAACAAGGGCTTGGTAACAACAGGCAAGTTCATTCAGCCTTGTTGCATCGATAAGCCTTAATAGCATTCATTAACAATACGCCACCGACTCCAACAAGACCACCGAGCATAGCCGACACGAGCAACACCAATAATTTCTTAGGCTTTATGGGGGTTTGTGGTACGTTAGCAGCTTCATCTAAGGTGTAAGCAGCCACGCCATCGGCAGATGGTTTAAGTTGTTTAAGGTAATCCAGCTCTGCCTCAATTTCGCGTAGCCCATCAACAAATGGCTCTATATTGGTGCGCTCTTTTAACACCGAAAGCTCCGCCTCCAAGGCATGGCTACCGCGCAAATACAGCATGCTTTGTTCATGAAAAGCCACTCCGCGCTCAGCATTTTGCTCACGCCCAACCAACACTAACGGCTCTGTAATACCCACCGACTCTGCAATAAACAGCGCTTCTTCTAGCTGAGCGATAGTGTCTTTACGCGCCTGCTTCGCTCCTTGTATCAAGGTGTTTTTCTGCAAACTGAGTGTTTGTATCCTAGCGCTTAGCTCTGCGTTAATATTGCTAACAACTTCAGCCAAAGATTTATCGGCAGCTAGCTTAAGATAGGCATTCACCCAGCGTGAAGCCAGTTCTGGATCTGAGTAATTAAAAATAATCTGGTAATAATTAATACGATCATTACGGCCCGGCGAGACAATCGTTAAACGATTCAAGAAACGCTGAAACTCGCTCTCGTATTCTTTTTGCTCTAGTGCATCAAGCTCTAATTTTTCACGAGGGGCGTATACCTCCTCAAAAAAAGCCCGCTTATTGGTTCCAGAATTTAAATGACGAAGAAACACCTCGTAGACATTTTGAGCAGTAATGGCTTCTAAAGAAAACTTTGAGGTTTGATCATTCCCCAGTCGCCCGACCCTACCCACATTTAAGACTGCAATGCTCGAATTTGCCGGTGGCAGTAAGGCCGCGCGGCTTTCATAAATAGGCTGAGCCAGCTGCAAATAAACAGCAGCACTCCCCACCGCCATAAATAGAGCTAATACAAGCCACCAGCGCCCTTCCCACAACTGCGTAACGAGCTCAAATAAATCAATCTCGTCATCACTGTAATAACGCGCTTGCGTAGCATCAATATGACGCATTACCAACCCCACTCAAGATATAAACAACAGAAATAAGAAAATAGCGCGGAATCATATCACAGCGGGAAGGCAATAAAAGCAAGGCGGCAAATAAGCTTGGTGTTTCCTATTTAAAACGTGACAAACATCATCGCTATCCGTTTCTCAGCAGCTCACGAGCAATGACCAAGCGCTGGATCTCACTGGTGCCCTCATAGATTTGAGTGATACGTGCATCGCGATAATGGCGTTCCACTGCATAATCCGCTAAGTAGCCATAACCACCGTGCACTTGAATCGCCTTAGAACACACTTGCTCAGCCATTTCAGAGGCGAACAACTTGGCTTGCGATGCTTCGCTAATACAAGGCAGATTGCGTGTGCGCAACGCGGCCGCGTGAAGAATCAAACCACGAGCAGCGTTAATCTGCGTGTACATATCTGCCAGCATATTGCCCACGCTTTGGTGCTCAGCAATGGGCTTGCCAAACTGCTCCCGCTCTTGGGCATAGGCAAGTGCCGCTTCAAAAGCCGCCCGCGCAATGCCTAACGCTTGGGCAGCAATACCAATACGCCCGCCTTCTAGGTTAGACAAAGCAATAGCGAGGCCACGCCCTTCTTCACCCAACATATTGGCATTAGGAATGCGGCAATCCGTCAAGGTCAACGCGCAGGTATCTGAGGCTTTAAGCCCCATCTTACGTTCCATCGCCTCCACCTGAAAACCGGGCGTAGTTGTGGGGATCAGAAATGCTGATAAACCCCGTTTACCCGCCTCAGGGTTGGTAACTGCAAACACGATAGCCAAGCCAGCACGCTTGGCATTACTGGTAAATTGTTTGGTGCCATTGAGCACCCATTCATTGCCTTCAAGCACAGCACGGGTTTTAAGATTGTGCGCCTCGGAACCGGCCTGTGGCTCCGTTAAGGCAAAACAACCAATGGTTTGGCCGCTGGCGAGTTGTGGCAACCACGCTTGTTTTTGCGCTTCGGTACCAAAATTCAGCAAAGGCGAGCAACCCACAGAGTTATGGATACTCATTAACGCCCCCGTGGAGGCGCAACCTGCAGAAATTTCTTCCACTGCCAAAGCATAAGCGGTGTAATCCGTATAAGAACCGCCCCACTCTTCGGGCACCACCATGCCCAAAAAGCCAAGTTCTCCCATTTGTTGTGTTACCGCTTCATCGAGCCAGCCCGCTGCTTCCCAGCGAGCCGCGTTAGGGGCTAATTCCTGGCGCGCAAAATCACGTGCCATATCACGCACCATGCGTTGTTCTTCTGTGAGGAGTGCGTCGTGCATTTGTCTTTCCTTTACTGAGGATTAAAACCAGAGAAAAAAGCGGCCACTTGCTCATCCGTCACCGCTTCTATGG
>Ga0079226_10001445_pt1 | contig 18244 bp, 33 predicted proteins | sample Poulit2014_FD_76345 | JGI IMG/M metagenome (GOLD analysis project Ga0079226, IMG submission 76345) | Agricultural soil microbial communities from Georgia to study Nitrogen management - Poultry litter 2014 | ecosystem: Environmental > Terrestrial > Soil > Agricultural land | place: USA: Georgia...
AGGAATTACATTGAAACGTTACAGACCTCGAGCACAAGGACGTGCAAGTGCAATTAACAAACGTACGAGTCATATTACAATTGTCGTATCAGAAAAGAAGGAGGGATAATCTGTGGGTCAGAAAATAAATCCAATTGGTCTTCGAGTCGGTATTATTAGAGACTGGGAGTCAAGATGGTATGCAGAGAAAGATTATGCAGACTTATTACACGAAGATATTCAAATTAGAGAGTATTTAGATGATAAGTTGAAGAATGCAGCGTTGTCGAAAGTTGAAATTGAACGAGCAGCGAACCGTGTTAATATTACAATCCACACAGGTAAACCAGGAATGGTGATTGGAAAAGGTGGATCAGAAGTTGAAAAACTTCGTAAAGAACTATCAAATTTAACGGGTAAGAGAGTTCATATCAATATCGTAGAAGTTAAAAAAGTAGATCTTGATGCAAAATTAGTAGCAGAAAATATCGCACAACAACTAGAAGCGCGTATTTCTTTCCGTCGTGCACAAAAGCAGGCAATCCAACGAACAATGCGTGCTGGTGCATTAGGAGTTAAAACGCAAGTTTCTGGTCGTTTAGGCGGTGCAGACATCGCTCGTGCAGAACATTACAGTGAAGGAACTGTTCCACTACACACATTACGTGCAGATATTGACTATGCACATGCTGAGGCAGATACAACGTACGGAAAACTCGGCGTAAAAGTGTGGATTTACCGTGGAGAAGTCCTTCCAGAAAAACCGAAAAACTAAGGAAGGGGGCAATAAACGATGTTAATGCCAAGACGTGTAAAGTATCGTCGTCAACACCGTGGCCGTATGAAAGGAAAGGCTAAAGGTGGCTTAGAAGTTACATTTGGTGATTATGGTTTACAAGCAACAGAAGCAGCATGGATTACTGCTCGTCAAATCGAAGCAGCACGTATTGCAATGACACGTCATATGAAACGTGGAGGGAAAGTTTGGATCAAAATATTCCCAGATAAACCATATACGGCAAAGCCATTAGAAGTTCGAATGGGATCAGGTAAGGGTGCGCTCGAGGGATGGGTAGCAGTCGTTAAACCTGGTAAAGTAATGTTTGAAGTTGCAGGGGTAGACGAAGAGACTGCTCGCGAAGCACTCCGACTCGCTTCTCATAAACTTCCAATCAAAACAAAGTTTGTCAAACGTGAAGAAATTGGTGGTGAAATCAATGAAGGCTAATGAAATTAGAGAATTAACCACTGCCGAAATTGAGCAAAATATTAAAGAGATGAAAGAAGAGTTGTTCAACCTACGCTTTCAATTAGCTACTGGACAATTAGAAAATACAGCTCGTATTAAAGATGTTAAACGTACAATCGCCCGTTTAAAAACGGTCGTTCGTGAACGTGAGTTAAGTATCAATAACTAAACCTGAGAGGAGGCGCCACAAAGATGAGTGAGCGAAATAATCGTAAAGTATATACAGGTAAAGTCGTCTCAGATGCGATGGACAAAACAATTACTGTTTTAGTCGAAACGTATAAAGTACATCCTCTATACGGTAAGCGTGTTAAGTATTCAAAGAAATATAAAGCACACGATGAAAACAACGTAGCGAAAGTAAATGATATCGTAAAAATTATGGAGACACGTCCTTTATCAAAGACAAAACGTTTCCGTTTAGTAGAAGTTGTAGAGGAAGCAGTTATTATTTAAATAGAAGATATTAGGTAACGTAAGAGAGGAGGCAACAAACGATGATCCAACAAGAAACTCGTTTGAAGATTGCTGACAATTCAGGAGCCCGTGAAGTTTTAGCTATTAAAGTGTTAGGCGGAAGTGGTAAGAAAACGGCTAACATTGGTGACGAAATTATTTGTACAGTTAAACAAGCAACACCAGGAGGCGTTGTCAAGAAAGGTGACATCGTACGTGCGGTTGTTGTTCGTACAAAATCTGGAGTAAGACGCAAGGATGGTTCATATATTAGCTTCGATGAAAACGCAGCGGTCATTATTCGTGATGATAAGAGCCCACGTGGCACACGTATTTTTGGACCGGTTGCCCGTGAGTTACGTGACGCGAAGTTTATGAGAATCATCTCGTTAGCTCCAGAAGTACTATAATTTAACGAAAAAGAAACAATCATTAAGGTACTAATAGGAGGTGCGAGGCATGCACGTAAAAAAAGGAGACAAAGTTAAAGTTCTCACTGGAAAAGATCGTGGTAAAGAAGGCGTAGTTTTAGAAGCCTTTCCTAAGAAGGATCGTGTTCTCGTCGAAGGAGTTAACATGGTAAAAGTTCACGCCCAACCATCTCAAGAAAATCCACAGGGTGGAATTTTGAACGTAGAAGCGCCAATCCATGTGTCGAACGTTCTTCCGATCGACCCGAAAACAGGAGAACCAACACGTGTAGGATATGAATTTAGAGATGGAAAGAAAATTCGAATCGCAAAAAAATCAGGTGAACCATTAGATAAATAAGTCGCAAAGGAGGGTAACCAATGAACGAATTAAAACAAATTTATTTAGAGCAAGTGGTACCATCCATGATGGAAAAATTCGAATATGATTCAGTAATGGAAGTACCAAAATTAGAAAAAATCGTAATCAATATGGGTGTAGGTGACGCAGTTTCAAACGCAAAAGTATTAGATAATGCGGTAGAAGAGCTATCGTTAATTGCAGGTCAGAGACCGGTTATTACAAGAGCAAAAAAATCAATTGCAGGATTTCGTCTACGTGAAGGAATGCCAATCGGTGCGAAAGTTACGTTACGAGGCGAGAGAATGTACGAATTTTTACAAAAGTTAATCCGTGTTGCATTACCACGAGTACGTGACTTCCGTGGGGTGTCGAATAAATCTTTCGACGGACGTGGTAACTATACACTTGGCGTAAAAGAACAATTAATCTTCCCAGAAATTGATTACGATAAAGTAAATAAAATCCGCGGAATGGATATTGTAATCGTAACGACCTCAAATACTGACGAAGAGGCTCGTGAGTTACTAGCTCAGTTAGGTATGCCGTTTAAAAGATAAGATCGCTTAAAATTACAAGGAGGAAAGAGTGTGGCTAAAAAATCATTAATTGCGAAGCAACAACGACCACAAAAGTTCAAAGTACGTGAATACACACGTTGTAAACGTTGCGGAAGACCTAAGTCCGTCATTCGCAAGTTTCAGTTATGTCGTATTTGCTTCCGAGAACTTGCCCATAAAGGTCAAATTCCAGGCGTAAGAAAAGCTAGTTGGTAAAAGAGATAGGAGACAAAGGAGGGTACAACTTATGGTAATGACAGATCCAATTGCAGATATGTTAACACGCATTCGTAACGCTAACGTAGTTCGTCATTCAGAACTCGAACTACCTTCATCGAAATTGAAAGCAGAAATCGCGGATATTTTAAAGCGCGAAGGATATATTCGCGACTATGAAGTAATCGAAGATAACAAACAAGGCATCTTACGTATTTATTTAAAATACGGTGCGAATAACGAGCGAGTAATTACTGGTTTAAAACGTATTAGTAAGCCGGGATTACGTGTTTATGCGAAGGCTGATGAAGTACCACGCGTACTAAACGGCTTAGGTATCGCGATTGTTTCAACATCAAAAGGTGTTTTATCAGATCGTGAAGCACGTTCCCAATCAGTCGGCGGAGAGGTTTTAGCATATATTTGGTAAATCTTTTTGTTTAGGAGGTGGAGTTAATGTCACGTATTGGATTTAGACCAATTGAAATTCCTGAGGGCGTAGACGTAAAACTCGACGGTGAAACAATTACCGTTAAGGGCCCTAAAGGAGAATTAAATCGAACAATTAGTCCGACAATGGACGTTAAAATTGACGGAGATACAATTACAGTAGAAAGGCAATCGGAAGATAAGCAAACTCGTTCATTACACGGAACAACAAGAAGCCTTATTAATAACATGATCGAAGGTGTAACGAACGGCTTCCAAAAGGAATTAGAAATTATCGGGGTAGGATACCGTGCCCAGTTACAAGGTAATAAACTCGTAATCGGTGCTGGATACTCTCATCCTGTTGAGATAGAAAAAGAAGAAAACATCGAGTTTGAAGTACCACAAAATACACAAATCATTATAAAAGGAATCGACAAAGAACAAGTTGGTCGTGTTGCAGCAAACATCCGTGCAATTCGTGCACCTGAACCGTACAAAGGAAAAGGAATTCGTTACAAAGACGAATATGTACGTCGTAAAGAAGGTAAAACAGCTAAGTAAAACGTGATAGATTGAAAGGAGTGGCACCTAATGATTACAAAACCGAGTCGAAATGAAGTCCGTAAAAGAATTCATAAGCGTGTACGCAAAACTATTGTGGGAACACCAGAACGCCCTCGATTGAACGTCTATCGCTCGAACAAAAACATTTATGCACAATTAATCGATGACGTAAACAACGTAACAATAGTAAGTGCGAATACAAATGAAAAAGACTTAAACTTAGAATCAACTTCAACGGTCGAAGCAGCAGCAGAAGTGGGTAAATTAATCGCTGAACGCGCAATCGAAAAAGGACATAAATCTGTCGTTTTTGACCGTGGAGGATACGTTTATCACGGCCGTGTGAAGGCTCTTGCTGAAGCAGCCCGTGAAGCAGGACTAGAATTTTAATTTAAAAGTAAGGAGGGAATGATTACTTTGAGTAAACGTTTTGATGCAAATAAAGAGTTCGAAGAGCGTGTAGTTACAGTAAATCGAGTAGCAAAAGTTGTTAAAGGTGGACGTCGTTTTCGCTTTGCAGCAGTCGTCGTAGTAGGTGACAAAAATGGTCGTGTAGGTTTTGGAACTGGTAAGGCATTAGAAGTACCAGAGGCAATTAAAAAGGCGATTGACAACGCGAAGAAAAACTTAATCGAAGTACCGATTGTAGGAACAACAATTCCTCATGAAATTATCGGTAAGTTCGGAGCTGGTAACGTCTTACTGAAACCGGCGGCAGAAGGTACAGGGGTTATCTCAGGTGGACCGGTTCGTGCGGTACTTGAGTTAGCAGGAGTTGGTGACATCTTAACGAAGTCCCTCGGCTCTAACAACCCGATTAATATGATTCGTGCAACATTAAACGGTTTAGAAAACTTAAAAACAGCAGAAGAAGTTGCAAAATTACGCGGAATACCAGTTGAAGAGTTGCAAAGATAAGGAGGGAATTACATGTCTAAACAATTAGAAATCACCCTCAAACGAAGTGTGATCGGTCGTAAAGAAAATCAAGTTAAAACAGTAAAGGCCTTAGGATTAAAGAAGCTAAACGACACTGTCGTTCACGCTGATACACCAGCAATTAGAGGCATGATTGAAACTGTCTCACATTTAGTAGCGGTAAAAGAACGATAAAAAAGATAATGCAAAGGAGGCGTTAAACAATGAAACTTCATGAATTACAACCTAGTGAAGGATCTCGCCAGAAACGCAAGCGTGTCGGTCGAGGAATGGCTTCCGGACACGGTAAAACATCTGGCCGAGGACATAAAGGACAAAATGCACGTTCAGGTGGAGGCGTTCGTCTAGGATTCGAAGGTGGACAGACACAGCTTTTCCAACGTTTACCGAAGCGTGGTTTTACAAACGTAAACCGTAAAGAATATGCCGTCGTAAATATTGAAACATTAAATCGCTTCGATAACGATACGGTTGTAACGGCTGAATTACTAGTTGAATCAGGAATTGTACGTAAGAAGACAGAAGATATTAAAATATTAGGGAATGGTAAACTAGAGAAGCAACTTACTGTCAAAGCCCATAAATTTTCTACTGCGGCTGTTGAAGCAATTGAGGCAGCGGGTGGAAAAGCCGAGGTGATTTAATGTTTCGAACGATCTCCAATTTGATGCGTGTAGCTGATATTCGGAAAAAGATTGTTTTCACATTATTAATGCTCGTAGTTTTCCGTATCGGTACCTTTATTCCAGTGCCGTATACGAACAAAGACGCAATCGACTTCATGAATCAGCAGAATGTCTTTGGCTTTTTAAACACATTCGGCGGTGGAGCCTTACAAAACTTCTCCATCCTAGCGATGGGAATTATGCCCTATATTACAGCATCAATCATTATGCAATTGTTACAAATGGATGTTGTACCAACCTTTGCCGAATGGAGAAAGCAAGGAGAAATGGGCCGGAGAAAACTCGCTCAAGTAACGAGATACGGAACGGTCGTTTTAGCATTTGTCCAGGGAATCGGAATGTCGATCGGATTTAATGCGATGGCCGGTGGAATGTTAATCGAAAATCCGAACTTCGTTAAAATTATTGTAATTGCTCTCGTTTTAACAGCAGGTACAACATTCTTAATGTGGTTAGGTGAGCAAATTACGGAACATGGCGTTGGTAATGGAATATCAATCATTATCTTCGCTGGAATTGTAGCGGGCGTACCGAACGGTGTAAAACAACTATACAGTCAATATTTGATGAACCCTGGCGATGATTTATTTATTAACATCGTCATCGTAGCATTAATTTTACTCGTTATTTTAGCGGTAACGGTAGGTGTTATTTACATTATTCAAGCTGAGCGTAAGATTCCCATTCAATACGCTAAGCGTTTAGTAAACCACCGCTCTCCAGTAGGAGGACAGTCGACACATTTACCGTTAAAAGTTAATGCAGCAGGGGTAATTCCGGTAATTTTCGCAATTGCATTTATTGCTGCACCACGGACAATTGCTAGCTTTTGGGAAGGAAATAAAGTAGCTAACGTAATTGAAATGATCTTTGATTATACACAACCAATAGGTATGATCATTTATGTCATTTTAATTATCGCTTTCACTTATTTCTATACATTCGTACAAGTAAATCCAGAAACAATGGCAGAAAACTTACAAAAGCAAGGTGGTTATATCCCAGGAATCCGTCCAGGACGTAACACACAAACATATTTAACTCGTGTACTATATCGATTAACTTTTGTAGGTTCAATCTTCTTAGCAACAGTGTCTGTTTTACCAATTTTCCTTGGTGGAGTCGCGAATTTACCACAAGCAGTACAAATTGGTGGAACAAGTTTACTCATCGTTGTTGGGGTAGCACTACAAACGATGAAGCAGCTTGAAGGCCAGCTTGTCAAGAGACATTATAGAGGATTTATTAGATCGTAAGAATTCGTAGTTTGTTAGTTATGTACAATGTAGAGAGCGAGGCGATAAAATGAACTTAATTTTAATGGGACTTCCAGGGGCAGGTAAAGGTACACAAGCCGAAAAAATTGAGAAAAAGTACAAGACACCACATATATCAACAGGAGATATGTTTCGACTAGCAATTAAAGAAGAAACGGAACTTGGAAAACAAGCGAAGAACTATATGGATGAAGGTCAACTTGTACCGGATGAAGTGACAAACGGAATCGTTGAAGAACGTTTAGCGATGGACGATTGTCAAGAAGGTTTTTTACTCGATGGCTTCCCGAGAACGCTCCCACAAGCAGAAGCATTAGACGAGATTTTAAATAAGCTAGATAGAAAAATTGATTTCGTGATTCATGTCGATGTTCCAGAAGAAAAATTACTCGAACGTTTAACTGGAAGAAGAGTTTGTCCAAAATGTGGAGCAACCTACCACGTCGTAAACAACCCACCGAAAGAAGAAGGGGTATGTGACCACGATGGTATAGAACTCATCCAACGAGATGACGACACGGAAGAAACGGTGCAAAAACGTCTAACCGTTAATATAGAGCAGACAAAACCTCTCTTAGATTTTTATGAAGATAAAGGGGTATTAGTGACAGTCGATGGTGACCAAGATATTGATAAAGTTTTCGCTGAAATCGTCGCTAAATTAGAAGAATAACTGAAAATATTTTCAGTATTCGACTATAATATAATTGTAGGTGATCGTTGTGAAGGACAACATTGTGACACCGAAAACTGGTCAAATCGTCCGTATAACTCAAGGTCGAGACCAAAATAAAGTCGCAGTTATTATAGAAATTATCGACGATCGTTTCGTATTGATAGCCGATGGAGATAAGCGAAAATATGATCGCCCAAAAAAGAAGAACATAAATCATCTTGAGTTAACACCCTTTATTTCCGAAGAAGTAAGGGAGAGTCTTTTGGAGACTGGTCGTGTCTCCAACGGTAAGTTACGATTTGCTGTCGCTAAATACGAACGTGAAGTTGTGACTGATTTAGAGAAGGGAGACTAAAGACAGTGTCTAAAGACGATGTCATTGAAGTAGAAGGTGTAGTTACCGAAACATTGCCTAACGCAATGTTTCATGTAGAACTTGAAAATGGGCACACAGTTTTAGCCCATGTTTCTGGTAAAATCCGCATGCACTTTATTCGAATTTTACCAGGAGACAAAGTAACTGTGGAATTGTCACCCTATGATTTAACAAAAGGCCGTATTACGTACCGTTATAAATAGTTAGTCAGCTCCGATCTTAAAGGAGGTATAAAGATGAAGGTAAGAGCATCTGTAAAACCAATTTGCGAAAAATGTAAAGTTATTCGACGAAAAGGAAAAGTAATGGTAATTTGTGAAAACCCTAAGCATAAACAAAGACAAGGTTAATATATTTGGAGGTGAGTAAGTAAATGGCACGTATTGCAGGAATTGATATTCCTAGAGATAAGCGAGTCGTCGTTGCACTAACAGCAATTTATGGGATCGGTAGAACAACTTCTGAGAAAATTTTAGAAGCAGCGAACGTTTCTGAAGATACACGTGTTCGTGATTTAACAGAAGATGAATTAGGAAGAATTCGTCAGGAAGTAAACAACTACACAATCGAAGGTGACTTACGTCGTGAAGTCGCATTAGATATTAAACGTCTACAAGAGATCGGGTCATACCGTGGTTTAAGACACCGTAGAGGTTTACCAGTAAGAGGACAAAAGACAAAGAACAACTCTCGTACACGTAAAGGTCCAAGAGTTGCAATCGCAGGTAAAAAAGATTAATTAAAGGAGGTAGAAATTAACGATGGCAAAGAAACAAACTACAGCTCGTAGACGCCGTGCAAGAAAAGTAGTTGAGAAAGGAATCGCACACATCCACTCAACTTTTAATAACACGATCGTTACAATTACAGATATGCAAGGTAATGTAGTTGCATGGAATTCAGCAGGAGCACTCGGTTTTAAAGGTTCAAGAAAGTCAACTCCCTACGCAGCACAGATGGCTGCTGAAGCCGCTGCTAAGACAGCATTAGAATCAAGCATGAAAACATTAGAAGTATCTGTTAAAGGACCTGGTGCAGGTCGTGAAGCTGCAATTCGTTCGTTACAAGCAGCTGGATTAGAAATCACAGCAATTCGTGATGTTACACCAGTTCCACATAACGGATGTCGCCCACCGAAACGTCGTCGTGTATAAGGAAGTCGTTTATAATTAATTGTACTGTCTATAATGGTAAATAGGCTTGTTTAGTTAAACGAAATAATGGGAAGCTCTCGTCATTACGAGAAGAGACCATATTTCAGGACGTTAGTTTTTGAAGGAGGGCTTTTTTGAATGATTGAGATTGAAAAACCGAATATCGAGCTGGTCGAAGTAAGTGACGACGGTACGTACGGTAAATTTATCGTCGAGCCTTTAGAGAGAGGTTATGGGACAACACTAGGAAACTCGTTACGTCGCGTTCTATTATCCTCACTCCCTGGAGCTGCCGTCACTTCCGTTCAAATCGAAGGTGCACTGCATGAATTCTCTACGCTCGAAGGTGTTGTAGAAGACGTTACGACAATCATTTTAAACCTAAAAGATTTAGCACTTAAAATCTATTCAGACGATGTAAAAACTTTAGAAATTGATGCACAAGGTGAAGGAGTCGTAACAGCGGCAGATTTAACTTATGACAGTGATGTCGAAGTACTCAATCACGACTTACACATTGCAACATTAAACAGTAACGGTAGACTATACATGAAGATCACTGCTGAACGAGGACGTGGATATCGTACAGCGGATGAGAATAAACAAGAGAACCAACCGATTGGTGTTATTCCTGTTGACTCAGTATTTACACCGGTTTCCCGTGTATCCTACCAAGTAGAGAATACGCGAGTTGGACAGCGTACAGATTTTGATAAATTAACTTTCGATTTATGGACAAATGGTAGTATTCGTCCAGAAGAAGCTGTATCACTCGGTGCGAAAGTGTTAACAGAGCACTTAAATATTTTCGTAGGATTAACAGACGATGCACAAAAGGCAGAAATTATGGTAGAAAAAGAAGAAGACCAAAAAGAAAAAGTACTAGAAATGACAATCGAAGAACTAGACCTATCTGTTCGTTCATACAACTGCCTAAAGCGTGCGGGAATTAATACGGTTCAAGAGTTAACGACGAAGACGGAAGCCGATATGATGAAAGTCCGTAATTTAGGTCGAAAATCTTTAGATGAAGTAAAGAGCAAGTTAGCTGAACTTGACTTAAGCTTACGTAGCGACGAATAACCGAAAGTCACGGAGAAAAGGAGGGATACTCATGGCAAGAAAATTAGGACGTACAACAGAAACGAGAATGGCATTATTACGAAACTTAGCTGCAGATGTCATCCTCCATGAACGTGTAGAAACGACTGAAGCAAAAGCTAAGGAAGTCCGTTCTGCTGTGGAAAAGATGATTACGTTAGCTAAACGTGGTGATTTAAACGCTCGTCGTCAGGCTGCCGCGTTTTTATATAACAAACAGACAGAAGATGATGAGCAATTATTAGAAAAACTATTCGGCGACATTGCTGAACGCTATGAGGATAGACAAGGTGGATATACTCGAGTGTTAAAGTTAGGTCCTCGCCGTGGCGATGGTGCTAACATGGCAATTATCGAATTAGTCGATTAATCTGTTAATCTAATATTTATAAACAGCTCGACTTTAAAAAGTTCCTACAAGGGCTTGATTCGGTTCATAATGAACAATCATGCCCTTTTTTATTTTCTAAAAATCTCCCTCAACTGCCACAAAATGATGCTGAAAGACTTTCAGCTTATCTAAATTTATAGAAAATGCTTAATTTCGTGCGCAGGAGTTCGCCTCGCACCTGAAATTGATGGTAAGTGCGTTTTCGTGTGCGCAAGGTCTTGCCTCGCACCTGAAATCGTGTGAAAAGCTGTTTTCGTGTGCGCAAGGTCTTGCCTCGCACCTGAAATCGTGTGAAAAGCTGTTTTCGTGTGCGCAAGGTCTTGCCTCGCACCTGAAATCGTTGAAAAGAGCCTTTTCGTGTGCGCAGGATCGTCCCTCGCACCTGAAACCGGGGAGAATCGCCTTTTCGTGTGTGCTGGGCCATCCCACGTCCCTGAAATCGCGGAAAGTACGCTTTTTATGTGCGCAGGAACCTGCCATACATCTAAAGCTAATGAGATATGCGTTTTATAAGCAGAAAAACCTTCGCAGTTCTTAAACCTCGCTTGGATGAAGGCAGGCCCGATAATGAATAAAAGCACGATAACAATTACTTTAAAAAATCATCAAAAACTTAAGACGGGAAAATAGACACCAGAATAAAGAGAAAAGGAAATCCTCTAGAAATTATTGTATAATAGTACGTAATGAGATGTGGAGGCAAAAAATGAGCTCGATTATCAAATTTAAGGATGTTACTTTTCAATATGAAGAAAACGGCCCGAAAGTTTTAAAAAATATATCCTTCTCCATAAAAGCGAATGAAACGACAGCCATAATCGGTCATAATGGCTCAGGGAAATCGACAATTGCTAAGTTAATGAATGGTTTACTAGTTCCTCAAGAAGGGGAAATTTATATAGACGGAATTCAATTAACGGATGATACCGTTTGGGATATTCGCCAAAAAATAGGTATGGTCTTTCAAAATCCAGATAACCAATTTGTCGGAACGACGGTGCGCGATGACGTTGCCTTTGGAATGGAAAATCGTGGATTTCCCCGACAGTTAATGATCGAACGAATCGAAGAAGCATTACAGTCGGTGCAAATGGCGTCTTATGCCGGTCATGAACCACATCGCTTATCCGGAGGACAAAAACAACGAGTCGCAATCGCTGGAATTTTTGCTCTCCAACCAAAAGTGATGATTCTCGATGAGGCGACGGTAATGCTCGATCCCATTGGAAGAAAAGAAATTATGGAGACGATAACTAAGCTTAGAAAAGAAGAAAACTTAACCCTTATAACTGTTACTCACGACTTAGAAGAAGTAATCCAAGCAGATTACGTCATCGTACTAAATGAAGGAGAAATTTATCAAGAAGGGACACCGGAAGAAATTTTAAAAGAAGGGGAAGCATTACGTTCAATCGGTCTTGATTATCCTTTTTCAGTGCAACTAGCAAAAGCATTAAGACAAAAAGGTTTGCCAATCGAAGACGACACGTTAACACAGGAACAGCTCTTGGAGGCATTATGGACATTACATTCGAAAACGTAAGCTACACTTATCAATTGAATACACCTTTTGAACATCGTGCTTTACACGATGTCTCTTTTCGTATCCCGTCCGGCTCATATGTTGCCATTATCGGTCATACTGGTTCGGGAAAATCGACACTCATCCAACATTTAAACGGTTTACTTATCCCGACAAAAGGCCGAATCAAAATTGGCCCATATATATTAGAAAAGGAACATAAACAAGCGAATATGAAAGAACTTCGCAGTAAGGTCGGTGTGGTGTTCCAGTATCCTGAACATCAACTTTTCGAAGAGACTGTCGAAAAAGATATCGCTTTCGGTCCATTAAACTTTGGAATCGATGACGCAACGATTAAAAAGCGAATCAAAAGTCTATTACCAAAAGTCGGCCTCGATGAAAGCTTATTAAAGCGCTCTCCCTTTGAATTAAGTGGTGGTCAAATGCGTCGGGTTGCAATCGCAGGGGTACTTGCGACAAAGCCATCGATTTACGTCCTCGATGAACCGACAGCAGGATTAGACCCTCGAGGTCAAGAAGAGATGATGGAGCTTTTTTACCAAATTCACAAAACGGAAAAAGCAACGACAATCCTTGTCACACATAATATGGAAGACGCTTTACGTTATGCTGACTATATTATTATTTTAAATAAAGGAAAATTGTATATGGAAGGCACACCCGAGGAAATATTTCAACAAGAAGAAGCCTTACAACAAGTACAATTACAAGTGCCTCCATCGATACAATTTATTAAGCATTTTAACGAACGGTTCCAGACGAATATTCCATTAAAGAAACATTCCTTCGCTCAACTAAGTGAAGAAATATTTCAAACGATTCGAGGGAAGCGCGATGGGTAATTTCATGATCATTGGTCAATACGTACCGGGAAACTCTTTTATCCATCGGTTAGATCCAAGGACGAAAATTATTACAATCTTCTTCTTCGTTATTTTCGTCTTTTTTGCAAATAACGTCTGGAGTTATGCTTTACTTACGACTTTTACATTTATTGTCGTCATTACAACACGCGTACCCGTTCGCTTTATTATAAAAGGCCTGACACCCGTATGGTTTTTAATTGCCTTTACGATGTTGCTTCATCTTTTTTTAACGAAACAAGGTCCAGTCGTTTTTGAGCTATTTAATATAGCGATCCATAAAGGTGGAATTTTACAAGGACTTATTATATCTTTGCGTTTCTTTTTACTTGTATTGATGACATCGTTACTTACTTTAACGACAACACCAATCGATATAACCGATGCGATCGAAAGTCTTCTCAATCCATTAAAAAAAGTGAAATTCCCCGTCCATGAACTTGCACTAATGATGTCGATTTCGCTACGTTTCATACCGACATTAATGCAAGAGACCGACAAGATTTCAAAAGCCCAAGCATCCCGAGGTGTCGACTTTCGAACGGGACCTTTTAAAGAACGTCTCAAAGCAGTCATCCCTCTTCTTATCCCTCTCTTTGTGAGCGCCTTTAAGCGGGCGGAAGAATTAGCAATGGCAATGGAAGCCCGTGGATACCAAGGGGGAGAAGGTAGAACGAAGCTACGAGAACTATCCTATGCCCGTCGTGATTTGTTTAGTTTTATCTTATTTACGGCGGTTATTATTACACTATTTATCGTTAGAAATTAAGCGAGGGGTTGTATGGAAAAAATAAAATGCACCATTCAATACGATGGGACGGACTTTTTCGGCTATCAAATACAACCGAATAAACGAACGGTACAAGGGGAAGTTGAGCAAGTACTAAAAAACATACACAAAGGAACGCCAATTCGCATTCATGCATCTGGCCGAACTGATACAGGAGTCCATGCAAAAGGACAAGTGTTTCATTTCGAGACACCGCTACAAATACCATCTAACAATTGGAAAAAGGCTCTTAATGCGCAACTACCCGACGATCTTTATATTGCTCAAGTAGAAAAGGTTCCACCGTCCTTCCATGCCCGTTTTTCCGCTCTTGAGAAGGAATATCGTTACTACATCTTACTAACAGAGGAACCAAATATATTCCTACGCAACTATCGTTATCAAACGACGGACTATTTTAATGAAGAGTTATTGCAAGAGGCGTGTGAAGCATTTACAGGAACCCATGACTTTACTGCATTTAGTTCAGCCCGTTCAACAGTGAAAGGAGATAAAATCCGCACCCTCCACGAGGTTCGCTTTGAACGGAAAGATGATGAGCTAATCTTTATTTTACGGGGCGATGGATTTTTATATCATATGGTGCGAATCATTGTAAGTGTGCTTTTAGAAGCAGGACGGGGTGAAATAACACGGGAGGAAATTAACGAGATGTTTCACAGAAAAAACCGTGGCAATCACGGTTCACCTCTTCCGCCCCAAGGCCTTTATTTATGGAATGTAACCTATCCAGACGTAAAGGAAAATTAGATATATTCTATTGACAAAACCGATAAAAAAGGTTATTATGATGTATGGCAAATTTAGTCTAATCCATAATTAGCCCCGGAAACTAATTGTGTGAAAATAGATGAAATATGAGTATTTGAAATTTTGGAGGTAAAGAAAATGCGTACGACGTTCATGGCAAATGACGCGAATGTAGAACGTAAGTGGTATGTCATCGACGCTGAAGGCGAAAGACTCGGTCGTTTAGCAAGTGAAGTGGCAACACTTTTACGTGGTAAACATAAGCCAACATACACACCGCACGTTGATACAGGTGATCACGTCATTGTAATTAATGCAGAGAAAATCGAATTAACAGGTAATAAGTTAACTGACAAGATCTATCGCCGTCACTCAGGTTATCCTGGTGGCTTAAAAGAGCGTACAGCTGGTGAGATGCTAGATCGTCAGCCAGAAAAAGTAATCGAAATCGCAGTTAAGGGTATGTTGCCAAAGGGTTCCTTAGGACGTAAGATGTTCAAGAAATTACACGTCTATAGCGGTCCAGAGCATAACAACCAAGCGCAACAGCCAGAAGTATACGAACTTAAAGGATAAGTAAAGGAGGAAATACATTGGCACAAGTCCAATATTACGGCACAGGTCGTCGCAAAACGTCAACTGCTCGTGTACGTCTTGTACCAGGATCTGGTCGTGTGATTATAAATAATCGAGATGCGGAAGAATATTTCCCATATGAAACTCAACGTTTAATTTTAAGACAACCTCTTGTAGCGACGGAAACAGAAGGAACTTACGATGTCCTCGTTAACGTCAAAGGTGGAGGTTACACCGGTCAAGCTGGTGCGATCCGTCACGGAGTAGCACGTGCACTTTTAGAGGCAGACCCAGAGTACCGCCGCACATTAAAAGCGGAAGGCTACTTAACACGTGACGCACGTATGAAAGAACGTTACAAATACGGCCGTCGTAAAGCCCGTAAAAAAGGTCAATTCTCAAAACGTTAAGATAAATGTTGTCGTATCAAGGGTTTGCATGCACTTTCTGATGCAAGTTGATGCAAATCGAGATGCAACGATTATAGCTACTTTAAAGCACTGGCAGAAATGCCGGTGTTTTTTGTGTCTTTTTATAATGAGTTTAATAAATTTAAAGCATCTTTATCTTGTTCATGTTTTTTCTCAGGCATTAGTTCAAGATAGTAATTTTGAGTTGTTTGTATATTTACATGCCCTAAGTGTTTAGATACATAAACAAGATTAATATCCTGTGCAAAACGAAATGATGCATGTGTATCTCGTAACCCATGAAATGTTGTTTTAGGAATGTCTAGCTCTGTTAGTAAATCAGCTAATTGTTCCGACTGTTTAAAACCACCGAATCCAAAAATATAGCCATTTTCTTTAACTGGAATCTTCCGAATTAGATTATACACCTCTTTGTTTATAGAAACATCACGTTTTGCATTCTCTGTTTTTAAAGATGTATCATCGGAAGTGGGGCTAATTGATTCCCTAACCTTAATACCATACTCATAGCCATCTTCTGTTTCTTTTTTATAAATATATTCCGGTCTTATACCTAACAGTTCACCTCTTCTCATTCCCGTTTCTAGTGCAAGTAATACTAATAAATGAAACTCATCTTCTGGATTATTGATTAAATACTTTCGTAACTTCCTAAATTCAGTAATAGATAAAGCTCTATTTCTTTTGGGTAAGGTTTTTCCACGTGTTTTTACTAAACTAGTAAAGTCATTCGCTATATATCTCCTTGCATAGGCATCACGCAAAAAAATAAGTGGCATCATGAAAAACATGGACTAGTTTCAAAATACACTGTTTCTCACTATAAACCAGTGAAGAAATCGTGTAATGAATCTGAAGTTGGAAATGTGCTAAATCGTGAGTTTAAGCAAGATACTTTAAAAGTGGTTGTAAGTGATTTAACTTATGTTCGAGTTAAAGATAAATGGAATTACATCTGTGTATTCGTTGACTTGCATAATCGTGAAATCATTGGACAAAGTGCGGGTCCTAATAAAACTGCAGATTTAGTTCACCGTGCGTTTGCATTTGTTCCTTACGATTTAAATGAAATTAATTTATTTCACACGGATCGTGGTAATGAGTTTAAGAATCAACTTATCGATGAAACGCTAGATGTATTTAAAATTGAACGTTCTCTAAGTGAAAAAGGCAGTCCATATGATAATGCCGTCGCAGAAGCGACGTTTAAGACAATTAAGACTGAATTTATTAATAACACTGTTTTCTCAAGCTTACATGCATTAGAACTCGTGATGCTAGTATAGTTTCATGGACACATCTTAGTTAAGTTATTACAATCAATCTTAGGAGGATGTGTCCAATGAAACATAAAAATAATGGCAAACGTTACAATGATGATTTTCGTAAAATGGTTGTTGAATTATACCACTCTGGTCAATCAGTCAGAGATTTAAGCAGCGAATATGGCGTGTCTGATGTCACAATATATAAATGGATTAAAGACTTTACTCCAGTTGATGGCTCCGATAAAGATTCCCTTACACCGAAAGAAGTTGCCAAAATTCAACAGGAGAATCTTAAGTTAAAACAGGAGCTCGAAATCTTAAAAAAGGCTATGGCCATATTCGCAAAAAAATAAATGATGCTGAAATAATTGATTTTATCGACCAACAAAAAGAAGTTCACCCTATACAAACAATGTGTGATGTGCTTGACGTACCGAGAAGTACATACTATAAATCTTTAAATAAAACACTCTCTAATCGTGACCGAGAAAACAAGGAATTAACAGAAAGAATTATTCAGATTCATAATGACAGTAACAAGTGTTATGGTGCACCTAAAATCCATCATCTATTAGTTGAAGAAGGTTATCACGTTAGTATTAAGCGGGTCCAGCGATTAATGAAAAAAGCTAATATTCGATCGATTACTGTGAAAAAGTTCCGACCAACCCAAAGTAAAGAGAAAATCGTTGAGCGTGAGAACATTTTAGATAGGAACTTTTCAACAGAAACAATGAATGAAAAATGGGTTGGTGATATTACCTATATCCATACACTTCGTGATGGCTGGTGCTATCTAGCATCTGTGATGGATTTACACACTAAAAAGATTGTCGGTTATTCTTTCTCTAAAACGATGACAACAGAACTCATTATACAAGCATTAGAAAATGCTTATCACACACAGAAACCAGCTAAAGGATTAATCTTCCATTCCGATCTAGGTACACAGTACACAAGCGACACATTCGCTCAAACGATCAAAGCGTTTAACATGACACATTCCTTTAGTTACAAGGGTAGTCCCTATGATAATGCTTGTATCGAATCTTTTCACGCTATTCTAAAGAAAGAAGTAAATCATGTACAATACCTAGACTATACATCCGCTAAATTAGCGTTATTTCAGTACATTGAAGGTTGGTATAATCGTAAAAGGATACACGGCAGCATCGGTTACATAACTCCACAAG
>Ga0079226_10001446_pt1 | contig 18229 bp, 17 predicted proteins | sample Poulit2014_FD_76345 | JGI IMG/M metagenome (GOLD analysis project Ga0079226, IMG submission 76345) | Agricultural soil microbial communities from Georgia to study Nitrogen management - Poultry litter 2014 | ecosystem: Environmental > Terrestrial > Soil > Agricultural land | place: USA: Georgia...
CGAGGGCGCGCCCGCGGTGTGTTGTTGGTGTCCTGCCCTTGCTGTGGCTCGGCCCGCGGTGTTGGCTGTATTCCCCGTTGGTCCCCTTGTGGGGGGTGCTGCGGAGTTTGCTCCGCGCGCTGCGGGGTCTGTTGTTGCGGAGGTCGCCGGGGTGTTCGTTGTGGTGGTTGTTGCGGGCGCTGCGGTGGCGGCTGTCGGGGGTGCTGTTGTGGACGAGATGGCTGCTGCCGCTGCGCGGGCATGCCCTGTCGTCCGGGAGATGGTTGCTCGGCCGGTTGCGGTCGCGGTGGTCGGGCCGGTGGCGGTTCGGGTTGCGCGTGCGGTGCTCGTTCCCGGGAATCCGTTGGTGCGGCAGGCTGTTGTTCCGCGTTCGGTGGGTGTGCTCGCGACGAGTCACGTGACTGGGAGACGTTCTTACTGCGCGCGACCATGTCGGCCACGCTGACCCCGCCGTCCTCCTCCAGGGACCTGCGTCGTTTGCCCTGTTGGGGAGGTGGGGTCGAGGTCTGTGGATGTTGGCGGGATGCACGGCGTGTTGCCGCATCGTCCGGGGTGTTGTCGTCCTGGGAACCGGGAGTCGGGTTGTGGTGGTCGTCGCGCACCCGATCTCCCTTCTGCGACTCGTGATGAACTACACGACAGCGGCACGTTGCCGTACCCAACCGGGCTCATCGTGTGGGTAGCGACAATCGTTACCGTACAGAAACAACTCGTCGATGACGATACGATAGGCGAGATTTTTTTACATTGAGTTGTGTTGTTACGGCGATGCCACCCGAACAGACGAGGTCAAGGTGGGAACTCTCGCTGATTCGATCACATGTGCGACACGCAGAGTAGTCTTATGGTGTTAGCCGCCGGAGTGCATCAGGCCTGCCCCCTCGGGGACGGTCGGGTCGTCAGGGTCGTCGAGCCAACCGTGCGGCAACGTCACCTTGGCAGGCGAGCCCTGCCTGCCGCGGGGGCCTTCTCCCTCGGCCGGGAACGGTAGTTCCGGGTCGAGTTGAGCCAGCAGTTCCCGCAACTCGGCGAGGGTGGAGATCTTGCCGAACCGTCCGCGTAGCTCACCACCCACGGGGAATCCCATGAAGTACCAGTTCATGTGCTTGCGCAGGTCACGCAGCGCCTTGTCCTCTCCGAGGTGTTCGGTCATCAGCGTGGCGTGCCGGTACAGAATCTCGGTGACCCTGCCCAGCGAGGGCGGCGTCGGGATCGGTTCGCCCCGCAGGACGGCCTGTAGTTCGCGGAACAGCCACGGACGTCCCAGGCACCCTCGCCCGACGACCACCCCGTCGCAACCGGTCCGGTCCATCATCCGCACCGCGTCGGTGGCCTGGAAGATGTCTCCGTTGCCGAGCACCGGGATCGTTCTCACGGCTTCCTTCAACCGCGTGATGGCTGACCAGTCGGCCTCACCGGAGTAGCGTTGCGCTGCCGTACGTCCGTGCAGCGCGACTGCCGCGGCACCTTCCTCCTCGGCCATTCTGCCCGCCTGCACACAGGTGTGGTGATCGTTGTCGATTCCGACGCGGAACTTCACGGTGACCGGGATTCCGGCGGGCTCGGCGACGTTCACGGCGGCGGACACTATGTTGCCGAACAGTCGCCGTTTGTACGGTAGTGCCGCGCCGCCGCCCTTGCGAGTCACGCGCGGCACCGGGCACCCGAAGTTCATGTCGATGTGGTCGGCCCAGCCCTCGCCGATGATGATGCGGACCGCCTCGGCCATCGTGGTCGGGTCGACCCCGTACAGCTGCATGGAGCGTGGATACTCGCCCTCGTCGAAGCTCATCATGCGCAGTGTCTTCTCGTCGCGTTCCACCACGGCTCGCGCGGTGATCATTTCGCAGACGTAGAGCGACGTCGGGCTACCGAACTCGCGACAGAGTTTGCGGTAGGCAAGGTTGGTGATCCCGGCCATCGGGGCGAGAACCACGGGCGGGTCAACGGTGTACGGCCCGATACGGAGTTCGCGACGTGTGGCGGGCAGGCCGGTTTCAGCGACATCCACAGCAGTCATCGTTCCCATTGTCACGCGGCCCACCACGTGCCCGTACGACGACCCGGTGGATTTCCGACGTGCCTTTCCATCCGGCAGTGGCGTGGATCACCGGTTGGTGTGATCGGATGTGGCTGTCCGTCTCGTAACCTGGGTGCGTGCGCAAGCTGGGCGAAGTGTTGGCAGGTGACCGGACATGGCTGGTAGCGATCGCGGCCGCGATGTGGGGGCTCGACGGGTGGCTGCGGCTGCCGCTCGCGCAGGACTTACCGGCTGCGACGGTGGTGTTCTGGGAGCACTTTCTGGTGGTGCTCGTGTTGATGCCGTGGGTGCCGCGGGCGTTGCGCGCGTTGCGGCGATGCGGGAAACGTGAGTGGATCGCCGCGGTTGTGCTCGGCGGCGGCACGTCGGTCGTGGCGACGATGATGTTCACCGCGGCGTTCGAGGCGGGTGACCCGGTCACACCGTTGGTGCTGCAGAAGATGCAACCGGTGTTGGCGGTGGTGGCGGCGTTCGTCATCCTTCGGGAGCGGATCCGCGGAGGTTATTTCGCGTTCGCGGTGCCTGCCCTTCTCGGCGCCTGGTTGCTTGCTTTCACGGACCCGTTCGACGTGCGGGTGGCCGCGTTGCGTTCCGCGTTGCTGGCGTTGGGGGCGGCTGCGTTGTGGGGTGCGGGCACTGTGGTGGGCAGGTTGCTCTCGGTGGAGTTGCGATCCTGGGACGTGACCGTGTTGCGTTTCGTGATCGGCTTGCCTGCCGCGGCGCTGATCGTGTGGGGGCGTGGCGTGAGTTTTGCCGTGACGCCACAGGACATGGGCGGTCTGGCGTTGTTGGCGTTCATTCCCGGGTTGATCGCTCTGACGATCTACTACTACGGGATGCGTAACACGGCCGCCGCACGCGCCACGCTGGCCGAACTCGCGTTCCCGGCGACGGCGGCGCTGGTCGGTGTGACGGTGCTCGGCGAGTCCCTGTCGCCGACCCAGTGGCTCGGCTTCGGCATCGTGTTGGCTGCTGTGATCGGCTTGGGGTTCCACGAACGCACCCGCGAAACCCCAGCGGTCGTCGCGGAGACCGTATGAGCACAGGCTGGTGGGGTGCTCGTGCGGTCGACCGGGTAGCGGGTGTCCCGCGGGGTGCTGTGACCGTATGAGCACCGGTTGGTGGGGTGCTCGTGCGGTCGACCGGGTAGCGGGTGTCCCGCGGGGTGCTGTGACCGTGTGAGCACAGGCTGGCGCGCCGTTCGTGCGGCTGTTTGAACTCGTCGGGTTCGGGGTAGTCGGGGTTGTCAGTGTTGCACCCTGTGCTGCCTGCCGGCTCGTTGTCGAGGCGGGTAGGGCTGGTGGCACGGGGTGTTGGTGTGTGCGTGGTCGTGCGCCCGCGATTGCGTAGTGGTCGCGGTGGCGCGAGACTGGTCGTCACGGCGAAGGGAGCACCTGATGACCCGGCTGGATGAGCCGACTTCGGTACCGGTTCCGACACGTAATGTTGGCCGCAAGGGTTCGTCTTTTCTCTCGTATTTCGCGACTACTGATCACAAGAAGATCGGTCTGCTGTATCTGGTGACGTCGATCAGTTTCTTCATGATCGGTGGGGTGTTGGCACTGCTGCTGCGGGGTGAGCTGGCGGTGCCCGGGTTGCAGTATCTGTCGCATGAGCAGTACAACCAGATGTTCACCATGCACGGCGCGATCATGCTGCTGTTGTATGCCACACCGAACCTGTTCGCGTTCGCGAATATGGTGTTGCCCTTGCAGATCGGGGCGCCGGATGTCGCGTTCCCGCGGCTGAACGCGTTCTCGTATTGGTTGTATCTGTTCGGCGGCATCATGGTGTTGTCCGCGTTCCTGGCTCCGTCCGGCGCGCCGGGCTATGGCTGGACCGCGTACGCCCCGTTGTCCGGTAGTTACACGCCGGGTATCGGTGGTGATCTGTGGATCTTCGGTCTCATCGTGTCCGGGTTGGGGACCATTCTCGGGGCTGTCAACATGACAACGACGATCATCACGTTGCGGGCTCCGGGAATGACGATGTTCCGCATGCCGATCTTCACCTGGAACATCCTGTTCACCGCCGTGCTGATCTTCTTGGCGTTCCCGATCCTCACGGCCGCCTTGTTCGGGCTGGCTATGGATCGCATTATCGGTGCGCACGTCTTCGATCCCGCCCATGGCGGTGTGATTCTGTATCAGCACCTGTTCTGGTTCTTCGGGCATCCCGAGGTGTATATCGTCGCGTTGCCCTACTTCGGCATCGTCACCGAGGTCATTCCGGTGTTCAGTCGCAAACCCATGTTCGGTTACAAGCTCATGGTGTATGCGACGTTGGCGATCACGGGGTTGTCGGTCACCGTGTGGGCGCACCACATGTTCGCCACCGGTGGGGTGCTTGCCCCCTTCTTCTCGCTCATGACCTTCCTGATCGCGGTGCCGACGGGGATCAAGTTCTTCAACTGGATCGGCACAATGTGGAAGGGCAAGCTCACGTTCGAGACACCCATGTTGTGGTCGATCGGCTTCATGACCACGTTCCTGTTGGGCGGACTCACCGGCGTGATCCTGGCCGCTCCGGCGCTGAACTGGCACGTGCACGACAGCTACTTCGTGGTGGCGCATTTCCACTACGTGTTGTTCGGGACGATCGTGTTCTCCACGTTCGCCGGTATCTACTTCTGGTTCCCGAAACTGTTGGGCCGCATGCTCGACGAGCCGTTGGGTAAGCTGCACTTCTGGACCACGTTCATCGGATTCCACACGACGTTCCTGTTGCAGCACTGGCTCGGCGCGGAGGGGATGCCGCGGCGCTACGCGGACTACCTGTCAACCGACGGGTTCACCGTGCTCAACAGTATTTCCACGATCGGCGCGTTCATTCTCGGCGCATCCATGTTGCCGTTCCTGTACAACGTGGTGCGGACCTACCGGTTCGGGAAGAAGGTCGATGTGGACGACCCGTGGGGTTACGGCAATTCGCTCGAATGGGCCACGAGTTGCCCGCCGCCGCGGCACAACTTCTACGAACTCCCGCGGATCCGGTCCGAACGGCCCGCATTCGAACTGCACTATCCGCACGCGGTGGAGCGTTCCCGGGACGAACGGGACATCACCTTCTTCGGGAAGACGATCCCACCGGAGTCGGACTCCCAGTCCGTCGGTGCGGCGAGCACGACGAGCAGTGAACGATCGGACTCGTGACGTCGAGAGGGGAGCACGCCGATCGGGGTCGCCCCGCGGCGGCGGGGTGGCCCCGGGGCGTGTGCGCTGTCAGTCCGCCGGTGTCTCGACGTTGAACACCATGCGGAACTTGCCGATCCAGATTTCGTCGCCATCGGCGAGTACGGCACTGGTGGTGGCGGTGGAGTTGACGTAGGTCCCGTTGAGCGATCCGGTATCGACCACGGTGAATTTCCTGTCTTCGTGCCGGATTTCGGCGTGGCCACGGGAAACGGTGACATCGTCGAGCATGATGTCGTTTTCCCGACCTCTGCCGAGTGTGGTCACGGCCGCCTGAACAGTGAACCGGGTGCCCTGCTGCGGTCCGCGCCGGATGACGAGTGTTGCGGCGTCTCCCTCGGCGGGGCTGACGTGCTTGCCGTGTGGTTCGCCGGAACGGGTGTCCGGTAGTTGCATCGTCGTGGTGTGTTCGTCCTGGTAACGACGGTCTTGCTCGTCTGGTTCGCTTCCTGGCACCGGCCACTCCTTACGTCGCGTGCTCCGGTTGAGTTCGGAAATCACAGAGCGCACAAGCCTGTCTGACAAACGGGGACGTTGTCCAGCTGTATGCGATGACGTGAAGTTACCGTTAGCGTGATCAATGGCGCTACCACGTGTGAGATCGTCCTCGCTGTCTGTTGCTCACCGCTGGCGGAACCCGTTTCCGCTGCGATAATGCGGTCGCGGCATGAGGCGGCCCTTGGCTTTGTGCGGAATGTTCGGTATGCTGTTTTGGCAGCCGGCTGTTCCCCCAGGGCCGGCCGATGACCCCCGGCGCGACCTCCCCCCTCGGCGCCGGGGGTTCCCTCTGCCGGGAGACACCAGGATAGCGCAGCCACGGCGATTCGGCGCGCCGTCACTGTGTGTGCGGGCCGGTTCGCCACGGGCTCCGGTCGGCGCCCCGCCCAGGGCTGTGTCAGGCTGATCCGCTTCGTCGGCCGCGTCGCCGACCGTGTTTTACTGCGGGAATGGACACCAGCAGGTTGCGGACGCTGCGGGAGTTCGCCGATCGGGGCAGCGTCAGTGCCGCTGCACGAGCATTGCACTGCACACCCTCGGCGGTGTCGCAACAGTTGCGTGCGTTGGCGCAGGAAGTGGGATTGACGCTGACGGAACCCGCGGGCAGGGGACTGCGGCTCACCGACGCCGGACGCACACTGGTTTCGCGTGCGGACGAGATACTCGCCGCGCTGGACAACCTCGAATCCGAATTGGATTCGTATCGCGACGTGCCACGTGGCACTGTGCGCATGGCGATCTTCCCATCGGGCGGGCTGTTGTTGCTGGGAGGGCTGTTACGGCGTGTGGCATCCTACGATCGGTTGCAGCTCGATGTGCGCGACATCGATATGGCGCCGGCCGAGGTATTCGGACTGCTCGCCGATTTCGACATTGTGGTGACCCATCGCGATGAGTACGCGGCAGGTATGGACTCGGAGCGTACCGAGGTCGTACCGCTGTTGCGCGAGCCGTTGGATGTCGTGTTCCCGCACGATCACCCGCTCTGTGTCAAGGACCGTGTCGAGCTCGTCGACCTCGTGGCGGAGCAGTGGATCGGTGTCGACACGGGGTTCCCGGTGGACGACGTGTTGCGTTCGCTTGCGGTACGTACCGGAATTCGACCGGAGGTGGTGCACCGCATCAACGATTTCCGCATCACCGAGTCGTTGGTGGCTGCCGGACACGGCATCGCCCTCTTGCCGCGTTACACGTTGGAGTCCTGTCAGGGATCGCGGCTGGTCGCACGGCCGCTGGCCGGTATCCGAGCGGCCCGTCATGTCGAGGCGGTGCTGCGCACCGGGGTGGGGAGCCGCCCGGCGGTGGCTGCCGTGCTCGACTGCCTGCAGGCCGAAGCCAGGTGCATTACCACTGGCTGACACGTGTGGGACACCGTGATCGCGCGGTGCCCCACACGTGTCGTGGACGATGTCAGCGGTTGGCGCGGTTGATCGCGGAGACCACGGCGTGCAGCGAGGACACCACGATGGACGGGTCGATGCCGACGCCCCAGTACACCTGGTCGTTGATGGCGCACTCGATGTACGAAGCGGCTCGCGCGTCGTCACCGGGGGAGAGAGTGTGCTCGCTGTAGTCCATCAGCCGCAGGTCATAACCCACGGTGGACAGTGCGTCGAAGAACGACGCGATCGGACCGTTCCCACCGCCGGAAATGTCGTGCTCCTCGCCGTCCAGCTCGATCGTGGCGCGGATGCTGTAGTCTCCGCCCCCGTTGTCGGTGACGTGTTGGGTCACCAGGTGCAGTGGGGTGGTCGCCTCGAGGTATTCGGCGGAGAACGCCTGCCACATCGTGCTCGGATCGACCTCGCCACCCGAGGCGTCGGTGTGCTTCTGGATCGCCTGTGCGAACTCGACCTGCAGTTTCCGGGGCAGGTCCAATTGGTGTTCGCTGCTCATGATGTAGGCGATACCGCCCTTGCCGGACTGCGAGTTGACGCGGATCACGGCTTCGTAGCTACGACCGACGTCCTGCGGGTCGATCGGCAGGTACGGAACTTCCCACGGGTGCTCGTTCTCCGGGACGCCCGCGTGCTCTGCGGCACGCTGGTGTGCCTCCAGCCCCTTGTTGATGGCGTCCTGGTGGCTGCCGGAGAAGGCGGTGAACACCAGGTCACCGCCCCATGGGCTGCGTTCGCCGACTGGAAGCTGGTTGCAGTACTCCACGGTGCGCTTGATCTCGTCCATGTCGGTGAAGTCGATCTGCGGGTCGACTCCCTGACTGAACAGGTTCATACCCAGCGCGACGAGGTCGACGTTGCCGGTACGCTCGCCGTTACCGAACAGGCAACCCTCGATGCGGTCGGCACCCGCCTGGTAACCGAGTTCGGCGGCGGCGATGCCGGTGCCGCGATCGTTGTGCGGGTGCAGCGAGAGGATCACCGAGTCGCGACGTTCCAGGTTGCGGTGCATCCACTCGATCGAGTCGGCGTACACGTTCGGTGTCGCCATTTCCACGGTGGCGGGCAGGTTCAGAATCATCGGCCGCATCGGGGTGGGCTGCATGATCTCGGTGACCGCGTTGCAGATTTCGGCTGCGTAGGAGAGTTCGGTGCCGGTGTAGGACTCCGGGGAGTACTGGAACCGGAAATCGGTGTCGGAGTATTTGGCAGCGTATTCGGACACGATCTCCGCGGCCTGTGTCGCGATCTTCTTGATTCCCTCGCGGCCCTCCCGGAACACCACATCACGCTGCAGGATCGACGTGGAGTTGTAGAAGTGCACGATGGCCTGCGGTGCGCCCTCCAGTGCCGCGAAGGTCTTCTCGATCAGGTCCGGTCTGCACGGGGTGAGCACCTGGATACGTACATCGTGCGGAATCGCGTCCTCGGTGATGATTTCGCGGACGAAGTCGAAGTCGGTCTGGCTGGCCGCGGGGAACCCGACCTCGATTTCCTTGTACCCCATCCGCACCAGCAGCTCGAAGAAGGTGCGTTTGCGAGAGGGTGACATGGGGTCGATCAGTGCCTGGTTGCCGTCGCGGAGATCCACCGCGCACCACAGCGGTGCCCGTTGGATGCGGTGGGCGGGCCAGGTGCGGTCCGGCAGGTCGATGTCCTCGACCAGCTCGTACCACGGGCGGTAGCGATGTGTCGGCATGGAACTGCCGCGTTGCGGATTCCATGCGGGCTGGTCCGCCGGTGCCGGTCGGCTGGGCTGGCGGATACGGCTGGGTTGTGCCGTTTGTTGCGGCGATTGCGGCGTGCTCATGGTGGTGGAAACGCTCCTGCTGTATCAGCTCGGTCGGTTACTCGATGGCTGACCGGCGACACGACGAAACCCCGCGACGAGGAGCCGGTCTGATCAGGCCTCGTCGCGGCAACGAAGCAGGAGGTTGCGTGCCACGTTTCCCACCGTAACGACGTCCGTGATGGGAACCAACCCCGGTGTGTCGATTCGGCGCGATTGACCCGCGCGGGGGGCCGCTGGTAACGATTGCATACGGAGGCTACTCGCCCGTAGCCAAGGCGTTCGAAGCGTGCCAGACTGGCGTCATGGCAGAGCACGTCGAGAATTCCACGAGCGAGAAGCAAAGCGCAACCGGACAGGAACCTCCCACCCAGTCCATGTCGACTCAGGCGGGTTCCGGGGCCGAACCGGGTCGGAAGCGGCGTGCCGAATCGAACGTGGACTGGAGCAAGGCCAAGGACCAGATCGTCGGGTTGCTTTCCGGCGTCGCACGGTGGCTCGGCGTGATTTTTGCGGTGATACTGGTGCTCCGCGTGATCTTCGTGATCGGCGAGGCCAACACGAGCAACGGCATCGTCACCTTCGTGCAGAGCTGGTCCGACTCGTTGTCGGTCGGATTCGAGAACCTGTTCACCCCGGATGACCACAAGCTGGAGATCCTGGTCAACTACGGTATCGCCGCGATTTTCTGGTTGATCGTTTCCACCATCGTCGCCAAGATCATCCGCCGTGTCGGTGACAGCATCAACGTGTGACGCGGGCTGACGGGGCTGGGTTGTCTGCCGAGCGGCAGGCACCCGCCCGTGCGCGCGGTCAGGGTGGCGGCCCGGTGATCGATGATCGGGTCGCGTGGCAACGCACGGTGAGCTGCTCGTACAGTCGTCGCGGCCGCGTCGCGGGGATACCGATCTCTCGCTGCGGGGTACGGAGCACGAGCAGCTCGCCGGGTTGCGGGCGGATCGGCCTGCCGTCGGAGAGCAGCCCCAGTGGGGGTACCGATATCGGGTTGCTGATCGGAACGAGCCGCATGCCAGTGATCTCGTGCAGTGCGACGGTGTCGCGGAACATGGTGATGGACGGCCATCCCGGACGATGCCAATACAGACTCCAGGTGAGCCGGGTGGAATCGACGAGCGCCTCGCCGAGGTAATCGATCGGTTCGATCATGGCGGCGAGCGGTTCCTCGATCACCGTGGACGTGGCGGCGAGTGCGTCTCCGATGTCGTCGAGCAGGATGACGTGGGCACGCCAGCCCGCGACACCGCCGAGGACGCCCAGCCCGAACACCGCCGCGGGGATTCCCAGCGTGGCGCCGTTGCTGAAGTCTTCGGGAGCGGTCTGCAGCGCGATCGACACGCCGCCGGACTGGATGAATCCTGCCCAGCCTACTCGGGTGCCCCAGAAGTCCTGGTTGGTGGCGATTCGGCCGGCGAACAGGAACCACCACAGGTACCCGATCGGGCCAGCCAGCAGCACCAGTGCGAGGACGAGCACAGGCGGCGGTGTGCGTAGCCCGGTGGTGGCGGCGAGTGCTACCAGCCCCGCTCCGGCCACCACGACGGGAGTGACGCCGAGACTGAGTACCAGGAGCGGACGTGCGCGTCGCCAGCGGTGCTCCAACATGGGGCGCCAGGACTCGTGCACCCACATCGGAAGCTCCAGCATCCGTACCCCTCTCGCTGCGTCCGGGTATTCGCGGCTAGCGTATACGGTCAGCATCGCGGTGCGTTACCGAGAGCTCGCCGTTGCCGAATCCGCGAGGGGAGTGTTCATGGCTGATACCGCGTCCAGTGATCCCGTTGGTGATCTCGAGGGCTGGGCGGCGCAGCTGCAGCAAAAGGCCAGCCGCTACGGACAGCTGCAGCAGGCACTCAACGAGCTGAGTGTCGAGCGAACCTCCCAGGACGGCAGAGTGCGCATGGCAGTGGATTCCAACGGGGTGCCGACCGACATCACTCTGACCGAGCGTGCCCGCGGTGCCGCCCCCGCCGAACTGACCAAGGTCATCAACTCGACCCTGCAGGCGGCCCAGGCGGAGCTGCGAAGCCGGGTGGAGAACCTCACCAGTGAGATCGTCGGTGACGACGCACCCGCGAACAACATTGTCGCGCAATACCGGGATCGGTTTCCCGACGTTGAGCCGAGTGCCGACGCGGGGCCCGAGGAGATGCAGATCGGTGCGTTCGAGGAGCACCACGGGGACGAACCCAGTACCGAACCTTCCCCGTCCGAGCCGTCCCACGCCCCCGGGAGACAAGCGACGTCGGACGAGGCGGAACCAGGAAGGTCTCCGCGCCGTCGAAGCAATGAGGACGATCCCGATGGCGACGACTGGTCCGGCCGGTCGATCTTCGAGTAGCGGAGGCTGCGATGAGTGGCGGATTCGAGGTGGAGCCGGAGTCGCTACGACGACACTCCGGTGAGGTGCGCGAGCTGGCGAACCGCACGGGCAACGCCGCGCAGGCTGCGCATCATCTGGCATCGCTCGACGACGCGTACGGTCTGATCTGCCGGGGTCTCGGTCTGCCCGAGCTGTTGCGGCAACCCCAGGAAACTGCCGCTGGTGCACTCGACAATCTGCAGGGCCGGTTGCAGGACAGTGCGGACAAACTCACTCGTGCTGCCGAGGAGTACCAGCAGCGCGAGATCGAGTACAGCAGACGGTTGACGGGACTCGCCGACGAGTTGGACAGTGCTGTCCAACTGCCGTCACTCGGCGGTGGCAACGGCGAATCCGGGGGTGCGGTTCATGTCTGACGGCATCGACCCCAAGACCGACAACGATCTGGTCAGCAACGACACGACCGTCGACTCGCAGTACGATTTCGTCGAAGACGGTCGGATCAATCCGGCTGGTTATTACGACAAGGGATCGAGCGCAGCGGGATGGGCAGGAGGCACCTTCCTGGCCGGCTCGGTCAACATCGCCAACGATATCGAGCAGGGAAACTGGGTCCAGGTCGGCGTCGGTGCTGCCGGCATGGGCCTGACCGCGCTCGATGCCGGGATGGATCCGATCGGGTTCATTGCCAGTCAGCTCTTCGGCTGGATGCTGGAACACATCGAACCGTTGCGTGCGATGTTGCACGGGTTGAGCGGTAGCCCGGAGATGGTCAAGGGCTACTCGGAGTCGTGGGGAAACATCGAGCGGGAATTGGGGGACACCGCCGAGGAGTACAGGTCCGCGAGTCGGTCCGGTACACAGGACTGGACCGGTGAGGGGGCCGACACCTACCGGGCCAGAGCTGCCGATACGGCTGACCTCGCCGAGTCGGCGACGAACGCCGCTCGGTCCATGAAGACGGCATCGGCGATGATGGGCGAGGTGGTCGGCGCGATCCGGAACGCGGTGCGTGACGTGCTCGCCGGGCTGGCAGGCTCCATGGTCAGCTATGCCCTCGAACTGGCAGGCACCCTCGGTGTTGCCGCGCCGTACGTCATCGAACAGGCAGTGGCCGAGATCGCGAAGGACGGCGCCAAGATCGCGCGCCTCGTGGCGAAGGTGACGCAGACAGTCAGTAATCTGGGTCCACTGCTCGGGGTACTGCAGAATATGCTCACAGGCCTGTTGCAGGAATTGGAGGTCGCGCGGGAGGCGTGATGCGTTCCTGGGCAAGCGACTGCCGGCGTTGATGACACGGCCACTAGTGGCTGTTCCGGAAGGCCGGGGTGCCCCAGCTTCCCGCGAAAGCGATCTCTGCCAGCTCGTGTCTGTTGCGTGGCGCCTGTTCGCGGCGGATGTCGCGTGGAGTGGAGAGGATTTCGGCATCGGTGCGCGCGCCGACCGCGATCGCGACAATCGGGCGGGCGTGTTGGGGAAGGTCGAACTCCCGCCGGGCGACGTCGGCGTCGAAACCGGCCATTTGATGCGCCGCGAGTCCGTCGGCCACCGCCTGCAGGGCCAGGTTCTCGGTGGCCAGACCGACACCGTACTCCGCCAGCGGGATATCGTCCTTCTCGTTGCGGGTTACGGCAACAGCCAGCAGTAACGCACTGGCGCGTCGGGCCCAGGCGCTGTTGCGTTCGGTCAGTGTCGCCAGGATGCACTGGTACGTCTCGTCCCCGCGTCGCCCGACCATGTAGCGCGCGGGTTGGGTGTTGCCGAACGACGGCGCCCAGCGCGCGGCTTCCAGCAGGCTCCGTAGTTGACGGTCGCGCAGCTCGTGTCGGTGGTCCAGCGCCCGGGGGCTCCACCGTGCGGCGATCAGTTGGTGCACCGGCACGCTCGTGTCCGCACGTTTTTCCGGGTACTTGTTCACGGTCCGCATCGTGCCACTCTCGTGTCGGTATCCACACCAAGGAGTAAACTCGCCGGTCCTGCCCGGTAGAATCGAAGGCGACGACGCGGCACGGTAACGCTGACGGGACACGGTTGGGTTGCGAGTGTCGAGAAGGAGGTTCTTGGTCGTTGGCGCTCGTGGTCCAGAAGTACGGTGGCTCGTCTCTGGAGAATGCTGACCGTATCAAGCAGGTGGCTGAGCGGATCGTCGCCACCAAGAAGGCTGGTAACGATGTCGTCGTGGTGTGTTCTGCGATGGGCGACACGACCGATCACCTGTTGGACATGGCCGGGCAGGTGAATCCGGCCCCACCCCAACGCGAAATGGACATGCTGCTCACCTCGGGTGAGCGGATCTCGAACGCGTTGGTCGCGATGGCGATCTCCGCGCAGGGAGCCCAGGCGTGGTCGTTCACCGGTTCGCAGGCGGGTGTCTCGACAACCTCGGTACACGGGAACGCGCGGATCCTGGACGTCACGCCGAGCCGCGTGAGCCAGGCTGTCGAACAGGGATACATCGCACTCGTCGCCGGGTTCCAGGGTGTGGCGCGGGAGACCAAGGACATCACCACGCTCGGCAGGGGTGGTTCCGATGCGACGGCCGTCGCACTGGCGGCTGCGCTCGACGCCGACATGTGCGAGATCTACTCCGATGTCGACGGGGTCTACACCGCCGACCCGCGCATCGTGCCCAACGCCCGAAAGGTCGACACCGTACCCTACGAGGAGATGCTGGAGCTCGCCGCGAGCGGTGCGAGGGTACTGATGCTGCGCTGCGTTGAGTACGCGCGCCGGTACGGTGTGCCGATTCGTGTGCGGTCGTCCTACAGCGACAAGCCGGGCAGCACGATCACCGGCTCGATCGAGGAGATACCCGTGGAACAAGCCCTGATAACCGGTGTCACTCACGACCGGTCCGAAGCCAAGATCACGATTACCGACGTGCCGGACACTGCCGGTGCGGCGGGCAGGATCTTTCGCACGATCGCGACCGCCGAGATCGACATCGACATGGTGTTGCAGAACATTTCGGACACTGTGGGCCGCACCGACATCACGTTCACCCTTTCGCGGCAGAACGGGCCGCGAGCGGTGCAGGAGCTCGAACGGCTGCGGGGCGATCTGGAGTTCGGCTCGGTTGTCTATGACGACCAGGTGGGCAAGGTGTCCCTCGTGGGCGCCGGAATGCGTTCGCACCCCGGGGTGACGGCGCAGTTCTGCGAGGCGTTGTCGGCAGCGGGCGTGAACATCGAGATCATCAATACCTCCGAGATCCGGATCTCGGTGCTGATCAGGGAGTCGGAACTGGATGACGCGGTACGCGCCATTCACGACTCGTTCGAACTCGGCGGCGACGAAGAGGCCGTCGTACATGCGGGGAGTGGTCGTTAATGGCAGCAGCGGGAACCACCGGGCTCCGAATCGGCATTGTCGGTGCTACCGGTCAGGTCGGTGAGGTGATCCGTGGTCTGCTGGAGGCACGGAACTTCCCGGTCGCCGAGATGCGTTACTTCGCTTCCGCCCGTTCGGCGGGAACGAGGCTGCCCTGGCGTGACACCGAGGTGATGGTCGAGGACACCGCGAGTGCCGACCCTTCAGGGTTGGACATCGCGTTGTTCTCCGCGGGCAAGGGCACCGCCAAGGAGCAGGGCCCACGTTTCGCGGCGGCGGGTGTCACCGTGGTGGACAACTCGTCCGCGTGGCGGATGGATCCGGACGTTCCGCTCGTCGTCAGTGAGGTCAATCCCGAGGCTGTCGCACGCGCACCGAAAGGGATCGTCGCGAATCCGAACTGCACAACGATGGCTGCCATGCCCGTCCTCAAACCGTTGCACGACGAGGCGGGTCTGGTTCGGTGCGTTGCCAGTACGTACCAGGCCGTGTCCGGTAGTGGGCTCGGTGGTGTCGAGGAACTGGCGTCCCAGGTACGGGCCGCCGGTGATCGTGCCACGGAACTGACCTACGACGGCTCCGCGGTCGATTTCGGCGAGCCCAGCAAGTACGCGCGGCCGATCGCGTTCAACGCGTTGGCCATGGCGGGGTCGGTCGTCGACGATGGTTCGCAGGAAACCGACGAGGAACAGAAACTGCGTGACGAGTCACGCAAGATCCTCGACCTCCCGGATCTTCGAGTGTCCGGTACCTGCGTGCGGGTCCCCGTGTTCACCGGGCACGCGCTGTCGGTCAATGTGGAGTTCGCCGAACCGCTGTCGGTGGAGCAGGCCACCAAACTGCTCTCGACGGCCCCCGGCGTGGAGGTTCGTGAGATCCCGAATGCGTTGGAGGCCGCGGGCACGGACCCGAGCTACGTCGGAAGGATCCGTGCGGATTCGGGTGTCGAGGACGGACGTGGTCTGGCGTTGTTCGTCGCGGGCGACAATCTCCGCAAGGGTGCCGCACTCAACACGGTGCAGATTGCGGAACTGCTCACCGGACGCTGAGCGATCCTGACGTGTTCGCCGGGCGGGCTAGGGCGTGTTCGCCGAACGGCTCAGTCCGAGTTGGAGGGCCCCTGCGGCTTCGGCCGTGGCCTCGGAGAAGCGACGTCCTGCTGCCAGAAAGTTCACGAAGCCGTGGATCAGTTCGGAGTGCCTGCGCAGTGCGGTCGGGACCCCGGCAGCCGACAGGCGTTCGGCGTACGCCTCGCCCTCGTCGCGTAGGGGGTCGAACCCTGCGGTGGCGATGTAGGCGGGTGGGAGTCCACGCAGATCCTCGGTCAGTAACGGTGACAGCTTCGGGTCCGCGCGGTCGACCCCTGCGGGAGCGTAGTGGTCGAGGAACCACGTGATGTTCTCGTCGGTGAGGAAGAAACCGTCGGCGAAGAGTTCGCGGGAGCGCCTGCGGCAGGTCCCGTCCACCGCCGGATACAGCAGTAGTTGGAATGCGGGCGCTCGGCCTTCGTGGGTGGCCTGCTGGGCGATGACCGCTGCGAGGTTGCCTCCGGCGCTGTCGCCGCCGACGGCGATCCGATCCTGGGCCGCGCCGAGAGCGGCGGCGTGGGCGTGGGCGTAACGGTAGGCGTCCAGGGCGTCATCGACCGCGGCGGGGAACGGATTCTCTGGCGCCAAGCGGTACTCCACTGACAGCACACGTGCGCGGGCGCGTGTGGCGAGGAAGCGTGCGGTGTTGTCGTGGCTGGCTCGGCTGCCGATCACCCAGCCGCCGCCGTGGTAGAACACCAACAATCCGGATGGCTCGGCCAATCGGCTGGGCGTGTACAGCGTCGCGGGAATGTCTCCGATCTCGCCGGGGATGGTGTATTCGCTCGTCTGCACCGGCTGGATCGGCTTGCCACCGATCACCGGCGCGGCAGCGTCCATCATCCGCCGGGATTCGGCGACTCCGTCCTGGACGAGTTGTTGTCCGCCGATCTCCACCATCCGAAGCAGGAGTTGGGCGTCCAGCGCGAGTCGTTGAGTGCCCAGCCGCACTGGTTTGCCCGCGATCGCTCGGCGTGCGCCCTTGGGCAACGAGTACAGTAGTTGGGTCGCGGTGGATTGTGCTCTGCTCTGCAGCGTGGGAGCCATACAACCTCCCGTCGAGTGGTTGACGTGTGCCAGAGGTTACGCACCAGTAGACCGATGTGCCAGCCCGGGCTGAGGCCGTGGTCACGTTGGCTGGTGTTCAACCGCGCTCGAAGGTTTAGCCTTGAGTCGTGGACTCGAACGGCATGGTCAACATTCTCGGCATCGGCGGATCGCTGCGGGCGAGCTCGCAGACGGAGCGGGCGATGCGTGTCGCCCTGTCCGGGGCCGCGGACAGCGGCGCGCACACCAGCCTACTCACCGGTGATGCTATCGCATTGCCCTTCTACGACGCCACAACAGAGGAGCGCACCGTGGCGGCTCAGCGGCTGGTCGCGGCGGTGCGGGAGGCAGACGGAATCATCGTCGTCTCGCCCGGCTACCACGGCGCGGTATCCGGACTGGTCAAGAACGCACTCGATTATCTGGAGGACCTGCGTTACGAGGACCGTCCGTACCTGGATGGGCAGGCCGTGGGGGCGGTTGCGGTTGCCTACGGTTGGCAGGCAGCCGTCACTACGCTGGAACAACTGCGCACGATCACGCACGCGCTGCGTGGCTGGTCCACGCCGCTCGGCGGCGCCGTGAACTCCGCCGAGGTGAAGTTGGACGAGTCCGGCGGCGCCTCCGACGAAAAAACCGTGAACACCCTGCGCACGATCGGGCAGCAGGTCACAACGTTCGCACGCGGCTTTCCCGGGTTTTAGCGGCTCCCGCGCGGGTACCCGGAGGACTGGTACCAGCACGCGCGACGAGGAGGTGCCGCGGCGGGATGGAACCGTTCTATACCGCAGAGGCGACAGCCAAGGGAGACGGCCGCAACGGTGAGGTGCTCTCCTCGGACGGTGTTCTCGACGAGGAACTCGCCGTGCCCGCCGAGTTGGGCGGCACAGGTGGCCGCCACACCAATCCGGAGCAGCTGTTCGCCGCAGGCTACGCGGCCTGTTTCCACGGTGCGTTACGGACCGCCGCCTCGGACGCGGGCATCGACCTGGGCGAGTCGAATGTGACTGCGCATGTCGGAATCGGCAAGAGCGACATGGACCTGTACGCGCTCACCGTGACGCTGGAGGCCGATCTCACCGGCTTCGAACAGGGACGCGCGGATGAGTTGGTCGCCCAGGCACACCAGATCTGCCCGTATTCCAACGCGACACGCGGAAATATCGTCGTTACAGTCACAGCCACGACCTGAGACGTCGTGGCGGAAGGGAAGCACGATGGCTAACTCTCCGATCACCGGCCCGTTGAAAGCCAGCGACCAGGAAATCACCGGCGATGCGCTGCAGGCGACTCTGGCCGACCTCATCGACCTCTCGTTGATCGCCAAGCAGGCGCACTGGAACGTCGTCGGTCCCCGGTTCCGCAGTTCGCACCTGCAGCTCGACGAACTCACCTCGACGGCACGCGGTTTCGTCGACTCGGTGGCAGAACGCGCGAACGCGATCGGGGTGTCGCCGAACGGCAAGGCCAAAACCGTGCAGGAGACGTCCGGACTACCCGAGTATCC
>Ga0079226_10001447_pt1 | contig 18226 bp, 9 predicted proteins | sample Poulit2014_FD_76345 | JGI IMG/M metagenome (GOLD analysis project Ga0079226, IMG submission 76345) | Agricultural soil microbial communities from Georgia to study Nitrogen management - Poultry litter 2014 | ecosystem: Environmental > Terrestrial > Soil > Agricultural land | place: USA: Georgia...
GGCCACGGCCGTCGTGTCGGAGCCGCCGCGCCCGAGCGTGGTAATGGCACCGTCTTCGCTTATGCCTTGAAAGCCTGCCACAACCGCGACCTGACCGGCCGCGAGCGTGGCACGCAAGGTCTCGGGTTCGATCCGACGAATACGCGCCTTGTTATGCATGTCGTCGGAATGAATCGGTACCTGCCAGCCGGTGTAGGAGCGGGCGGGCACGCCGGCATGCTGCAACGCCATGGTCAGCAGCGCAATCGTGACCTGCTCGCCGGTGGACAACAGCACATCCATCTCGCGCGGATGCGGCCGCCCTGCCAGCTCCCCGGCCAGCGCGGTCAGCCGATCGGTTTCACCACCCATGGCGGAGACTACGATCACCAGAGAATCACCCTGGTCACGAAAACGCTTAACCTTGTCCGCAATCCTGCGAATTTTTTCGACACTGGCGACGGAGCTGCCGCCGTATTTCTGCACTATCAGAGCCATAGTCTGTTCCGATGGCGTGTAACCATACGCCGCTAAGAATTATTCCGTTATCTGCTGCTCGACCCAGGCATAAACGCTATTCAGCGCGCTATCCAGCGCCTCCGGATCATTGCCTCCCGCCTGCGCCATGTCGGGACGGCCGCCGCCCTTGCCGCCGACCTGGCGGGCCACGAAGTTAACCAGCCGGCCGGCCGGTAGCGTGGCGCTTTGCGATTGTGCCACACCGGCCACCAATGCAATTTTGCCGTCCGTGACCGACGCCAGTACAACCACCGCCTTGTCGAGCCGACTCTTGAGTGCGTCCAGCGTCTCCAGCAGCGCCTTGCGGTCAACACCGTCCATGCGGTGCGCCACGACTTGTACTCCGGCCACGTCACGCGCCCGGGCGCTTAGATCCGCGCCTTGGCTGCTGGCCAGTTTGTGTCCAAATTCGGCCACCTGCTTTTCCAGCGTGGTGACCCGCTCCAGCATGCGCGTGAGCTTGTCTTCGAGCTCCTCTGGCGTCGCTTTGAGATGTTCACCCAAGCGCGCTTCACGCGCCTGCGCCGCCTGCATGCCCGCAATTGCGGTATTGCCGGTCGTGGCTTCGATGCGGCGCACGCCGGCGGCCACACCGCGTTCCTCGGTCAGCCTGAGCAAACCGATTTCGCCACTGCGCTGAACATGGGTGCCACCACACAATTCGACCGAATAATTGCCGAAGCGCACTACGCGCACGACGTCGCCGTATTTTTCATCGAAGAAAGCCAACGCGCCTTCCGCAATGGCTTCATCATACGACCGGGTATAGATTTCAGCTGCGATATCAGCACGTATCTTGGCATTGACCTGGGCTTCGATAGCATTCAGTTGGTCGCCGTTGACCGGCTCGAAATGCGCAAAGTCGAAACGCAGTCGCTCAGGCGCCACCAGCGAGCCCTTTTGGCGTACATGGCTGCCCAGCACATCGCGCAGCGCCGCGTGCAATAGGTGCGTACCCGTGTGATTGAGCATGATGGCCTGGCGACGATCACTGTCGATCGCGGCGTGCAAGGGTGTGTCCGTGGCCAATGCGCCCTGCTCGAGATACCCAATATGCAGGAAGACCCCATCTTGTTTGCGCGTGTCGGTAACGCGGAATACGCCGTCCGTGCCGGTGAGCGTGCCGGTATCACCTACCTGGCCACCGGATTCACCATAGAACGGAGTGCGGTCCAGTACGACCACAGCTTCCTGGCCGCTGGTCAGTTCCGCCACCGCTTTTTTATCCTGTAACAATGCAATCACGCGCGCATCGCCGGCATTATCGGTGTAGCCGATGAACTCCGTCTTGCCATCAACATCGATGCGGCCGTGATAATCGGCGCCGAAATGGCTGGCTGCCCGTGCCCGTTCGCGCTGTCGCTGCATGGCGGCTTCAAAGCCGGCACTGTCCAGCGTCAGGCTGCGCTCGCGAGCGACGTCGTTGGTCAGGTCAACCGGGAAGCCGTAGGTATCGTACAGGCGGAATACAGTCTCACCGGGAATTTCCGTGCCTTCGAGTGTCGCAATGGCCTGTTCCAGGATGCGCATGCCCTGCGCCAGTGTTTCGGCAAACCGTTGTTCTTCCTGGATTATGACGCGCTCAATCTGTGCCTGTGCTGCGGCCAGTTCCGGAAATGCATCCCCCATCTGAGCCACCAGCGGTGCCACCAGGCGATGAAAAAACGCATCCTCAGCCTCCAGCTTGTAGCCGTGCCGAATGGCGCGGCGCATGATTCGGCGCAATACGTAGCCGCGTCCTTCATTCGACGGCATGACACCGTCGGTAATCAAAAACGCGGTAGCGCGGATATGATCGGCAATAACTTTCAGCGATGCCAGCTGGGCGTCGTCAGGCTGCACTTGCAGTTCGACCGCAGTACGCGCAGCGGCGATCAGGGCCTGGAACAGGTCGGTTTCATAGTTATCGTAAGTGCCCTGCATGACCGCGGCGATACGTTCCAGTCCCATGCCAGTATCCACCGACGGTTTCGGCAGGTCCCGCATCTCACCATCGGGTTGACGGTCGTACTGCATGAACACGAGATTCCAGATCTCGACGTAACGGTCGCCGTCCTCTTCCGGCGTGCCGGGCGGGCCACCGGCCACGTCCGGGCCATGATCATAGAAAATTTCCGAACATGGGCCACACGGACCGGTGTCGCCCATCGACCAAAAATTATCCTGGGCGCCAATGCGGGAGAAGCGCTGCTCGGATACACCGATGTCATTGAGCCAGATGTCCGCGGCTTCATCATCGTCTTTGAACACGGTAACCCAGAGCTTGTCTGCCGGCAGGCCGAGTTCTACGGTTAAAAATGTCCAGGCAAAGTGGATCGCCTCGCGCTTGAAATAATCACCGAAGCTGAAATTGCCCAGCATTTCAAAGAAGGTGTGGTGACGCGCGGTGTAGCCGACATTTTCCAGATCGTTATGCTTGCCGCCGGCACGCACGCAGCGTTGCGATGTCACGGCACGCACATAGTCGCGTTTTTCCCGCCCCAAGAACACATCCTTGAACGGCACCATGCCGGCATTGGTAAACAGCAGCGTGGGGTCACTGGCAGGCACCAGGCTGCCGGAAGCAACGAACCGATGCTTGTTGCGTTCAAAATATTCGATAAAACGCGCCCGCAACGCGTTGGTGGACATCATGTTGTACGAAGCTCCCCGACGGATTGGTAAAAACGGTTCATGGTTGTGTCAGCATCTGGTGCCGATTGAATTGTTAAGTGTTCTGCGCCGAGCCGATGATCCGACATGACAACAGAAACATGCGCTATGTGGCGATGCTTGACGACACAGCTCAGCGCATCATGGTAACAAAGCCCAGGGCTGACAACACTCAGCGGCTCAATCGCCATCAACAGCCGCACGAATGCAGTCGAACTGGAAGCCGCGCTGCTGCAGGAAACGCACGCGGCGGGCGCGTTCCTTTTGATCGACCGGCGGTTCGCTGCCAAAGCGTTTGCGGCAAACTTCGGCTGCCAGCTCAAACCAGTCGACAGCGGTTGTATCGAGCGCCCGCGCGATCAGCGCTTCATCGATTTGCATGCGTGCCAAATCGGAACGAATGCGCCGCCGGCCGTGGCCACGCGCGCTGCGCGCGGCCACAATCGCCTCGGCATAGCGCTCGGCACTAAGCAGGCCGTCGACGCGCAACGCGGCCAACACCTGCGCTACTGCTGCAGCATCATAGCCGCGCTGCTGCAGTTTGGCGGCGAGTTCCGCCGGCGCATGCTCACGCCGTGCGAGCAGATCCATCGCGCGCGCCCGGATCTCGGTCGGATTATCGGCTTGTTGCACCGGGTGTCAGTTGGCGGTCGTTATCAACCCTGGGCCGCGCGGTCGTTATCGGCGGCCGCTTCAGCCTGTTCCTCGTCGCCATGGCGCTGTTTTTGCGGCATCAGTTTGGCCCGCAGCGCGGTTTCGATTTCGTTGGCGACGGCCGGGTTGTCCTTCAGGTATTGGCGTGCATTTTCCTTGCCTTGACCGACGCGTTGACTGTTGTAGGAGTACCAGGAACCGGCTTTTTCCACCAGGTTATGCGCCACCCCAAGGTCGATGAGTTCGCCCTCACGCGATACCCCCTGACCATACAGCATTTCGAACTCGGCCTTGCGAAACGGCGGCGCCATTTTATTCTTGACCACTTTGGCACGGGTCTGGTTGCCCACGACTTCGTCACCCTTCTTGATCGCACCGATACGGCGAATATCCAGCCGCACCGAGGAATAGAACTTGAGCGCGTTACCGCCGGTGGTGGTTTCCGGGCTGCCGAACATGACCCCGATCTTCATTCGAATCTGGTTGATGAACATGACCAACGTACCGGTACGCTTGATGTTGGCGGTCAGCTTGCGCAATGCCTGCGACATCAGTCGGGCCTGCAGGCCGACATGGGAATCCCCCATCTCGCCTTCGATTTCGGCCTTGGGTGTCAACGCCGCCACCGAGTCGATGACGACAATGTCCACTGCGGAGGAGCGCACCAGCATGTCGGCGATTTCCAATGCCTGCTCACCGGTGTCGGGCTGGCTGACCAGCAGATCGTCAACATCAACCCCCAGTGCTTCGGCATAGCTCGGATCAAGCGCGTGTTCGGCGTCGATGAACGCCGCCGTGCCGCCCAATTTCTGCGCCTGGGCAATGGCCTGCAGAGTCATGGTGGTCTTGCCGGAAGATTCCGGGCCATAGATTTCGACCACCCGGCCACGCGGGTAACCGCCGATACCCAGCGCGGCATCCAGCGTCAACGAGCCGGTGGGCACCACGGCTACATCAATGGCTTCCTGGTCCCCCATGCGCATGACCGAACCTTTGCCGAACTGGCGTTCAATCTGTGTCAACGCGGCGGCAAGCGCCTTTTTGCGGTCGTCGTCCATAGTTGCCTCTACTGTTGCGTCCGCCGGGTGTACCGGCGACTGGGTCAGTGATGATAGATACAGGCATTATTTCACATCTGTCGAATCATAGCCGAGTCGTGCGCTATTCGACTATGACCACAACGACCAGCATCCCACACAACGGTATGCGCCGGCCCTGCCGCCATGGCCACTTTCGAACAGACAGAATTCGCGCACCGGCCAGTCGATTGGCGTGATCCTTGCCTGCAGCGACGGCCGCGGGACAGCGCGCGCGATACTGACATGGGCCTGAAACGACAAGTGGCGTGAATGCTCCGGTGCCAATGCGGCGACCGCAGAGCTCAACTGGGTCAAGGCCGTTGGTACGTGACTCGGCCCAAACCAGGCGATGCCCGGACGCGCAAAGTAACCGACCTGATCGAGCCGCAGGGTAAACGCCGGCGCCCGGATATCGGCGGCGGAGGCGCATAATTGCTGCATGACGTCGGCATTAACCGCGCCCAGAAACGCCAGCGTCAGATGCAAGCGCTCGCCGCTAATACGTCGGCCCGCCAATTTCAGCGCATCCGCTTGCGCGACCAGGCGCGCCGCCACCGATGCATCCGGCCACAGCGCGAAAAACACACGTTTAAGCAAGGCGAGCCACGAGTTCTTGAATCGCCGTGGTCACGCTGACCTGGCGCACCATCTGCCGATCACCGACCAGAGCAAAGCGCCTCGTGCTCTGCTGCCCCATGCGCTCAGCCCAGCCGATATACACCGTACCGACCGGTTTTTCGCTACTACCGCCGCCCGGACCCGCCACACCACTGATGGCAATGGCCCAATGGGCGCGACTATGGGCCAGCGTACCGGCCAGCATGGCACTGACCACCGCAGCACTGACGGCGCCATGGCGTTCGATCAACCGAGCGTTTACGCCGAGCATTTCCTGTTTGGCAGCGTTGGAGTAAGTCACGAAACCGCGGTCAACCCAGTCCGAACTGCCGGGGCGCTCAGTACAGGCCGCGGCCAGCAGGCCGCCGGTACACGACTCGGCTACCGCCAGCATCTGCTGACGCGCACTTAAACAGGCGGCCAACCTTGCAATCAAATCATCTATCTTGCTTCTCCTGCCATTACGCATACCAACTCCAAGCATATCCGTGCAACACGGGCACCGACAATGACTGCGTTGACCATGACTACTCATCGCCAGCGCCGCGTAGATCGGCAGCCTATCAACGGCAGCGCGTGGAAACAGGCATTGTGAACAGACTCACATCTGTGCTGGAACACGCCTTTCACAAGGGATTGCTATTGTGCCTGCGACTGCAGCGACGCCAACAACGCCTCCACCAGTGCGCCATGATATTTTTCGCGGCTGAGCACCAGCGATAAGCGTCGTCGCAAATTCAGAAACGGGGTTGGCAACACCACCAGGCGCCCGGTTTGTACTGCATCGCCAAGCGCCTCTTCCGGCAAACAGGCGATACCGAGACCGGCGATCACGGCTTGCTTGATGGCTTCGATCTGGCCCAGCTCCAGCACCGTTTTGCCAGGCGGCAAAGCCGCCAGCGCACGTTCGGTCTGTGCGCGCGTCGCCGACCCCTGTTCGCGCAATATCCAGCCAGCCTGAGCAAAATCATGGCTGGTCAAAGATTGCATCTGCGCCAAGGGGTGATCCGGGCGCGCGCATACCGCCAACGCATCATGGCGCCAGGGACGAACATCCATGTCGGCGTCGGCCACCTGGCCTTCGACACACCCCATATCGAGCTCATGCTTGCGTACGGCAGCGACGATGGTGTCTGTGTTATCCACGCGCAGCCGAACTGCCACGCGATCGTGTACACGTACGAAATCAGCCAGTAATTCGCCGACCAGGTAATTACCCACCGTATTGCTGGCACCGATGCGCAGTTCACCGCTGAGTTGTTGTGGTTGACTACTGCCACATCGCTGTATTTCCTGCAGGCGATCCAGTACTTCTTGTGCCAGCGGCAACATTTCGCGGCCGCGCTCATTTAGACGCAGACGCCGATTTTCACGCGCAAACAGCGCCACCCCCAGATGGCGTTCCAGTTCTGACAACGCCATGCTCGCCGCCGGCTGGGTCAAGTGCAGGCGCTGTGCAGCAGCGCGTGCACTGCCGTCGGCGGCAATGGCCACGAATACCTCCAGTTGGCGTGGGCTGATCGCGATCATCAGTAGAGCTTATATATCTAATAAGCAATTATAAATATCATTTTGTAATATAACTGTCTAGCCTGCATACAACATTTTCAGTTGCCTGTAGATCATGTCACATAAAACTGCCACTCTGTCGTCGTCTGCCACGGTTCGCAGTCCATACCGCACGGAGTTGTGGCCGGGTTTGCTGCTGTCGTGCGTGATTGCCGCCGTCGCCTGGCAGTTGGGACGCTGGATGCCACTGGTCGGTGGCCCGGTATTCGGCATTGTCCTCGGCGTGGTGGTGCGCAACACCGTCGCTGTGCCGACCGCCTGTCAGCCCGGCATTCGGTTTGCCGGCAAGAAGGTCCTGCAATGGTCGATTATCGCGTTGGGTTTTGGTCTTAGTCTGACGCAGGTGGCCCAAACCGGACTGAACTCATTATCGGTCACACTGATCACCATGACCGCCGCTTTCGTTGCCGCCTGGCTACTGGGCCGTGTGCTGGGCATTCCGTCGAAACTGAAATTGCTGATCGGCGTGGGTACCGCCATCTGCGGAGGCTCGGCAATAGCGGCCGCCACGCCCATTGTCAAAGCTGATGAGCATGATACCGCTTTCGCCATCTCCACGATTTTCCTGTTCAACCTGATTGCGGTGCTGGTTTTTCCGCTGCTTGGGCACGTCATGGGCATGACCGATCAGGGCTTCGGACTGTGGGCAGGCACCGCAATCAACGACACATCCTCGGTCGTCGCGGCCGGCTACAGTTATTCCAGTCATGCCGGCGATTACGCCACCATCGTCAAACTCACCCGGGCTACACTGATCATTCCTGTTTGTCTGGCTCTGGCCTTGATCGAAGCCTGGCGTCACAAACGCAGTGATGGTAACAGCTTCAGTCTGGCACGCATTTTCCCCTGGTTCATCTTATGGTTCGTGGTCGCATCGGCGGTGCGTACCGCCGGCTGGATACCCGTGAGCTGGCATGATGGCTTACATTTTATTGCTGAATTCCTAATCATTATTGCCTTGGCCGGTATCGGATTGTCGGCCGATATTCGGCGCATGGCATCGACCGGTTTTCGTCCGATCGCACTGGGACTGGGCGTATGGGCCGCCGTGGCAATCAGCAGCTTGCTGGTGCAGCTGGCGTCAGGACAGCTTTGAGGCCGCAGGTACACGGGCGCTCCCCTGGGAACACTCCCCATCGGCAAAAGTGGCGCATTTGCGTTATGGTACAAAAGAGTCACCGTACTCGGTTGAAAAATGCAGCTTCGTCCAACGGAGGTACCTCACCATGCAATACCGGTTCTCACGTAGCGTCGTCACTCTTGCCTTTGTAGTCTTGCCGGTCGTGGCATTAGCGGCTGGCAACTCGGCGCAAAAGGAAGTTTCGACCGCACATGCCCACGCATTAATGGCCCAAGGCGCAGATTCCGTCGATATGGTGCACACGCATTTGCATCATGTGATCAATTGTCTGGTCGGCCAGGACGGCGATGCGTTTGATGCCGATGCCGGCAACCCGTGCGACGGCATGGGCAACGGCGCACTCAACGATGTCAGCGGCAACGATGCACTGCATTCAAAACTCGAAAAAGCGCTTTCTACGGCACAGTCCGGACTGCAGAAGGATGACCTCGACGCGGCCCAACAGGCCGCTGGCAAGACCGCCGACACCTTGCCGGAGCAAAGCTCTGCAGACAATAACTCTGATGCATAAGCGATAAGCGTTAATTCGGATCACACAATCTGATGACGTGAACGGGCGCATTCGCGCCCGTTCGCAATAGGCGCCATGCATAAGATGGTGTGTCCCCTGGAAGCGCTCGCCGAGCGGGCGCTACATGTCGCCAGGCATTTGTAATGTTCCAACCATCCTTGCAATGCTACGAGCCGCAGAAACGATCAATCGGTCGATCGGCCATCGGCGAGTGCCGCCAGAACCGGCTCCGCCTGGTGGTGGCGACCCAGGCGCTCAGCGATGGCGTGAACACGTTCGCGTAATATAGCCAAATCCGGAGCGCAGACCGTGGCGTGACCAACTTTTCGCCCCACTCTCGGATCCTTGCCGTAATCGTGCCAGTGCGTATCCTCGCTGGTCAGGAATGCAGCTGCATTCCTGACCAGCGAGGATACGCACTGGCACGATTACGGCAAGGATCCGAGAGTGGGGCGAAAAGTTGGTCACGCCACGGTCTGCGCTCCGGATTTGGCTATATTACGCGAACGTGTTCACGCCATCGCTGAGCGCCTGGGTCGCCACCACCAGGCGGAGCCGGTTCTGGCGGCACTCGCCGATGGCCGATCGACCGATTGATCGTTTCTGCGGCTCGTAGCATTGCAAGGATGGTTGGAACATTACAAATGCCTGGCGACATGTAGCGCCCGCTCGGCGAGCGCTTCCAGGGGACACACCATCTTATGCATGGCGCCTATTGCGAACGGGCGCGAATGCGCCCGTTCACGTCATCAGATTGTGTGATCCGAATTAACGCTTATCGCTTATGCATCAGAGTTATTGTCTGCAGAGCTTTGCTCCGGCAAGGTGTCGGCGGTCTTGCCAGCGGCCTGTTGGGCCGCGTCGAGGTCATCCTTCTGCAGTCCGGACTGTGCCGTAGAAAGCGCTTTTTCGAGTTTTGAATGCAGTGCATCGTTGCCGCTGACATCGTTGAGTGCGCCGTTGCCCATGCCGTCGCACGGGTTGCCGGCATCGGCATCAAACGCATCGCCGTCCTGGCCGACCAGACAATTGATCACATGATGCAAATGCGTGTGCACCATATCGACGGAATCTGCGCCTTGGGCCATTAATGCGTGGGCATGTGCGGTCGAAACTTCCTTTTGCGCCGAGTTGCCAGCCGCTAATGCCACGACCGGCAAGACTACAAAGGCAAGAGTGACGACGCTACGTGAGAACCGGTATTGCATGGTGAGGTACCTCCGTTGGACGAAGCTGCATTTTTCAACCGAGTACGGTGACTCTTTTGTACCATAACGCAAATGCGCCACTTTTGCCGATGGGGAGTGTTCCCAGGGGAGCGCCCGTGTACCTGCGGCCTCAAAGCTGTCCTGACGCCAGCTGCACCAGCAAGCTGCTGATTGCCACGGCGGCCCATACGCCCAGTCCCAGTGCGATCGGACGAAAACCGGTCGATGCCATGCGCCGAATATCGGCCGACAATCCGATACCGGCCAAGGCAATAATGATTAGGAATTCAGCAATAAAATGTAAGCCATCATGCCAGCTCACGGGTATCCAGCCGGCGGTACGCACCGCCGATGCGACCACGAACCATAAGATGAACCAGGGGAAAATGCGTGCCAGACTGAAGCTGTTACCATCACTGCGTTTGTGACGCCAGGCTTCGATCAAGGCCAGAGCCAGACAAACAGGAATGATCAGTGTAGCCCGGGTGAGTTTGACGATGGTGGCGTAATCGCCGGCATGACTGGAATAACTGTAGCCGGCCGCGACGACCGAGGATGTGTCGTTGATTGCGGTGCCTGCCCACAGTCCGAAGCCCTGATCGGTCATGCCCATGACGTGCCCAAGCAGCGGAAAAACCAGCACCGCAATCAGGTTGAACAGGAAAATCGTGGAGATGGCGAAAGCGGTATCATGCTCATCAGCTTTGACAATGGGCGTGGCGGCCGCTATTGCCGAGCCTCCGCAGATGGCGGTACCCACGCCGATCAGCAATTTCAGTTTCGACGGAATGCCCAGCACACGGCCCAGTAGCCAGGCGGCAACGAAAGCGGCGGTCATGGTGATCAGTGTGACCGATAATGAGTTCAGTCCGGTTTGGGCCACCTGCGTCAGACTAAGACCAAAACCCAACGCGATAATCGACCATTGCAGGACCTTCTTGCCGGCAAACCGAATGCCGGGCTGACAGGCGGTCGGCACAGCGACGGTGTTGCGCACCACCACGCCGAGGACAATGCCGAATACCGGGCCACCGACCAGTGGCATCCAGCGTCCCAACTGCCAGGCGACGGCGGCAATCACGCACGACAGCAGCAAACCCGGCCACAACTCCGTGCGGTATGGACTGCGAACCGTGGCAGACGACGACAGAGTGGCAGTTTTATGTGACATGATCTACAGGCAACTGAAAATGTTGTATGCAGGCTAGACAGTTATATTACAAAATGATATTTATAATTGCTTATTAGATATATAAGCTCTACTGATGATCGCGATCAGCCCACGCCAACTGGAGGTATTCGTGGCCATTGCCGCCGACGGCAGTGCACGCGCTGCTGCACAGCGCCTGCACTTGACCCAGCCGGCGGCGAGCATGGCGTTGTCAGAACTGGAACGCCATCTGGGGGTGGCGCTGTTTGCGCGTGAAAATCGGCGTCTGCGTCTAAATGAGCGCGGCCGCGAAATGTTGCCGCTGGCACAAGAAGTACTGGATCGCCTGCAGGAAATACAGCGATGTGGCAGTAGTCAACCACAACAACTCAGCGGTGAACTGCGCATCGGTGCCAGCAATACGGTGGGTAATTACCTGGTCGGCGAATTACTGGCTGATTTCGTACGTGTACACGATCGCGTGGCAGTTCGGCTGCGCGTGGATAACACAGACACCATCGTCGCTGCCGTACGCAAGCATGAGCTCGATATGGGGTGTGTCGAAGGCCAGGTGGCCGACGCCGACATGGATGTTCGTCCCTGGCGCCATGATGCGTTGGCGGTATGCGCGCGCCCGGATCACCCCTTGGCGCAGATGCAATCTTTGACCAGCCATGATTTTGCTCAGGCTGGCTGGATATTGCGCGAACAGGGGTCGGCGACGCGCGCACAGACCGAACGTGCGCTGGCGGCTTTGCCGCCTGGCAAAACGGTGCTGGAGCTGGGCCAGATCGAAGCCATCAAGCAAGCCGTGATCGCCGGTCTCGGTATCGCCTGTTTGCCGGAAGAGGCGCTTGGCGATGCAGTACAAACCGGGCGCCTGGTGGTGTTGCCAACCCCGTTTCTGAATTTGCGACGACGCTTATCGCTGGTGCTCAGCCGCGAAAAATATCATGGCGCACTGGTGGAGGCGTTGTTGGCGTCGCTGCAGTCGCAGGCACAATAGCAATCCCTTGTGAAAGGCGTGTTCCAGCACAGATGTGAGTCTGTTCACAATGCCTGTTTCCACGCGCTGCCGTTGATAGGCTGCCGATCTACGCGGCGCTGGCGATGAGTAGTCATGGTCAACGCAGTCATTGTCGGTGCCCGTGTTGCACGGATATGCTTGGAGTTGGTATGCGTAATGGCAGGAGAAGCAAGATAGATGATTTGATTGCAAGGTTGGCCGCCTGTTTAAGTGCGCGTCAGCAGATGCTGGCGGTAGCCGAGTCGTGTACCGGCGGCCTGCTGGCCGCGGCCTGTACTGAGCGCCCCGGCAGTTCGGACTGGGTTGACCGCGGTTTCGTGACTTACTCCAACGCTGCCAAACAGGAAATGCTCGGCGTAAACGCTCGGTTGATCGAACGCCATGGCGCCGTCAGTGCTGCGGTGGTCAGTGCCATGCTGGCCGGTACGCTGGCCCATAGTCGCGCCCATTGGGCCATTGCCATCAGTGGTGTGGCGGGTCCGGGCGGCGGTAGTAGCGAAAAACCGGTCGGTACGGTGTATATCGGCTGGGCTGAGCGCATGGGGCAGCAGAGCACGAGGCGCTTTGCTCTGGTCGGTGATCGGCAGATGGTGCGCCAGGTCAGCGTGACCACGGCGATTCAAGAACTCGTGGCTCGCCTTGCTTAAACGTGTGTTTTTCGCGCTGTGGCCGGATGCATCGGTGGCGGCGCGCCTGGTCGCGCAAGCGGATGCGCTGAAATTGGCGGGCCGACGTATTAGCGGCGAGCGCTTGCATCTGACGCTGGCGTTTCTGGGCGCGGTTAATGCCGACGTCATGCAGCAATTATGCGCCTCCGCCGCCGATATCCGGGCGCCGGCGTTTACCCTGCGGCTCGATCAGGTCGGTTACTTTGCGCGTCCGGGCATCGCCTGGTTTGGGCCGAGTCACGTACCAACGGCCTTGACCCAGTTGAGCTCTGCGGTCGCCGCATTGGCACCGGAGCATTCACGCCACTTGTCGTTTCAGGCCCATGTCAGTATCGCGCGCGCTGTCCCGCGGCCGTCGCTGCAGGCAAGGATCACGCCAATCGACTGGCCGGTGCGCGAATTCTGTCTGTTCGAAAGTGGCCATGGCGGCAGGGCCGGCGCATACCGTTGTGTGGGATGCTGGTCGTTGTGGTCATAGTCGAATAGCGCACGACTCGGCTATGATTCGACAGATGTGAAATAATGCCTGTATCTATCATCACTGACCCAGTCGCCGGTACACCCGGCGGACGCAACAGTAGAGGCAACTATGGACGACGACCGCAAAAAGGCGCTTGCCGCCGCGTTGACACAGATTGAACGCCAGTTCGGCAAAGGTTCGGTCATGCGCATGGGGGACCAGGAAGCCATTGATGTAGCCGTGGTGCCCACCGGCTCGTTGACGCTGGATGCCGCGCTGGGTATCGGCGGTTACCCGCGTGGCCGGGTGGTCGAAATCTATGGCCCGGAATCTTCCGGCAAGACCACCATGACTCTGCAGGCCATTGCCCAGGCGCAGAAATTGGGCGGCACGGCGGCGTTCATCGACGCCGAACACGCGCTTGATCCGAGCTATGCCGAAGCACTGGGGGTTGATGTTGACGATCTGCTGGTCAGCCAGCCCGACACCGGTGAGCAGGCATTGGAAATCGCCGACATGCTGGTGCGCTCCTCCGCAGTGGACATTGTCGTCATCGACTCGGTGGCGGCGTTGACACCCAAGGCCGAAATCGAAGGCGAGATGGGGGATTCCCATGTCGGCCTGCAGGCCCGACTGATGTCGCAGGCATTGCGCAAGCTGACCGCCAACATCAAGCGTACCGGTACGTTGGTCATGTTCATCAACCAGATTCGAATGAAGATCGGGGTCATGTTCGGCAGCCCGGAAACCACCACCGGCGGTAACGCGCTCAAGTTCTATTCCTCGGTGCGGCTGGATATTCGCCGTATCGGTGCGATCAAGAAGGGTGACGAAGTCGTGGGCAACCAGACCCGTGCCAAAGTGGTCAAGAATAAAATGGCGCCGCCGTTTCGCAAGGCCGAGTTCGAAATGCTGTATGGTCAGGGGGTATCGCGTGAGGGCGAACTCATCGACCTTGGGGTGGCGCATAACCTGGTGGAAAAAGCCGGTTCCTGGTACTCCTACAACAGTCAACGCGTCGGTCAAGGCAAGGAAAATGCACGCCAATACCTGAAGGACAACCCGGCCGTCGCCAACGAAATCGAAACCGCGCTGCGGGCCAAACTGATGCCGCAAAAACAGCGCCATGGCGACGAGGAACAGGCTGAAGCGGCCGCCGATAACGACCGCGCGGCCCAGGGTTGATAACGACCGCCAACTGACACCCGGTGCAACAAGCCGATAATCCGACCGAGATCCGGGCGCGCGCGATGGATCTGCTCGCACGGCGTGAGCATGCGCCGGCGGAACTCGCCGCCAAACTGCAGCAGCGCGGCTATGATGCTGCAGCAGTAGCGCAGGTGTTGGCCGCGTTGCGCGTCGACGGCCTGCTTAGTGCCGAGCGCTATGCCGAGGCGATTGTGGCCGCGCGCAGCGCGCGTGGCCACGGCCGGCGGCGCATTCGTTCCGATTTGGCACGCATGCAAATCGATGAAGCGCTGATCGCGCGGGCGCTCGATACAACCGCTGTCGACTGGTTTGAGCTGGCAGCCGAAGTTTGCCGCAAACGCTTTGGCAGCGAACCGCCGGTCGATCAAAAGGAACGCGCCCGCCGCGTGCGTTTCCTGCAGCAGCGCGGCTTCCAGTTCGACTGCATTCGTGCGGCTGTTGATGGCGATTGAGCCGCTGAGTGTTGTCAGCCCTGGGCTTTGTTACCATGATGCGCTGAGCTGTGTCGTCAAGCATCGCCACATAGCGCATGTTTCTGTTGTCATGTCGGATCATCGGCTCGGCGCAGAACACTTAACAATTCAATCGGCACCAGATGCTGACACAACCATGAACCGTTTTTACCAATCCGTCGGGGAGCTTCGTACAACATGATGTCCACCAACGCGTTGCGGGCGCGTTTTATCGAATATTTTGAACGCAACAAGCATCGGTTCGTTGCTTCCGGCAGCCTGGTGCCTGCCAGTGACCCCACGCTGCTGTTTACCAATGCCGGCATGGTGCCGTTCAAGGATGTGTTCTTGGGGCGGGAAAAACGCGACTATGTGCGTGCCGTGACATCGCAACGCTGCGTGCGTGCCGGCGGCAAGCATAACGATCTGGAAAATGTCGGCTACACCGCGCGTCACCACACCTTCTTTGAAATGCTGGGCAATTTCAGCTTCGGTGATTATTTCAAGCGCGAGGCGATCCACTTTGCCTGGACATTTTTAACCGTAGAACTCGGCCTGCCGGCAGACAAGCTCTGGGTTACCGTGTTCAAAGACGATGATGAAGCCGCGGACATCTGGCTCAATGACATCGGTGTATCCGAGCAGCGCTTCTCCCGCATTGGCGCCCAGGATAATTTTTGGTCGATGGGCGACACCGGTCCGTGTGGCCCATGTTCGGAAATTTTCTATGATCATGGCCCGGACGTGGCCGGTGGCCCGCCCGGCACGCCGGAAGAGGACGGCGACCGTTACGTCGAGATCTGGAATCTCGTGTTCATGCAGTACGACCGTCAACCCGATGGTGAGATGCGGGACCTGCCGAAACCGTCGGTGGATACTGGCATGGGACTGGAACGTATCGCCGCGGTCATGCAGGGCACTTACGATAACTATGAAACCGACCTGTTCCAGGCCCTGATCGCCGCTGCGCGTACTGCGGTCGAACTGCAAGTGCAGCCTGACGACGCCCAGCTGGCATCGCTGAAAGTTATTGCCGATCATATCCGCGCTACCGCGTTTTTGATTACCGACGGTGTCATGCCGTCGAATGAAGGACGCGGCTACGTATTGCGCCGAATCATGCGCCGCGCCATTCGGCACGGCTACAAGCTGGAGGCTGAGGATGCGTTTTTTCATCGCCTGGTGGCACCGCTGGTGGCTCAGATGGGGGATGCATTTCCGGAACTGGCCGCAGCACAGGCACAGATTGAGCGCGTCATAATCCAGGAAGAACAACGGTTTGCCGAAACACTGGCGCAGGGCATGCGCATCCTGGAACAGGCCATTGCGACACTCGAAGGCACGGAAATTCCCGGTGAGACTGTATTCCGCCTGTACGATACCTACGGCTTCCCGGTTGACCTGACCAACGACGTCGCTCGCGAGCGCAGCCTGACGCTGGACAGTGCCGGCTTTGAAGCCGCCATGCAGCGACAGCGCGAACGGGCACGGGCAGCCAGCCATTTCGGCGCCGATTATCACGGCCGCATCGATGTTGATGGCAAGACGGAGTTCATCGGCTACACCGATAATGCCGGCGATGCGCGCGTGATTGCATTGTTACAGGATAAAAAAGCGGTGGCGGAACTGACCAGCGGCCAGGAAGCTGTGGTCGTACTGGACCGCACTCCGTTCTATGGTGAATCCGGTGGCCAGGTAGGTGATACCGGCACGCTCACCGGCACGGACGGCGTATTCCGCGTTACCGACACGCGCAAACAAGATGGGGTCTTCCTGCATATTGGGTATCTCGAGCAGGGCGCATTGGCCACGGACACACCCTTGCACGCCGCGATCGACAGTGATCGTCGCCAGGCCATCATGCTCAATCACACGGGTACGCACCTATTGCACGCGGCGCTGCGCGATGTGCTGGGCAGCCATGTACGCCAAAAGGGCTCGCTGGTGGCGCCTGAGCGACTGCGTTTCGACTTTGCGCATTTCGAGCCGGTCAACGGCGACCAACTGAATGCTATCGAAGCCCAGGTCAATGCCAAGATACGTGCTGATATCGCAGCTGAAATCTATACCCGGTCGTATGATGAAGCCATTGCGGAAGGCGCGTTGGCTTTCTTCGATGAAAAATACGGCGACGTCGTGCGCGTAGTGCGCTTCGGCAATTATTCGGTCGAATTGTGTGGTGGCACCCATGTTCAGCGCAGTGGCGAAATCGGTTTGCTCAGGCTGACCGAGGAACGCGGTGTGGCCGCCGGCGTGCGCCGCATCGAAGCCACGACCGGCAATACCGCAATTGCGGGCATGCAGGCGGCGCAGGCGCGTGAAGCGCGCTTGGGTGAACATCTCAAAGCGACGCCAGAGGAGCTCGAAGACAAGCTCACGCGCATGCTGGAGCGGGTCACCACGCTGGAAAAGCAGGTGGCCGAATTTGGACACAAACTGGCCAGCAGCCAAGGCGCGGATCTAAGCGCCCGGGCGCGTGACGTGGCCGGAGTACAAGTCGTGGCGCACCGCATGGACGGTGTTGACCGCAAGGCGCTGCTGGAGACGCTGGACGCACTCAAGAGTCGGCTCGACAAGGCGGTGGTTGTACTGGCGTCGGTCACGGACGGCAAAATTGCATTGGTGGCCGGTGTGGCACAATCGCAAAGCGCCACGCTACCGGCCGGCCGGCTGGTTAACTTCGTGGCCCGCCAGGTCGGCGGCAAGGGCGGCGGCCGTCCCGACATGGCGCAGGCGGGAGGCAATGATCCGGAGGCGCTGGATAGCGCGCTGAATAGCGTTTATGCCTGGGTCGAGCAGCAGATAACGGAATAATTCTTAGCGGCGTATGGTTACACGCCATCGGAACAGACTATGGCTCTGATAGTGCAGAAATACGGCGGCAGCTCCGTCGCCAGTGTCGAAAAAATTCGCAGGATTGCGGACAAGGTTAAGCGTTTTCGTGACCAGGGTGATTCTCTGGTGATCGTAGTCTCCGCCATGGGTGGTGAAACCGATCGGCTGACCGCGCTGGCCGGGGAGCTGGCAGGGCGGCCGCATCCGCGCGAGATGGATGTGCTGTTGTCCACCGGCGAGCAGGTCACGATTGCGCTGCTGACCATGGCGTTGCAGCATGCCGGCGTGCCCGCCCGCTCCTACACCGGCTGGCAGGTACCGATTCATTCCGACGACATGCATAACAAGGCGCGTATTCGTCGGATCGAACCCGAGACCTTGCGTGCCACGCTCGCGGCCGGTCAGGTCGCGGTTGTGGCAGGCTTTCAAGGCATAAGCGAAGACGGTGCCATTACCACGCTCGGGCGCGGCGGCTCCGACACGACGGCCGTGGCC
>Ga0079226_10001448_pt1 | contig 18220 bp, 12 predicted proteins | sample Poulit2014_FD_76345 | JGI IMG/M metagenome (GOLD analysis project Ga0079226, IMG submission 76345) | Agricultural soil microbial communities from Georgia to study Nitrogen management - Poultry litter 2014 | ecosystem: Environmental > Terrestrial > Soil > Agricultural land | place: USA: Georgia...
AAAGCATATAACGATGTTACTGATGCGCTTAAAGATATCCCTGGCGTACTAATTACGGGAGGTGGTAGCAGCAGCGATATCAGCTTGCGTGGCATGGGCGGCCAGTACACTATGATTTTGATTGATGGCAAACCAATGGATTCTCGTCAAACGCGCCCTAACTCTGATGGTGCCGGCATAGAGCAAGGCTGGACTCCTCCTGTAGAAGCCATCGAACGTATAGAAGTAATCCGTGGCCCTATGTCGTCTCTTTATGGTTCCGATGCCATGGGCGGCATTATTAATATCATCACCAAAAAAGTCAGCGATTCTTGGCATGGCTCCGTGCGTTCAGACGCCACCCTACAAGAAACCGCTAAATCGGGAAATATTTTACAAAACAGCTTTTATCTTTCCGGCCCCTTAGTTGATAACAAGTGGGGGTTACAACTTTCAGGCAATAATTCTCGCCGCCAAGAAGACAAAATCCCTAAAGGCTTTGCCAATCAAAAAACCGACGATATCCGCGCCAAGCTGACTTATACGCCAACAGCGAACCATGACGTTATGGTAGAAGCAAGCCGTAGCGAACAAGAGCGCAACGCCCATATAGGAAAAAGCGTGGCGCCTGGCCCAAGAGCTAGCAACTCGGAAACTCCTTATACACGAGAACAACTAGCAATCAGCCACAATGCGCGCTGGAACAATGCACTCACAGAATCTTATGTGCAATACGAAAACACCAACAACCCAGTACGCGAGATGGAAGTCAGTAACACCATCGCCAAGTCCCAAACCTCCTTCTTTGTAGGCAATCATACCGCCACCCTTGGAGGGCAATATAAGTATGAAAATTTAACTGATAACGGTAACGAACTGCAATCGCGGGCAGATCTAAGGCGCTTAACCCGTTGGGGATATGCGCTTTTTGCTGAAGATGAATGGATGCTCACTGATAACTTCTCCCTTACGGGCGGTATGCGTTACGACAAGGATGAGAATTTTGGTGACCACTGGACTCCAAGGCTCTTCGGTGTATGGCAAACCACAGACCACTGGACAATCAAAGGTGGCGTATCCAGCGGTTATCGCACACCAAATATTCGTGCAACTGTAGCCGACTGGGGACAAGCCACTGGCGGCGCTGGCGGTAATGCCATCATTCTTGGCAACCCAGATCTTAAACCAGAAACCTCTATTAGCACCGAGCTTGGTGCATCTTGGGATAATTTAAATGGCCTGAGTATTGGTGCCACCGTTTTCCAGACTCGCTTTGAAGACAAAATCACAGAGTACCGAGAGTGCACTGAAAATGAGGCTGGCAGCGACGCCAACGGGCAATGTATTAAAGATGGTCACGCATTTGACTTTATCAGCAGCAGGATCAACGTGGATAAAGCAGAAATGCAAGGCGTTGAAACCACTTTCGATTGGGAAATTACCCCCGCGATTAACCTAGCCGCTAACTACACCTATACGGAAACAGAACAAAAAAGCGGTGAGCAGAAAGGTAAACCACTGAATCAAATTCCAAAACATATGGTTAACGTTTCTGTTGATTACCGCGCTACTGACAAGCTTGGTACCTGGACACGAGTTAATTACCGTGGCAAAACCACAGAATACCTAAGCCGAGTGAGCATGGCAGACGGCACGTCTTCTTATGCCTTTCTCGATGCCGGCCTGACTTACCAAGCTCAACCTCACTGGCAAGTAAGGGCGGGTATTTACAATATTGCAGACAAACAAGTACGCGATGAAACACACGGCACCACGTTAGACGGTCGCCGTTATGTCATAGGTACCACCATTAACTTTTAAGCTGTTCCTCACGGGCCAAGGATGGCCCACCCCATCACTCAGTACTTAGGCCATATTTAAAGGAGTTTTTTACCCACACAATGATAATGATTATCAAAAGCAACATCATTACTACTTACAAAAGGAAATCGCAATGGAAACCAAGGACAAATATAAATTACGGCGGCTATTCACTCTTGCCGCGCTGGCAACCCTAGCCAGCACAGGTGTTCAGCATGCAAAAGCTGACAAAATTGATCTAGACACCATCACTGTTGTTTCCGCAGCTGGCTTTGAGCAAAAACTTATTGACGCGCCAGCGAGTATTACGGTGATCGATCAGCAAGCACTAGAGCAAAAGCCCTACGCTGGCATCGCCGATGCACTGCGTGATATTGAAGGTATCGATGTGGGCTCGGGCGTGGATAAAAACGGCAATATCAATATCACCATGCGTGGCTTGCCAGCAGAATACACCCTCATACTCATCAATGGTCGCCGACAAAGCGATATCGGCAACATCGGGCCTAACAACTTTGGCAATAGCCAATTTATGTATATGCCGCCCTTAGACACCATAGAGCGCATCGAAGTGATTCGTGGCCCCATGTCCACGCTCTATGGTGCAGATGCTATGGGCGGCGTGATTAACATTATTACCAAAAAAGTTAGCAATAAATGGGGTGGCAGTTTAACGCAAAGCCTTACCCTTCATGAAAGCTCGCAATTTGGCGACCACAAAAAAACCGAGTTTTCTGCCTCTGGCCCGCTAATTCCTGGCAAACTTGGGTTAGGTTTGCGCGGTAATATTTTTGATCGTGAGCAAAGTGACCCTGGTTATGTGAGCCACCTCCCCTTACCCGAATTCGATATAGACGGCAACGCCAATGACCCTTTTTATGAAGACGGGGGCAGTTTTGGGGACAGAAAAACCGTAGCAGCAAGAAACTATCACCTCGGTGCCACCCTCAACTTCACACCGGTAGAAAACCACGATATTAGCCTAGAGTTTGATGCCCAGAACCAACGCTACGATAACACCCAAGGCCAAACCGGTACCTTAGACAGCGTTGAAAGCTTGTGGCGTGCACGCAATGACATTATTCAACCGCGCATGGGATACACACCCTACCAACGCACCGAGCGCCAGCAGTTTGTGCTTGCCCATGAAGGGCGTTGGCAAGTAGGTTCGTTACAAAGCAGCCTCACCCATAGCAAAAGCGCCAACTATGGTCGTTCTCTCCCCTTAACCATACAAGAGCGTGAATCACTGCAAGCCTTGTGGGACGCTAATAATGGCGACCTCACCGATGCCGTACGTGCTCAACTAGAAAGCGAGTTTTTACCTCGCAAACGCCGTACGTTGGAAATCACCAACACTATCTTTGACACCCAATTTAATACGGCCATTAAAGATCATTTTTTAACCATTGGCGCTCAATATTATCGAGCTGATATGGAAGATGGCGTGTTCGGTATGGATGGGGCTGGCTACCGCCAAGGCACCAAACAAAAACACGAACAAACCGCGCTCTTTATTGAAGACAACTGGGATATTGTGGATAGCCTTACCCTCACCCTCGGCGGGCGCTATGATCACCACAATATCTACTCCAGCCAGTTTAGCCCCCGTGGTTATCTCACGTGGCGCACCAATGATTTCTGGACAGTAAAAGGGGGCGTCAGCACGGGCTACAAAACGCCGCAACCGAACCAACTGTTTGAAGGCATTGTGAACTTTGGCGGGCAAGGCGTGAACCCCATGGTGGGCAATCCTGACTTAACCCCCGAAACCAGCATTAACTATGAAGTGGGCGTGTATTACGACAGCCTCGATAGGCTCAATGTGAATGCCACTCTCTTTAAGAACGATTTTAAAGATAAAATTGCAAGCGGTAACTACAGCCCTAACTGCTACGATGCCAACGGCAATCTCGACCCGAGCGTGCAAGGTAGCTGTGTGGATATTGGCCCCGGCTGGGCAGAGCTCGGCTATACGGAATTTAGCCAGACCCTAAACGTGGATAAGGCTGAAACCCGAGGTGTTGAGCTAGCAGGTTCCTATGACATTCTCCACAACCTCAACTTGCGCGCCAATTACACCTACACCAAAAGTGAACAAAAAAGCGGCCAAGACAAAGGTATGCCTTTAGTCAATACGCCCAAGCACATGGCCAACGCCACACTAACGTACCGCCCCATACCCAAGCTAGGCCTGTCGTTCATCACAGAGGTTCGCGACCAGCGCTACCGTGGCACCGCAGCAGCCAGCGGGCCTCAACAGGTATCGAAAAAACTGTATTACAAATCCTACGAACTCTATCACCTGGGTGCGCACTATGAAGTTAACCAAGACTTCACCCTGCATGCTCGGATTAACAACTTGTTCGACAAGGACTACTCCACTCGTACTTGCACCTTGAATGCACAGCAAGATGGCTATGACTGTGCAAGCGATTACAACGTGGTGGAACAAGGCAGAAGCTTGTGGCTCTCTGCACACTACCGTTTTTAATGGGTTCCTCACGGGCCACGGAAGGCCCACTTCACGTAACGTTATTTAATCAAAAGCGACACAGAGACAATGAAAGCTAACCGCAAAGCCTTTTGGGTGCGTTTATTGCACCAAACACACTGGATAAGCGCAGCCATTAGCTTGGTGGCCATACTGCTGTTTTCTTTTACCGGCATCACCTTAAACCACGCGGCAGATATTCCTTCGCGAACCACAATAACCACCAAGGAAGCACGCTTGCCCAGCGGTTTACTGGCCACACTTGAACAAGATGCCGCCACGCCGGCCATAACAGAGTGGTTTCAGCAACACCTACAACTGACACCTGCTTGGCCTAACGCGGAATGGGACGAAGAAGAAGTGTATCTGGACTTGCCACGCCCAGGTGGCGACGCCTGGCTCACCATCCACCGTGAAACTGGCGATGTTTTTTATGAAAGCACTTCTCGCGGCGGGATAGCTTGGCTAAATGATTTACACAAGGGCCGCAATACAGGCAAAGCGTGGAGCTGGTTTATTGATATTTTTGCTGTGGCTTGCCTTGTGTTTTCTATCACTGGGCTGATTTTGCTCCAGCTTTATAGCAAAAATCGTCCGAGCACTTGGCCACTTGTGGCCACTGGCACTCTTCTCCCTGTGTTATTGCTTCTGTTCTTTGTACACACCTAGGATAAACCATGAAAAACACCACCATAATCTTCGCCTTATTGGCTTGTACCACCTTCGCCCACGCAGGTGATATCGAACTCAATATAGAAGTGCCCGCGCTGGATGTGGCGGAATATCACCGCCCCTATGTGGCCGCTTGGCTTGAAACGCAAGAGGGGCAATTTGTTGCCAATCTTAGCGTGTGGTACGACCAAAAACTCCGTAACAACGAGGGTGAAAAATGGCTAAAAGACATGCGCCAATGGTGGCGTAAATCAGGCCGCACCACCCAAGTGCCAGTGGAAGGTATCACTGGTGCCACTCGCCCTGTAGGCACCCACACCCTTACCTACTCCACCCAAGCAGCCCCCTTCTCTGAACTGAACCCTGGGCAATACCAATTACGTGTGGAAGCAGCACGAGAGGTAGGCGGGCGCGAAATGGTGACTTTGCCCTTTGCTTGGCCACTAACCGAGACCACCCAATTTAAACAAGCCGGCACCGCCGAGCTTGGCACTGTCCAACTCACTATCAAGCCTTAAAGGTAACCTTATGAAAAACAAACTATTACGCGCCTCAGGCCTAACAGCCCTAGCACTGAGCTTAACGCTCCCTCTCAATGCCAACGCCCACCGCGCGTGGATACTCCCTGCCGCCACTGTACTCTCTAGCGAAAACGCTTGGGTGACCGTGGATGCCGCTATTTCCAACGATATTTTTCACACCGACTACCATGCCATGGACCTCAGCGGCATTAAGGTGTTTAGCCCTAAAGGCGAAGAAGTGGCCATGCAGAACCCTAGCAAAGGCCGCTACCGCTCTGTGTTTGATGTGGAATTAACAGAAAACGGCACCTATAAAATCGCCTCAGCCAGCCAAGGTGCCTTCGCCACTTGGGAAGAAAACGGCGAACGCAAGCGCTGGCGCGGTGCCTTGCAAGAGTTAGATAAAGCGGTACCTAAAAAAGCCAAAAAGGTACAACTCACCGAAACTCATCGGCGCTTAGAAACCTTTGTGACCAACGGTGCCCCCACCACAGAGGTGCTAGCCATTACCAAAGAAGGGCTAGAGCTTGCCCCCCATACTCACCCTAATGATTTATTCGCCACCGAAACCGCGCGGTTTCAGCTGCTGATTGATGGTAAGCCTGCCGCCGGCGCGGAGGTTGAGGTTATCCCTGGCGGCATGCGTTACCGCGATGCGCAAAACGCTATTCATACCATTGCCGATAAAGAAGGTTATATCCATATCACTTGGCCCGAAGCGGGCATGTACTGGTTAAGCGCTAGCTACGAAGATGGCAAAGCTAAAACACGCAACGCCAAACGCCGCGCTAGCTACACAGCTACCTTTGAAGTGCTGCCCCTGTAAGCAGCATTCTCTTTTCCTCAGCTCGCACGCCACCCTCAAGTGCGGGCTGGGGCTTTTTTAGCGTGCTATCTTATGAAGTTTCCCGTGGTTCCTCTCATTTTAAGTGCACTGTTACTGTGCTTAAGCGCCCCCACGTTTATCACCTATGGGGCTGAACATGGCCTGCAGCGGTTACACCAAACGCCTCCCACAGCTTCAAGGCCAAACACCCAAGCTTTATTGCAACATGCAGAGCAACGCAGGCCTCCGCATGCCGATACCATAGCGTTACTCAACTTGCCCAAAGCGCAACCAGTGGTGCTTTATTCTGCTGGTGCACAGTTAATCAGCATTCAGCGATTACACCCACAAACTGGCGATTTGCTTGGCCCTTTATCGGGTGAGGCTTGGGTAAATGCGTTACATCGAGGCACCCATTACTGGCAAAGCAATCCTTACCAGCGCCCTGTGCTGATTGTTTTGACGTTACTCTTATTACCTGCTTTTTGGGCGCGCAAGATAAAAGTGACTAAGCTAGCCATTCGAACGTTGGATGCCGAAATCCTACTTGTGTACGCTAGCCAAACGGGCACTGCGCAAGCCATGGCAGAGGAACTGCAACAAGCATTACAACAGCAGGGCCGAGCAACACATTGTGCGAGCCTTAATGCGCTTACACCGCAACTGTTGCAGCAGTGTTCACAAGCCTTCTTTATGGCGAGCACCTGCGGCGATGGCCAAGCACCTGATAATGGTGCCCGATTTGCTTCACGCTATTTTTCCCAGCAGTTTGATTTTTCACGTTTGAATTTTGGTGTGTTGGCATTAGGGGATTCACGTTATCCTCAGTTTTGTGCCTTTGGTTTACAGCTGCACCAGTGGCTTGAAAACAACCAAGGCCATGCTTTATTTACACCGCAAACTTACGACAGCAACACAGGTGAATTGCCCGAACTGTGGCGCAACTATTTGCAACAAGCAGGCCTTAGCGACGCCATCGAAAACGAGCCTTGGCTTACAGCCACTCTAGTTGAACGATACTGTTTAAACCCAAACAGCCACAGCGACCCTTTGTATTTATTGGGTTTTAAAACAACTGAACTAGCGTGGCAGGCAGGCGATATTTTGTGTTGCCAAATTCCCACACCCGATGGCTATGTGCTACGGGAATATTCTATTGCCAACACCCTGACGGATTCATCTTGTCTAGAGCTCGTGATAAGACAACTACACAAAGGCAATGACGAGCTGGGTTTAGGCTCTGGTTGGCTCACCCAGCAGTTGGCTTTGAAAGCCTCAGCGAAGATAAAGGTACGCTCCAACCCAACATTTACCCCCGCACCAGCGCATGCTCCTGTGGTACTTATCGGTGCCGGCTCTGGCATTGCAGGCTTACGTGGCCATTGGCAACACCGGGCTGCCAGCAACACCCAAGACACTTGGCTAATCTACGGCGAGCGACACCCTGTTCACGATAATGTTCTCCCTGCTCTGCTCCACCAAGACGCGGGCCACATCAGTCAAGCGTTTTCGCAATGCCAAATACAGCCTTCTTACGTCCAAGATGTACACGTTAAACATGTGCAGCGCCTCAGGTTTTGGTTAAAAAGTGGCGCCTACCTTTATGTATGTGGCAACCAAGCCGGTATGGGCGAAGGTGTACACCAAACCCTATGCCATATCCTTGGCGAGGATACCTTGCAGCAATTGATCAATGAGGGGCGTTATCGGCGGGATTTATACTAAAAGCTTAGCCTCACCCACATAAAGCAAGGCTAAGCGAGCGGGCTACGGTTTTGTAAAAGGCTGAGAGGCTTGCAAATAGCTTACACCACTGCTGTTGGCAGTCTTTGCATCTAGCGTTTCAGACGCCACATGCACTTCTTCAAGCAAATCTGCGGCACTCTGTAATTCTTTGCTGATAGTTTCCAGCGCATTTTCTAGGGTATAAGTCAGCTCGTGGATAGCGACCAGATCCTCTGTGGTGATTTCACCTTCTAGGCGCTGTTTTAGCTTTTGGTTATAGCTGGTTAAATTAGCCACTGCCACTTCTAATGTGGGCGCTTCTAGCCCCTTAAAGTGATCGGGGCGCTGGAGGTTATCTTGAGCAATACCCACGTCGGCAAGAAACAGCGCCGAGGTAAGCGCTAGCGTTGAAAATACTCGTTTCATAAGTTCACACCTTAGGTTGTTAATAAACGTTTAATAAAAACGCACACCGCCGCTGGGTGCATGGCTTCCACCTCACAGCGGTGCGCGCAGAACTATTGCGCCATTGCGCTTAACTGCCCCACAGCGTCCTGTGGGTTGATCAAAAATGGGGCTAACGCTTTTTCGGCGGCCGCTTGTAATTGCACTGGGGTATGCGGCTCTTCTGTTTGATTTAATGCGTCGCGGGCGATAGCACTAAAATGTGCGCGTTTATCATCACCCGGCCACTGCAGCGCCACTTTATCTTGCTGCACCAAAGGCTCCCACACCTCGCGTACGGCTTGCCAATACGCTTTTGTCTCCTGCCAATATTGTTCTGCCTTGGCAAAATCAAGCGCTGGGTTGCGGTGATATGTGTTTACGCCTCGTTCTTTGGCCACCAAGGTATCGCTAGCACTCTTAAGTTTTTGGCTATCTTGCTCATGCGCCCAGCCCTGTGGGGTTAACACATGACGATTCACCGTCACCAACACATCATAATCCTGCCGTTTGCTATACTCCCGACGTGGCAAAGGGCGCCAACTCGCATCCGACTCCCAGCTCACTACGCCATGCTGTTTTTGCCAGCGCCCAATGCCGGCGTAGCGTGGGCTATCGTCCACTTGCCATACGGTTTGCACCCAAGTGTCTTTCGCTTCATCTGTTGGCACTTCCCGCTTACCCCAGGTGTAATCGCCAAGATACTGCCAAAATTGAGTTTGCTCATACTCCCAATCTTGTCGCCAGTGCTTCACCACATGGTCATTCACCACCAATAAATGCTGCAAGCTAATGCGCTTGGGGGAATCCTCCAATACCAACACCTTTTCTGTGGCGTGCTCCGTATAAGGCGCTGTTAACTCATACCCTAATGTCATGGGCACTGTTTCTTCAAAGTGAAACGTCACATCAAAACTTCCTGCCATGGATAAAATCGCCTGGCGCTGCTCGTCAAAGGTTAATTGCTGCGCGCCTTGTTCCCCTTTGACGGTGGGGGACGCGCTACAAGCGGCTAACGCCAATGACGCTAGCACTGCCGTTAGGGTGATTAATTGTCGCCGCATAAAAATTCCTCTCTTGGTTGTTGACTTATTTATTATCCAAAAACTAGAATGAGAACCTTAATAAGAATCATTATCAATTGCAATACGGAATTTACATGCTTTATCGCTTTGTTGCGCCATCTATTTATTGTTCTGTTCTACTGCTAAGTGGATTAGCAATATCCCCTGCCTATGCGGAAACAAACTCCGTACTCCTAAGCCCTGTGGTGGTTTCTGCCACACGCACAGAACGTTTGCAGCATGATGCACCCATTAAAACCGAACTGATCAGTGCTGATGAGGCGCAACGGATCCACGCCCGCAACCTAAAAGAAGCCTTGGAAAATATCCCTGGCTTACAGGTACGCGAGATTCATGGCAAATCAGGCTTCGAGGTTACCTTACAAGGGTTAAGTAGCGACCAAGTGCTAGTGCTTATCGATGGTTTGCCCGTGGCGAGTAGCACTGGTTCCACCATGGATTTAAGCCAATATGCCATCGGTACCATAGAGCGCATCGAAGTGATTAAAGGCGCAGCATCCGCTCAGTATGGCTCATCAGCCATGGGCGGGGTCATCAATATTATTACTCGCTCAGCAGAGCCTGGGGTGCGTGGTAGCCTTACCTATGATGCAGGCAGTTATGGCAAGCAAAATATTTCCACCCGCCAGAGCAGCATTGCCCAACACCATGCCCAAGCCCAGGTGGAAGCCGGCAACGATACTTGGCGCAGTAAGTTCACCCTCGACACTCGCAATAACAAAGGCTTTGCCGTTGACCCGCATCGTTGGCAACGCGAAGGCGACAACACCAAGCGCACCCAATGGGATGCTGAGCTCAGCTGGCGACCGACTAATGCGCGCTACCTTCGTGCTGAGTTTCAACGCTTTGAGGAAGATGACAAGCAATGGCTACCAGAAGAATTTATCCCACCTAACGCCCTATTACCCAACAAATATGAAGCAATCAAACGTGATCGTATGGCCTTATTCGCCGGCTGGGACTGGGGTGATTTGCGTTTCACTGCCAAGGGCTTGGATGAGTCGTATCACAGCGATTCTTACAAAATCAACAACCTAGCCAGCGCCCCTTACGACACACGCACCATGACCTTAGATACCCAATTTATTAGTTTGCAGTGGGATTACCCCCTTTTTGAACAACATTTCGCTCAGGTGGGTGTGGATATGCGCCACGAAGAAATGAAGCAACTCAATAACGGTATCTCTGAGCTTGGCCAATCGGGCCGTGCTAGCCGCAGTAACTATGAGTTATTTCTGCAAGATGATTACTTCATTACCGATGAACATGAACTGGTGCTAGGCATTAGAGCCCAACAAGATTCCGATTTCGGCAGCCACGTATCGCCAAAAGCGGCCTATAAATACCATTGGTTTATGGCGCAAGACCACCAAGCTGTGTTCCGCGCCAGTGTTGGCACTGGCTACCGTGTGCCTAATCTTAAAGAGCGTTACTTCACTTTCGACCACAGCTCCATTGGCTACCAAGTGCTTGGCAATCCAAATTTAGCACCAGAGTCTTCTGTGAGTTACCAAATTGGCGCTTGGTGGCAACACCATCGCAAAACGCTGGATCTTAATCTGTTTTACAACCGCATTAGCGATTTGATTCAAACGGATATGGATAACTTTGAAACCGTTGATGGCATCGCTATTTATAGTTATCTCAATATTGCCAGTGCGCGCACCTACGGCCTAGAAGCCAGCTACGAGCAACAACTCTCGCCTCAGTTGAATGCCGTGTTGGCTTACACCTTTACGGAAGCCGAAGACACCACCAAACATATTTCGCTCACACGCCGCCCTCAGCACATGAGCCGTGCGGGGCTTGATTGGCGCATCACCCCCACACTAGAAACTAGCTTACGGGTACGCCATCAATCACGCGAATTAGCAGCCACCGACCCCAATGTGTACTCCCCCGAATGGCTCACGACAGATTTAAAAATAAACTTTTGGCCGCGCCCAAACACACGTTTATTTGCGGGCATCGACAACCTGTTTAATCAGCAACGTGATTTTTCCTCCGGTACAGATTTTTCCTCCATCGAGGGGCGTTTTATCTATGCCGGGCTGCAATTTAACTTTGAACGCTAACCATAAAAGGTACTTCCATGACACCTAAATCTAGCTTGCTTATTCCTCTCTTACTCAGCTTGGGGCTCGCAGCCTGCGGCGGCAGCTCAAACTCAAATAACGCCTCTACCCCGCCACCGGCCACCTCTTCTTTTACTCAAACCGCCGAATGGGACATTACGCCACAGCAAGGTGAATCCTATTGTTACGATATTATCAGCCAAACACAGAGCAGCTGTGAAAATGACTGGGATATTAAGTTTGTGATGGATGGCCGCACACCTGCTTTTTATACCAACAGCGGCGCTAGCGGCGAAGGCAAAGGCGGCGCTTTGGGCGGCCCTTTTGACTATGATTGGGAGACGCTAAAAAACTTCCCCAGCGGTTTAGTGGACAACCAGGGGGAAAATCTAGTGGCCGCGGCTTATTTAGTGGATTCACTGGATAATGCTTTTGCTGGTGACAACAGCATCGGCTCGCAAGTCTTGGAGTATGGCGTGAGTGGGCACTTATTATTGCCTAATTACAGTGTCATTTTAGTTACTGACGACAACACCTCTGAATCGACAGACGATGCCTATGCGGTGCAATTCACGGGCTATTACGGCGGCAATTCTGGTTCTGCCTCTGGCTACCCCACCCTGCGTTGGGCAAAAGTAGGCAATAGCCAAGGGGAAGAAAGCACCGCAATCATTGACGCTAGCCATGACCAATGGGTGCATTTTGACCTCGACAACGGTGCAATTGTGGATGCACCCAATGGCAGCAACTGGCATCTTGCCTTTAATCGCTACAATGTTAAAACCAATAGCGGCATTTCAGGTGAAGGGAAAGTAGGCACATTCCTTGCTGCTGTCCCTGATGGGTTTTATGACGACAAAGGCCATCCAAATAGCAATGCCTTTTTAGACAAAAATGCTGCTGCAAACACCCTGCCTTTGTTGTTTGATGAAGAGGCTTGGGAAAAACCAAGCAAAGCTAGCGACTGGCAAACCGACGCCGTGAAATCCAGCCTCAACCCAGCTTACGTGGCAGAAATTAGCCCTGTATTTGGTGGGCCTAACGGCCCGAAAATGCAACTGAATTATGGTTGGTACCGCTATTACAGCGGCATTGAAGGCCACACCAATCATACCTTAGCTGCCGCTCCTGAAAATGGCGTAATGTTACGCGCCCGCGATGGCGAAACCTATGCACGCCTTCATCTCACTACTATTAACTATGAGGATCCAGCAGACTTTAACAGCGCTACCACATGGACCTTTGAATTAGATATTGCACCCAAATAATCCTTTGCCGCGTTCCTCACGGGCCAAGGATGGCCCATCCTTTCTCTTACTAATTCCCTTTTATCTCTCAAGAACACAGGCTGTATCATTCTGCACATAAAAAAAGGCGCCGCTGGGGAAACGGCGCCAAAGTTGCTTGCTTACTAGCTACTACTTACTGGAGTTGCCCTAACGGCAAGGGCACTAAGTAAGAGCAGCCCACCTTCAAAAGGTTCCAAAAAATTAAAAATAATTTGCTGCACCAAGATTACGCTTTTTTTAAGCAAGAATTGGTACACTCTAGCCTTTCGCCAACAATCCAGAGCACAGGCACAGGAGCGGCTCATGCAACAAAAAAGGCATCTCTTCTCACTTTATGAAACCTTGGTGCTTCGCCATCCTTGGTTTTGGATTTTCTTTTTGGTGGCGAGCATCGCCTTTTCCTTTAGCCAGCTAAACCACTTTCGTTTAGATGCCTCTGCCGACACCTTGGTGCTAGAGCACGATAAAGCACTGGCCGAATACCGCGAAATGGCTAAGCAGTACGGCGGCAGCGAGTTTATGGTAGTGACCTACACGCCAAAAAACAGCCCTTTGTTTGAGCGCGACACCTTACAGCATTTAGACAAACTCCACGGTGAGCTCGGCAAAGTAGATGGTGTGCGCTCCGTGTATTCCATGCTCGATGTCCCCTTACTGTTTAGCCCTGCAAGTAGCTTTGCCGATTTGGCCAAAAACTATCGCACCTTACGCGACGAGAGCGTGGACTTAGCGCTAGCTGAAAAGGAGTTTACAGGGGTTAACCCCGCTTACGATGAGCTATTGGTTAGCCGTGATGCCAAAACCACAGCCTTACTGGTGACCTTTGAGCGCGACACCCGCTATCATGAGCTACTAAACCGCCGCACCGAGCTCAGCACCAAGGAGCTGCACAAAACCATTGGCAACAAAGAGGCCGAAGAATTGGCGCACATCCGCCAACAATTCAGTGATTACGGCGCCGAGCGGCAGGTGCGCAATGCACAGCGCGTGGCACATTTTCGCGAAATTTTAGATGCCCACCGCAATGAAGCCGACCTCTTTCTTGGCGGTGTGCCCATGATAGCCAGCGACATGATTACCTTCGTGAAGAACGACCTCAAAACCTTTGGCGTGGGCATTCTGCTCTTTATTGTGGTGGTGCTTTTTATTATTTTCCGCAATCCACGCTGGGTGATAATTTCGCTAATTACCTGTACGAGCACCGCCTTATGGCTCACAGCCATGCTTGCTTTACTGGATTGGAAAGTCACCGTCATTAGCTCTAATTACCTGGCTTTGCTGCTTATTATCACCCTCTCTATCAATATTTATTTGGTCACTCGCTTCCGCGAATTCCAGCAAATGTATCCTCAGCAGACGCCACGCTGGCTGGTGCGCGAAGCCACGCGGCACATGATTCAGCCCTCGTTTTTTATGGTCACCACCACCATGGTGGGCTTTGCTTCCTTGGTGGTAAGCGACATTCGCCCTGTGATTGATTTTGGTTGGATGATGACCATTGGCATTATGTTGGCGCTAGTGGCGGTATATTTAATTGTGCCCAGTATTTTATCGGTGTTGCCCAACGGCCCCGTGCCCTCGGACAATCCTTTTACACAAAAAATCACTCTTGCTTTTGCTAGTTTTACCGAGCAATTCTATAAACCTCTGCTCATTTTTATGGCTATGATCATGGCCATATCCTTTGTGGGCATTGGCAAGCTCACGGTGGAAAACCGCTTTATTGATTATTTTAAAGATGACACAGAAATCCACCAAGGCATGCTATTAATCGACCGCAAACTCGGTGGTACCACGCCTTTAGATATTGTCATCAATGCACCCAAAGACGCAGCAAACAACAAGGCTGATGACCCTTTTGCTGATGACTTCAGCGGCAATACAAGTGCCGACTTTGATGACCCCTTTGCTGATGATTTTGATGCACCCACACCCAGTGCCAAAGCCAAGCCCCGCCTTGCGCTAGAAGATGCGTATTGGTACACGCCGCAACGCCTTAAGCAACTTGTGGAAATCCAACAATGGCTCTCTGATCACCCCCATACGGGTAAAGTGTTATCGCTAGCCACCACTTATGAAACCGCGGAAAAACTCAACGGCGGGCCTTTGAGTTATTTTCAGCTAATGATGCTGTCGAGCTTCTTACCGCAAGATTTACGCACTCAACTTGTGAGTCCTTACCTTTCGGATGATGGCAACCAGTTGCGCATTTCGTTACGAGTGGTAGATTCCGACCCCACCTTAAAACGTAATGAGTTTTTGCAAGATATCGAAAAAGGCTTAATCGAAAACTTTGATCTTGAGCCTGAACAAGTCACCCTAACGGGCGCGTTAGTGTTGTATAACAATATGCTGCAAAGCCTGTTCCAATCACAAATCAAAACCTTGGGCTTGGTGTTTGTGGCGCTCTTGTTAATGCTAGTAGTACAGTTCCGTAGCTTAGTGGTAGCACTCATAGCCCTCGCACCCAGCATTGCCAGTGCCCTGATTGTATTAGGCACTATGGGTTGGATAGGCCTGCCGCTGGATTTAATGACCATTACAGTGGCAGCTATTAGTGTGGGGATTGCTGTGGATGATTCCATCCACTATGTGCACCGTTATGTGGAAGAAATACAGCGCGACAATAACGCCATTGCCACCATGCGACGATGCCATGCCAGCACGGGGCGTGCTATGTACTTCACTTCCATGACGATTATTGCGGGTTTCTCCATCTTGGTGTTGTCTAACTTTAACCCCACCCTTTATTTTGGCTTACTCACTGGCACCGCCATGTTAATCGCCCTGTTATGCAACTTAACTGTGCTACCGAGCTTACTATTAACCCTCAAACCTAAATTCCATTTACACGCCACGGCTCGTGAGATTGCCGCACAGCAACAAGCAAAATAACGGCACAAAAAAGGCGAGGTAATGTCCTCGCCTTTTTAACGCTTAACCAAACGCTATCAGTGGATGCCCGTTACCAAAAACTCTAACAAGGCTTTTTGCGCATGCAAGCGGTTTTCTGCTTCATCCCACACCACAGAGCGCGGATCTTCTAACAAATCGTGGCTGATTTCTTCACCGCGATGTGCAGGCAAGCAATGCATAAACAACACGTCTTCGTGAGCTTGGTCGAGCAGCTCACGCGTCACTTGGTAATCGGCAAATGCTTCAGCCCGCTTGGCTTGCTCTTCCTCTTGGCCCATGGAAGCCCACACATCAGTAACGATTAAGTGTGCTCCCTCAGCCGCTTTGTTTAAATCACGCTCTAAAGTCACATGGCTGCCAAATTGCTCCACCAAGGCTTGGGGTGGGTCATAATTTTCAGGCCCGCTCACCACCAGTTCAAAATCAAACTGTTGTGCTGCTTCCATGTAGGAATTGCACATATTATTGCCATCGCCCACCCACAGTACTTTTTTGCCTTTAATATTGCCGCGATGCTCGGTGAAGGTTTGCACGTCAGCGAGCAACTGGCACGGGTGAAAATCATCACTCAGCGCGTTAATCACGGGGACTTGTGAATATTCCGCAAACAACTCCACTTTGCTGTGTTCAAAAGTACGGATCATCACCGCATCCACCATGCGCGATAACACGCGAGCAGAATCCTCAATGGGCTCACCGCGCCCGAGCTGAGTATCGCGGGGGGATAAGAAAATACTCGCCCCTCCAAACTGTGTCATCCCCGTTTCAAAGGACACGCGCGTGCGAGTGGAGGCTTTTTCAAAAATCATGCCTAAGGTTTTACCGCGTAAGGGCTCATGGCGTTGGCCATTGCGCAACATGGTTTTCAGCTCTATGGCGCGCTGGATTAAATAACCTAACTCTTCCTTACTAACATCACGCAGGGTTAAAAAATGACGAGGGCTCATACTTCCTCCAACTGCTGTGCAAAGGCGTCCATGGCCAGGGCTAGGCGCTCAACTAAAATATCTATTTCTTCACGGCTCATCACCAAAGGTGGCAACAAGCGCACCACATTACCGCCTGTGACATTCACTAATAATTGCTGTTCGCGGGCGAGGTTTACCATATCGGCGCACGCTTGGCTAAGCTCTATGCCCACCATAAAACCTTTACCACGCACTTCCACAAAGAAGGGATAATGGCTCAGTTTTTGGCGCAAGGCATCGCGTAAATATTCACCACGCACGGTTAAATCTGGCAGCACCTGATTGACTAACGTATCCACCACTGCCACACCCACAGCGCTGCCGAAAGGGTTGCCGCCATAAGTGCTACCATGGTTACCTGGGCCGAAAAGCTCGGTGGCTTTGCCTGCCACTAAACAAGCCCCAATGGGAAAACCGTTCCCTAACCCCTTGGCGGTGGTAAGTACATCCGGTGTTACGCCCGCACCCATGGCGGCAAAATAATCACCCGTACGACCATTTCCTGTTTGTACTTCATCGAGCATCAGTAGCAGCTCATGTTCATCGCAAATCTGGCGTAATTCAGGCAAATAATTATCAGCAGGTACGTGTACACCGCCCTCACCCTGAATGGGCTCCACAAACACGGCCACGATATTAGGATTAGCTTGAATGGCCTCTCGTACCGCCTGGGTATCGTTCCAAGGCACACGCACAAAACCTTCTACCAAGGGGCCAAATCCCGCTTGCACAGCAGCATTGCCCGTGGCACTTAGGGTAGCCAAGGTGCGCCCGTGGAAGGATTTTTCTAACACAACAATGGCGGGCACTTCGATGCCTTTATTATGGCCATATAAACGGGCAAGTTTGATTGCCGCTTCATTGGCTTCAGCGCCGGAGTTGCCGAAAAATACACGTTCCATGCCACTGATTTGGCAAAGCTTTTCTGCGAGCTTTTGCTGATGATCGATGTGGTACAGATTAGAGGTGTGTACCAAGGTTTGCGCTTGAGTTTGCATCACGCGCGCCACCTCTGGATGGCAATGGCCTAAGCCACAGACACCCACACCTGAAACCGCATCTAAGTAAGCGTCGCCATTGGTATCGTATAACCAAATGCCTTCACCACGAATAAAAGTTAATGGCTGCCTCGCATAAGTAGGCATTAAATACGTATCGTTCATCTCGACCTGAGCACTGAAGTTATTGGAATTAAAGATACTAAAAGGAGAACGGCAGCGCTTGGCTGCCGAGCAGTTTTCAACTATAGCCGCCCCATGCGTACGGTGCAATGAAAGGACGACAAGAGCTAAAACATAGCCCTTATTGAGCAAGATTGCTACACTGCACGCGACTAAAATTCACTGATATGGGTTAAACGTATGGACGATATTATGGAAATCATCCGCCAGCAGGTGGAACAAAA
>Ga0079226_10001449_pt1 | contig 18219 bp, 17 predicted proteins | sample Poulit2014_FD_76345 | JGI IMG/M metagenome (GOLD analysis project Ga0079226, IMG submission 76345) | Agricultural soil microbial communities from Georgia to study Nitrogen management - Poultry litter 2014 | ecosystem: Environmental > Terrestrial > Soil > Agricultural land | place: USA: Georgia...
AGCATACGTTCCAGGGAACACATACTTCATCCTGGTAGTATAACGCCGTCAAACCATTAAAAAAACCGTGTGCCATTTTATTGATTGGCAAGCACGGTTTTTTGCTTCAGTAGGCCCAGATCGGCATTAACAATATTATTTTGCAGCTTTCTGCAGTTTGGAGATCATTTTCAGTGAACGTCCGGTTCCGATTGCCACGGATTCAAGCGGGTTCGGGGCGAGATGAACAGGGACGGCAATTTCTTCTGATAGCCAATCTTGTAGCCCATTCAGCTGGGAGCCGCCCCCGGTCAGTACTATACCATGATCCACGATATCCCCGCTTAGTTCAGGCGGACAGTTCTCCAGTGTTGACTGGATGGTTTCGAGAATTTGTTCCAGCGATTCACTGAGTGCAGAATAAACCTCTTTAGAAGATACTGATATTGTTTTCGGTAAGCCGGTTACCATGTCACGCCCGCGAACATCCATGAATTCTTCTGTATGGTTTTCATCTGCATGGCCAATCTCCATTTTAATGTTTTCGGCGGTACGTTCCCCGATTAGGATATTGTATTTTTTCCGGATATAGTTGACGATTTCCTCATCCATTTTATCGCCACCGGTGCGGATGGAATTGCAGGATACAACGCCACCGAATGAGATGATACCAACTTCGGAAGTCCCGCCGCCAATATCAACTGTGACATTGGCGATAGGCTCATCGACCGGTAAGTCGGCGCCGATTGCTGATGCGACCGGTTCTTCAATCAAATGCACATGTTTTGCGCCATAGCTGGAAACGGCATTATGGATTGCACGTCGTTCAACGGTGGTACTTCCGGATGGCGTGCATACGACAACAGTCGGCTTGCGCATGGACAAGCCCATTTTCTTACTGACTTTCTTCAATAATGCCTTCAGCAATTGTGCTGTCACGTCATAATCCGCAATCACACCATCTTTCAAGGGGCGGATCGGGATGATGTTTTGCGGTGTTTTTCCGACCATTTCCTTTGCTTCTGATCCGACAGCGACAACATTTTTCGTATTTAGATCAATCGCCACAACAGATGGCTCGTTCAATACAATTCCTTTTGTTTTGGAATAGATCAATATATTAGCCGTACCCAAATCAATTCCGATTTCTGCGGTTGATAACATGTTATGCTCCTCCAATGATGTAATGAAATCTATTTAATGAAAATAGGAATACATTTCAAATGAGTTATGCGGAAAAGTCCACATTTCACTACTATAACCTTCTATAATTTATCATAGTTTTTGGGGGTAGAAAATGACTTACAAATATTGGCTGAGTTAGAATCCGAGCTTTCCCATCAAATCTCATTCTTCTTCAATTTCAACTTATAATCAGCGGAAAATCAAGTGACATTTCGTTTACAAATCGCAGCTGATTGTAACAAACGGGCGTCATTCGGACATGTGTCAATAGCCATTTTGCTGTAATTTTTACCATTGGATAAAACCTTTTCCTGCAATATTCTATTTTGATGTCCTGTTGCTGTGCCATTTTCTGAAAAATACAAGAAACGATACCCTCATGGAAATCGATGCCAAGAATATTACAAAAAATGCATGGTATGATGATTTTGCAAATAAAAACACAGGAGAGGTGACTTCAATGTTTAACAAAATAATGGTCGGTTCACTGACCGCAGCATTGCTATTTGGCGGTGCATTTCAAACAACTGCAGATGCCTCTGCAAGCACTGGTTCATCACAGGATCAATCACAAAATCAATCCTATCAGCACAAAGTCTATTATTCTGTTAACGGGAGTGACTGGACTGAGCATTCAAATGATCGGTTCGGTAACTATTTAAATAAATATTTCCCGCAAATCAATTGGAATTGGGACAAGCTGCAAAACAATCATGAACAGCCAAAACAAGATAAACCGGAGCAGAATCAGGAGCAGCCTGAAAACAATAACGACTCAACACAGCAGCAGGATAAATCAGAACAGCAAGAATCAGACAAGCAAGAAGATCAGCAAACTGAGCAGCCGAAAGCAGAGGCACCACAACAACCGGCTGAACAGCAGGATCAGCAAAATCAATCACAATCACAACAACTGAATGAATTTGAACAGCAAGTGGTTGAGCTGACAAACCAGGAACGCCAGGCACAAGGTTTGGAGCCGCTTAAGGTTGACACGGAATTAAGTAAAGTAGCACGTGAAAAATCCCGTGATATGGCAGCCAATAACTATTTTTCACATGACAGCCCGACTTATGGGTCACCATTTGATATGATGAAACAGTATGGTATTTCTTATCGGACTGCCGGTGAAAACATTGCCAAAGGACAGCGCACACCACAGCAAGTTGTGGATGGGTGGATGAACAGTGAAGGCCACCGTGAAAATATCATGAATCCGAACTTCACGCACATCGGCGTTGGCTACGTTGAACAAGGCAACCATTGGACACAGCAGTTTATTGGGAAGTAAATCAACAGAAAAGGGTCTGATCATCAAGGTTTCCCTTTCTAAATTAAATGGCAAGTATCGTCAAATTGATACTTGCCATTTAATTATTAGAATCTAAAGTTAGCTTATCAATGTTAATAAATGCTTTAACCTCCCGTAATAAGTCCAATTCGATCATAGCATAACATTCAAAACGATCGTTCATTGCACCCATTTGCAATGAAAATATACTGCTTACATTTCTCTAATTTGACGGTCATTTTAATAGGTAATGAAACCCGTAGCTCAGGAGTCAGTTCCTCTTATGTGTGTTTTCTCTGAATTCTTTTGCCCATACATCGAAATTAGCGCGGCTCCGACCGAAAGAATAACAAACAGTCCGCCAACTGTGGCATTTTGTTCAACGGAGGTACGCTCAATAACCAGCCCGCCAATCATTGACCCAAAGGCAATACCAAGATGAAGTGCTGAATTATTAAGGCTTTGCTGAATGTCTGACGTTTCAGGTGATAAGGTAATCAGATAACTTTGGGTAGCGGGAGATAATGCCCAGCTCAATATTCCCCAAATGATCAGGATGACTAAAAACGCGGGCAGTGCAAATGTTGTATAGGGTATGGAAAATATTGTCAGAACAAACAGGATCGTGGTGAGCATAATAGTGCGTTTTGCGCCAATGGTATCGGATAAAGCACCGCCAATGCCGCCACCACTTACGGCTGCGACACCAAAAATCAGATAAATGATACTGACCCAGGTCCCGTCCACTCCCAAGGCTGTTTTGGAAAAAGGCGTCAGATAAGCATAAAGGATTGTATGACCTGTCATGAACAGAAAGGTTATCGATTGGCCGAAAAATATTTTCCGGTTTTTCAGGGTTGCCAGCTGATCCTTAATTGAGCTGGAAGGTTTTGGTTCTACACGATCCATCAGGAAAAACACACCAGCCATTGAAAGAACAGTCAATAGCGTAATCAAGACAAACGGGGCGCGCCATCCAAATGTATTACCCAGTATCAATCCGACGGGAAGACCGAGCACAATGGACGCGCTGACACCCATGGAAACAATTCCGATGGCACGCCCGCGATATTTATGTTCGACAATCGATGGTGCAATGGTCAGACATAAAATAATCAGCAAGGCTCCGCTTAACGCGGAAATAACTCTCCCAATAAAAACAACACTATATGTCGGGCTGAACACAGTCACCAGATTTCCCACGAGAAATACACCCAATGAAACAAGTGTCAGCCGTTTTCGTTCTATATTGGACGTGAGAATTAATAAAATGGGTGAACCAATCGCAAAAATGAATGAAAATATAGTAATCAGTAAGCCAACCTTACCAAGACTGACATTTAAATCAGCGGCCATCAAGTCCAATATCCCACCGATAATCAATTCGACCATTCCGACAACGAATGCGACAACCATCAAAAAGTAGACCCGTTTATTCATGTTATGACGCCTTTCTCAATAATCTCAGGATTCAATCCTACCCCCGATCGTCTTAAAAAACAAGTGAATAAATCATGTTTGGAATATTGCCGGAGTTTAGACAGCATGCCAAGTTTCTTTTCACAATCCCCTTTCAGCGGTATAATAAAAGTGTCAATAGGAGGCGGGTCAAATGATTTGGAGCCTTAAAATTTATTTGTATGCAGGGATATTGATACTTGGTGCCTGGTTCAAATTGCTGCAGGTTAAACGAAAATTAAATCACTCCGGAACGGCGGTCACTATGGATCAAATTTTCGCCACGCCAAAAGATGTTTCGCAAAAAATCATCAATAAGACAAATTCGGACGTCCATGTAACCGGCAGGGAAAAATTGCCGGACGGTCCTGTCCTGGTGGTGGCCAATCATCAGGGGCTGTTTGACATTTTAGCGTTGCTGGGCCACTTGGGTAAACCGATTGGATTCATTGCCAAAAAGGAGATTAACAAACTGCCGGTTGTCAGCAGCTGGATGGAACTCTTGCATTGTGTATTTATCGACCGGGGCGACCGGCGCCAATCGGTCAAAGCGATTAATCAGGGAATAGCTAACTTAAAAGAAGGGCATTCCATCGTCATTTTCCCCGAGGGCACAAGAGGCAAAGGTAATAAGCTGAATACGTTTAAGTCCGGGAGCCTCAGGCTGGCGACAAAGGCAAACGTACCGATTGTCCCTGTAGCGATTGACGGCACGCATCAATTACTTGAAGAAGGCAACGGCATGGTCGGCACGTCAACCATCACACTGACGATAAACGATCCTATTTACCCGGATGATTACCAGGATAAAAAACATGGCGAACTGGCCGCGGAACTCCAGATGGTCATCGAACAAGCACTTTACTCAAAACGGACTGCCAAACGAGTTGAGGCTTCCAGTGATACAATGCCGATAACGGAATAGGTATTCTATAAAGCGTAAGTGTTTCTCATGATTTTGGAATCATTCGATATTATTTTTGGCATAAATCGTGAAGAATTCCGCGCCATAAAGACATACTATGACGAGAGGTGATTGTATGGTACAGGGAATAGCAAATTGGAACACGGGCGAAACACAGGAGTGGCTGCAGCAATATGTCGATGACTGGGTAGCCTTTTACCGAAAAAATACGGATGAAGGCAATGTTGCATCCTATATTCCGGAATTGCAGAAAGCCGATCCCAATGATTTGGGCATTGTGATCATCGGCAAAGACGGGTTGACGGTCCGTTCAGGTGATACGGAGATTCCGTTTACATTGCAAAGCATTTCAAAAGCCATCACCTTTATCGTGGCCTGTATGGAGCGCGGTGTTTCGTATATGCTGCAAAGGGTTGATGTGGAGCCGACCGGCGAGGCATTTAATTCCATCATGCACCTGGAAATGAAACAGGTTAAAAAACCGCTTAATCCGTTTAATAATGCCGGAGCGATTACAGTGACCTCCACGCTGCCGGGGAACACGCCGGATGAACGGCTCGAACCGGTATTCAAATTGCTTGAAGATATGCTGGGCTATCGTCCTGAATTAAATGTTGACGTCTATGAGTCAGAACGGGAATCATCAACTAGGAATCGGGCAATCGGTTATTATTTATTGGAAGTCGGTTTTTTGGAATCCGATTTGGATATCACGCTGGAAACATATTTCAAACAATGTTCAATTGAGGTGACGATAGACGATCTGGCACGGATTGGCATAATCCTTGCCAATGATGGAATGGATCCCAAAAATGGTGAAGAAGTGATTCCGAGGCAAGTTACCCGGATAACGAAGGCACTCATGCTGACATGCGGGATGTATGATGCGTCAGGGAAATTTGCCACCTATGTCGGCATTCCGGCAAAAAGCGGTGTGTCCGGGGGTATCTTGGCTGCGGTCCCACCAAGGGTTCGTGATGAAACCATGCCATTTACCGATGGCTGCGGAATCGGCGTATACGGCCCCGCACTTGGAGAAAAGGGAAACAGTGTTGCCGGATTCCGCTTGCTTCGCCATATTGCCACCCAGTGGGATTTAAGCATTTTTTAAAATATTGAAATCGGCTGTCCGCCGATTTCTTCAAATCTGACCTCTGACATCCAGCTCTGAGGAATGAGGCGGATGCCGAATTTTTTAGATGGGAGGCGTGAAACCATGTGTGGACGTTATACATTGCTTGCCGATGAGGTGGACATTTTGGACGAATTCGGGATTGATCAGCCGATTGACGATTATCAACCTAGCTATAATGTTGCCCCCGGACAAAATGTGCTCGCCATCATTCACGATGGTAAGCAAAAACGGGCCGGCTATTTGCGCTGGGGGCTTGTCCCGTCATGGGCAAACGATGAAAAAATCGGTTATAAAATGATCAATGCCCGCAGTGAAACAGCACATGAAAAGCCAAGTTTCAAACGACTCATGGCACGGAAGCGCTGCCTGATTGTCGCGGACAGTTTTTATGAGTGGAAGCGTGATGGCAACGAAAAACAGCCAAAGCGGATCCAGTTGGAGGACCGCGGGCTGTTTGCGTTTGCCGGGCTGTGGGATAAATGGGAACAAGATGATAAAAAACTTTTTACATGCACAATCCTGACCAAAGAGGCGAATGGATTTATGCAGGACATCCATCACCGAATGCCGATTATTCTGCCAAAGGGTAAGGAAGATGCGTGGATTGAGACAGGTAACCAGACACCTGAAGAAGCGCACCATTTCCTGACGTCATTGGAAACAGACGATTTAACGGCCTATGATGTTGCAAGTTATGTCAATTCGGCAAAAAATAATGATGAAGCGTGCATTGCGCCGCTTGTTTAAACTTTTTTGACGTCCTGCCCCTGTCGAATGGTGGCATTTGAGGAAAGCTCCCATTATAATGTCTAATAGATATAACAAACTAATGGGGCAGGGGTTGAAAGTATGATACGTGTATTGTTCTTATGTCTTGGGAATATTTGCCGTTCCCCGATGGCCGAGGCTATTTTTCGGGATTTGGTGAAAAAAGAGGGGCTTTCTGATAAAATCGAAGTGGATTCAGCGGGGCTGGGTCACTGGCACGTTGGTGAAGCACCGCATGAAGGAACACGAGATATACTGGATAAACAGCACATCTCTTACGATGGCATGAAAGCAAGGCAACTGCAAAACAGGGATCTTGGCGAGTTTGACTATCTGGTAGCGATGGATGAACAGAATATCAGTGCTTTGTCGGCGTTTGACGAAACCAGCGATGACATGATAGTTGCCAAGCTGATGGATTTTGTCGATGAAGCGGGAGATGTGGATGTTCCGGACCCATATTTCACAGGAAATTTTGATTATACGTATGAGCTGGTGTCAGAGGGCTGCAGCGCATTGCTGAACAGTATCAGAAATAAACATCATTTATAACATTAAAGGAGCGAAGACAGATGGGAAAACAAAAATTATGCTTAGGGTTATTGATCGGTACCATTGCAGGTGGACTTCTTTCATTATTGGACCGTGATGCAAGAAGTTACGCGAGAGGGAAAATGGCGGTTGTCAAAAGTGGTTCGTCATACTATATGAAACGTCCGTCCGAAGCCGTGAAAAATGCCAAAAATGCCTTTGACCGTTTTAATGACACATTCACAAGAGGTGCTGATAACGCGATCAATGCTTTGGAACAAGTTGAGAACACATTGGATCAGTTTACAAATAAGAAGGATGGGGAAGAGCTGAATAATAATTTGTAGACCGATGATGTGAGGGCGATAACATGTGGCAGGAGATTGTGGATTTCGGGAAAAGATTGTTTCAGCGCGTAACGGATGATGATATTTTTGGGATAGGAGCCCAGCTTGCCTATTTTTTATTGCTTTCACTCTTTCCATTCCTGCTATTTTTAATGACACTGGTCGGTATTTACCGCTTGATACGGCGGATATCACCAGTTTTATCGAACAATATGCACCCGGTGAAATATCCCAGCTGATCAATGAGAACGTGACCGATCTGGTCAATCATCAGAGCGGGTCATTATTGTCGGTTGGGATTATTGGTACACTTTGGGCGGCATCAAATGGGATCAACGCCATTATGAAGGGGTTCAATCGTGCTTATGACGTTGACGAAGATCGGTCTTTTATCGTGACAAGGCTCATTGCCATTATTTTAACAATTGCCATGGTTTTGGTCATCTGCATGGCTTTTTTGCTCCCTGTTTTCGGGAAGATGATCGGTGAATACATTTTCGCGTTTTTCGGGGTGTCTGAAAGCTTCCTGAATACATGGGACACACTGCGCTGGGTCGCATCGACCGCTGTTATTTTTGTTGTACTGCTGGCACTCTACCGTATGGCACCCAATACACGGATTTATTTTAAAAATGCTGTATGGGGAGCGCTGTTTGCGACGATCGGCTGGCAACTGGCCTCATTGGCATTTTCCTTTTATGTTAATGCGATGGGCAATTACTCGGCGACATATGGAAGCCTGGGATCGGTCATTGTTCTGATGATCTGGTTTTATCTGACCGGGATTATCATTATGATCGGTGGTGTGATCAATGCCATCTTACGGGAAAAAACAATATTGAAATAGGGAGCTGTCACGGTTATGTGGCAGTTTTTTATGGGAGCATATTTGATGGATCATGATTACTAAAGGTTGAATCAATGCTTCATTTCGATCATGCAGGACCATCTGGTAGCAAGGTTCAGTAGTTTTTTTAAAATTAAAACGGGCATTTCGGTGTGGAACGCCCGTTTTTTAGCTGTGGCCCGGCTGCAGCCTCGTGTCTTTTTTGAAAAAGATCGCTGCCAGCGTAAGGATGAGCATAAAAATAATAACATAGAAAAAAGAAACGCCGGGGAAGTATTCAATAAATAAGCCGCCCAGATAAGGCCCGATCAGGCTGCCGATGCTGAACGAAATGCCTGTCATCAGGTTGCCGGCCGGTAGAAGCGCTGCCGGCAGCAGGTCGGTCATATAGGCAATGCCTAATGAATACAGTGACCCGACCAGCATACCTGAAGTGGCAAAGGCAATAAATAAAGCGATCACAGATGTTTCAAATAACGCCGCGAACAAAAAGCAGATAATGCCACCTGATATGACTGACAGCAAAATTTTCCGTCTTCCCAAACGGTCACTTAATACCCCTAAAGGGATTTGTGTAATAATGCTTGCACCGGCAAAAAAAGGGATGATGACGGATAAGACGTTTACATCATGACCGATCCGCAAACCATAAACAGGGAAAATACCATGCAATGTCGCTTCCAAAAATCCGTACCCAAACGCCGGCAAAAGGGCAACCCAGGCAAGTTTTCCGGTTTGGATGAACCGGCTGATGGAGCTGGAACTGCTGACATTATGAACGTTATCGTCCTCAGGCATACTGTTTCGGACAAAAAACATCATTGACCAGACAAGCATGCTGAGAATTGCGGATACTAAAAACGGCAATGCCTGGTGGATTTCCAGAAGCCGTGTCATGAGCGGTCCCACTGCAAATCCGAGTCCGAATGACAGGCCATAAAGCGAAATATTTTTCCCGCGTTTTTCCTTGGGACTTGTGGTTGTAATCCAGGTCTGGGTACTGAAATGAAGCATATTATCCCCGATGCCAATCATAACCCGCAGAATAAACCAAAACCACAATGCCTGCCAGACAGGGAATAACGCTAACGACATGAATACCAGCATACCGCCGATCATAATCATCGGTTTAAACCCGATTTTGCGCATCGGCTTTTCCATGAAAGGCGACGCGATCAGCACACCGATATACAACCCGGTAGCATGCAGGCCATTAACAGAGGAAGAAACACCATTCTGTTCAAGAATAATGGAAAGTAATGGCAAGATCATCCCTTGCGAAAAACCCGATATGAAGACGAGTGCCGTCAATATCCAAAATCTTGTCTGTGCCGAAACCATATTTGTCTCTCCCCTGTCATGAAAATTAGCTGAGGCGAAAACATTTTATCTGAATCGCATTATGCTTTAATATTTAGGGTAAATGATAACAAAGATTATTTTAAATCAAGGAGTTGAAAATAACAATGGAATTTCATATGAAAGATGAAGGGGTACGCATTAATTTGGATTATGGAGAGCTGGATATTTCGGGTGATGAAGCATATGGTTTTCGCCCGTTTCAATTGATGGTCGCATCGATCGCAGGCTGCAGTGCATCGGTCTTCAGGAAAATTTTAAAAAAACAGCGGACCGAAATTGCTGATATGACAATAATGGCAAATGTCGAGCGCAACCCGGACGAGGCAAACCGGATTGAACGGATTGACTTGCATTATGTGATCAAGGGTTATCATCTTGATGATGAAAAACTGTATAAAAATCTTGCAATAGCACGGAAAAACTGCTCGATGGTCCGTTCAGTCGAGGAGAGCATCACTATCGAAGAAACGCTGGAAACGATCGAGTTAAGCCGTTGAATATTGCCGGGTATAATATTCATGTGTCCGAAAAAACTAACGTTAAAGCTGAAGCTTAACAGCTGGAAGCGGAAGCACTTTTTTTTGAAAGGACTGGGACACATGAACAAACGATATGGTATCACCATTTTAATGGTATTGATTTTATTGATCCCTGTTAGTAGCTTGGCTGAGGAGAAAGAGGACCCAAAAAAGGAGTTTGAGGTACCGAATCATGTATTGAACATATCAAAGGAAAATACGTACCCAAATTCAACTGAGGATCAGGAAGTGGTTGAACCAAGTGAACTGACTAGTGAATTAATTGAAAATGCAGAGGTTCCGGTGGAAAATCCGGATCTGATTAAGATGCTCAACGAAACCTCCATTAACCCCTCCCCAATTGCTTTCGGCTACAGGGGAATGGTCTATATTGGCAGATGGCCATTGAATTATGAATCGAGCGAAACAAACATCAATTGGGAGTATCAAAGTATAAATTCGAATGAACTCAATAATATCGGCGGCGATTCCGAGCAGAAAATGCAATACAACCAACAGGAAAAAAAGGAAATTAAAGGTGCGCTGACGAACAAAATTGCCAATCCCGACGATATTAAGAAGATGATGCTTCTGAAAGCTAAAGATAAGACCGAACTGCCACTGGCTTACTCCACGGTCATCGGGAAAAATACGAAAAAGGAAAACTCCTATAGTGTACCGGCAAAAAAATACGGCGAACTGCAGGCATACGCACCGGCAGTTAATGAAAAAGGTCAAGTGACATTTGGCGAAGTGTACTTCCAATTAAAAGGCAACGATAAAGCCATTGTGATCAAAAACATTACCAAACAAGGTATAGGCGCATGGATTCCGATTCAGGATCACGTTTCATTTTCGTTTCAGTTGAAGGAATAAAAGTGGTTTGATAAAACCCCCTGGAAACTTTCCAGCGGGGTTTTATCAACCGGAAAAACGAAATATCAACCGGATAGATAATATATTAACGGCATAACGATATATCTAAACATGGGTGTCCCCATTAAAACATTTTTCCGAATTCCAACCCACCAGCCCTGACAGCGTCTCTTCCACAATTTCAAAGCAATATTCTATATAAATTTCATTACCAGGGTTGATTTTCTCGCTTTAATACTTTATCATAGTAAAGTATCGATAGAGAGAAATTTTGAGAGGGGAAACGAACATGGAATGGGTTGTTGTCATATCTGTACTGGTATTGACGATCCTTAGTCTGTTAAGGATCAATGTCATTATTGCCATTATTGCGGCAGCACTGACGGCAGGGCTGATGTCCGGGCTGTCGGTCATTGAGTCCATTGAAATGATGGTCAGCGGCATGGGCGGTCAGGCCAGTACTGCATTAAGTTATATATTGCTTGGTGCCTTTGCGGTGGCGATCAGTTATACAGGGATCACCAGTATTCTTGTCAACTATTTAATCAAAGTATTGACCGGCAAGAAGACGATGATGGTATTGGCGATTGCCGGTGTTGCATGCTTGTCGCAAAACCTGGTGCCGGTGCATATTGCATTTGTACCGATATTAATACCGCCTTTGCTAAAATTATTTGATGAAATGAAAGTTGATCGCCGTGGTGTGGCGGCAGCGCTGACATTTGGGTTAAAAGCGCCATATATCATGATCCCGGCTGGATTCGGTCTGATTTTCCACGAAACCATTCAGAACGGCATGACCGAAAACGGCACGAATATTACAATCGGACAGTCGGCACTCGCGATGCTGATTCCAGGTGCAGGGATGATTGTCGGACTCCTGATTGCGGTCTTGTTCACATATCGGAAAGATCGCGAATCGATTCCGGGTGCTGGTGGCAGTGGGGCAGATTTCACCACACCACCCACGGAAAACATCACGTTTAACCAAAAGCATGCCTTAACCTTGGTTGCGGTTGTCGGTGCACTGATCGTTCAAATCTTCACCCAAAACCTGATTGCAGGTGCGCTGACCGGGCTCGTTCTGATGTTTGCCCTTGTCGTTGTTCCATTTAAAAAAGGCGATCAGGTCATGGCTGATGGGATTGCGATGATGGGACAAATCGCATTTGTCATGCTGGTTGCATCCGGTTTTGGAAAAGTTTTGGAAGATACAGGCGCTGTAAATGCACTTGTTGAGATGTCATCTGGATTCCTCGGCGATAATCAGGCACTCATTGCGCTTATATTATTGCTCGTCGGGCTGATAGTCACGATTGGCATTGGTTCATCATTTGGAACGATTCCGATACTGGCAGCACTTTTTGTCCCGATTTGTCTGTCAGCAGGTTTTTCAACACTCGCGACCGCTGCCCTGATTGGAACGGCCGGAGCATTGGGTGATGCAGGCTCACCGGCATCAGATAGTACACTTGGCCCGACATCAGGACTGAACGCTGATGGCAAGCACCATCACATTTGGGATACGTGCGTCCCGACATTTATTCACTTTAACATTCCATTGCTTATTTTTGGCTGGATTGCGGCCATGGTCCTCTAGTCCCAGCGAATAAATGAACACAAAAATGGACAAAGTAAGGAAAAAATAGGTGGGGTATAGTATGCGACAATACATTTTTATGGCAGTGACGCTTATCCTGTTTTTTCTTGCTTGTGTTCCTTCTCAATATGTGATTCATGCCGCCGGTGGCTATGGTTGGGGTTTTAAAAAGAATGACGACCATGAAATTCCGGACGTTGGCCGATATAAACAGATTCTTGATGAATATGGGGCATACTATGCTGATTTTTCCGGTGAAAAAGTGGTATATCTGACATTTGATAATGGCTATGAGGAAGGGTATACCGATGAAATCCTTGATGTTTTAAAGAGACATAAAGTCCCCGCAACCTTTTTTCTAACGGGGCATTATGTGAAAAGTCAGCCCGATTTGGTTGAACGAATAGCTGATGAAGGACATATTATCGGAAACCATTCGTACCATCATCCAGATTTTACGATCGTTAAAAGAGAAACGATGAAGGAAGAATTGGAGACATTGGAGGAGGCGGTTGCGGAAGTATCTGACCAGAAAGATATTAAATTTATGCGTCCGCCAAAAGGAATGTTCAGTGAAAATACACTCGATTGGGCGAATGAACTGGGGTATATCCATATTTTCTGGTCCTTGGCATTCGTTGATTGGAATACCAGCGAACAAAAAGGGTGGCAATACGCATATGAGAATATTATGGACCATATCCATCCGGGAGCAATTATACTGCTTCACACCGTGTCGTCCGATAATGCCAAAGCATTGGATAAAATGATTACGGCGTTGAAAAAACAAGGCTATCAATTCAGGAGTCTGGATCACCTTGTGCTGAAAAACAAACTTCCACGGCCGATCTATGGCTATTAACGCACCGTAGTTTAATAATGAAAAAGCTGTCTTTCCAATGAGGGACAGCTTTTTCTTATATTAGAGATGATGCTTCATCAGATAAGCATACGGGTTTCCTTCGATAAAATCGGTTTCCGGAATCCGTTGATTCAATCTTACAAGAACACTCATTTTGTTGATGACACCGGCGAGTCTGTCTTTTTCCTGTTCCGATATACTGAACTCAATGCCATAGTTGAATGTATCGCCTTTTGATTCATTTTTCCAGACCAATTTGCCATCCAGCCTGAATAATTCACCCATTAAAACAAGTTTAAAGTTCAGTTTAATCGGTGAGTTAACTGGCAACTTTAGTGATGTAAATATTTTTAAACCGCCGAGACCTATGTTTTCGATTAATATTTGAGCAGATCCGAGTTTAACCTTTCGCCCATTCATTTCTGTAATGGTCATTTCGCCAATTAAAGGGGTTGGAAAATCAAGCCGGAAGTATTGTCTGCGTTCTTCTTCCGGTGGCTTGTGAGACTTTGGTTTTGTCGGTTTCAGGTAGCCGGTTTCCAACATTTGGTTGAATGTTTTCAGCGGCACTGGTCTGGAATACAAAAAGCCCTGGATTTCATCACATTCATTTTGTTTCAGAAACGCCAGCTGCTCATATTCTTCAACACCTTCAGCAATGGCTTTCATGTTCAGACCTTTTGCCAAATGAATAATCGAAGCGGTGAACGCTGAATCCCTGTTGTTTTCCGACGTGATACTATGGACAAATGCTTTATCGATTTTAATAATGTCCGGGTGGAATTCTTTTAAATACAACAGTGATGAAAATCCGGTTCCAAAGTCATCAATGGCGATTGCAACGCCTAATTCTTTTAAACCCTCCAGCGTATTCAATACCACTTTTTCGTTTTTCAGCAAGGATCGTTCTGTTATTTCCAGTTTCAGATATTTTGCCGGAATATCGAACCGGTTAAGTTGTTCTGTAACAAATTCGACCAGTCCTTGTTTCATAAATTGAATGGGCGATACGTTTATGGAAATGGGGCGTAAGTTATAGCCCTGATCTTTCCAGGAACGTAATTGCCGGCACACATTTTCAATTACCCACTCCCCAATTTTATGGACGAGATGGTTTTCTTCAGCCAGTGGCATAAACTCGCCCGGTGATACAAGTCCCCAATCGGTATGATGCCATCTTATTAATGCTTCGGCTCCTGTTATGACCCCTGTGTCTGTTTCGATTTGCGGTTGGTAATAGATCTCAAACTCTTGATTTTGAATGGCTTTCCGCATATCTCTATCCAGCACAAACTTTTTGTAGGATGTAATATCTTTAGAGAACGCGTATAGCTGATAATTGTTTTTGCCTAATTGTTTGGCACGATATAATGCTGCATGGGCACTTTCGAGTAACGAAAGTTTGTCATCACCATCTTCCGGATAAAAACTGATACCGATACTGGTTGTCAGGTGCAGCTCATAATCATCTACCGTAAATGGTTTTTCAACCACTTCAATGATCTGTTCAGCTAACCCTAATACAAATTCTCTTGATGAACAGTTGTCAACCACCATAATAAAATCATTGCTGCTTATCCGTGCAAGATATGCACCATCCGGCATAACCGACAGGATTCGATTGGCAGTCCTTTTAAGAACTTCATCCCCAATATTGTAGCCAAGGGAATCATTGATTATTTGAAAACGATCTAAATCGAGATAATACAAGGCAAACGGTTCAGACATATCACTTTCACATAGTGTATCCAACTTGTCATATAGGCTGCGTTGATTCGGCAGGGAAGTAAGGGCGTCATGCGTTGCTAAATATTCAAGTCGTTTCTGCATTTCAATTTCAGGTGTAATATCAGCAAGCATCCCGAACAGATAGGTTAATTCCCCTTTATCATTAAACCATGGCACTGTTTGATCATATACCCATTTTAATGTCCCATCACCGCACTGAATACGGTATTGATGGTGCAGTGTTTCGCCTTCTTTCAGCAATTTCTGGCGGTTGAGCACTTCCTCTCTCTCATCAGGATGGATAAGATTTTCCCAGATGTTGGGGTCATCGCAGAGTTTATGCACCGGGTATTGCAGTAATTCACTGGCTCCTTTTGATACATATTCAGTCCTTCCAGTCGTATATTCTTTCAGCCATATTCCTGCATTTAAATGATCCAGTATCAATCTGTTCCGCTTTTTGGTCTCATCCATTCGGCTTTCCAGGTGATGCTGGGTTGTGTCGTCATGTACAACACCGATCAGTTTATATGGTTTGTTGTCTTTCCATATCGCCTCAGCCTGCCCTTTCAGGTAGCGCAGCTCCCCGGTTTTTCCATGATAAATTCGAAAATCAGCTGCACAACCGATCCCCTTTTCAGCAGCTTGCCTGACAATAGAATACGTCTTATCACGGTCATCTGGATGTACATAATCAAAAGCCTGATTCAATGAAAGATGTCTATCTGTTTGCTCAGATCCGAATATATCATGAGCATATGATGAGAAAGATAATGTGTCGTCATCAATGATATACTCCCAGCTGCCGATTTGCGCAATTTGCTGCGCATGTTCCAGGTGATTTTTATTTAGCTTCAGTTCTTCGTGATCCATCGCTAAAGAAGCGTGGTCATTTTTTATGTTATCGATGTTTACACTGTTTTCATGATTGCTGACCTTATTTTTTTTAAATAGCTGTGTCAGCAAATTTAACTTCTTTTCTTTCGTCCCCATCTTTTTAGCTCCCTTATAGAACGGAATCAAATTTCGGTACATTTATGCCACATAAGTATAATACAAAAGTCCTATTAAAGGTATGGTTTTTAAAAAATTGTTGGCTTAATGTCAAATGTTTTTATTAACAAGGTGTTAATATTCTATTTAAATTTTCCCGAATTTTGATACAATAAAACATAATACTAGTATTGGAGTTGATCAGATGAACAGAGACGATTTAATTGCTCCAAGAGACTACAATATTGTGATGGAAATGGAACGCTTTGCAGCAGCCAGTCCAAACAGACATGCATTAATCTGGCAGGATCAAGATGGCTCGTCCAAAGAAATGACGTATGAACAGCTCATGAAAAACGTGAATAAAATTGGTAACGTTTTCAAAGAACAGGGGCTGAAAAAGGGCGATAAAGTGCTCGTGATGATTCCGCGGTTAATCGAAGCATATGAAACATATCTTGCCGCACTAAAAACCGGGATTATCGTTATACCAGGTTCAGAAATGCTGAAAACGAAAGATCTGCAATACCGGATCAGCCATGGCGAGGTTAGTGCTGTCGTCAGCTACTATCCGTTTGTTGATCAATTTAAGGGTGTTAAGGGATATGATCAATTGACATTATTTTCAGTTGGGAAATCAGTTGATGGCTGGCTTGACCTGGATGCATTGAAAAAAGCGGCATCGGATCAGCTGGATATGGCCGGGACGACAAGGGATGATATTGCCTTTTTATCGTATACTTCCGGGACAACCGGTAATCCAAAAGGGGTGATCCATACACATGGCTGGGGTTATGCCCATCTGATGACTGCCCCGGAAAATTGGCTTGGCATCAAGGAAGGTGACAAAGTGTGGGCAACTGCAGGCCCGGGCTGGCAGAAATGGATTTGGAGTCCATTCCTGTCTGTGCTTGGTTCAGGCGCAACCGGGTTTGTTTATCAAGGCAAGTTTGAACCGAAGACATATTTGGGGCTGCTGCAGGATGAAGAGATCAACGTGTTATGTTGTACGCCGACTGAATATCGGCTGATGGCGAAAGTGGATAATCTGGATGATTATCAGCTACCTGCGCTTCGCAGTGCTGTATCAGCAGGAGAGCCGCTGAATCGTGAAGTGATCGACACATTCCGGAAATATTTTGATATAACGGTTCGTGATGGTTATGGTCAAACAGAAAACACCCTATTGTTAGGTTTTATGGAAGGTATGGCGGTCAAACCCGGATCCATGGGCAAGCCAACACCGGGGAATGACGTGGCCATCATTGACGAAAATGGTGATCCGGTTCCGGCGAATGAAGTTGGTGATATTGCAGTCAAACTGGACAGTCCGGCATTGTTCCGGGAATATTATAAGGATCCTGAGCGGACAAAAATGTCCCGGCGTGGTGATTATTACGTGACCGGTGACCAGGCATCAAAAGATGACGATGGCTATTTTTGGTTTGAAGGACGGAGTGACGATATTATCATCAGTTCCGGCTATACGATTGGGCCATTTGAAGTGGAGGATGCATTAGTCAAACATCCGTCTGTTAAAGAGTGTGCAGTTGTGGCAAGTCCGCATGACGTACGCGGGAATATCGTCAAAGCATTTATTGTACCACAGGAAGGCGCTGACGCCGGTAATCCGGATTTGGTCAAAGAACTGCAAGATCATGTCAAGGTGTTAACTGCACCATATAAATACCCAAGAGAGATTGAATTTATTGATGAATTGCCAAAGACAACGTCAGGAAAAATCAGGAGAATAGAGCTGAGGCAGAAGGAGAAGGTTAAGCATTAATTGAATTAAATGTTTATTTGAGCAGGCT
>Ga0079226_10001450_pt1 | contig 18216 bp, 17 predicted proteins | sample Poulit2014_FD_76345 | JGI IMG/M metagenome (GOLD analysis project Ga0079226, IMG submission 76345) | Agricultural soil microbial communities from Georgia to study Nitrogen management - Poultry litter 2014 | ecosystem: Environmental > Terrestrial > Soil > Agricultural land | place: USA: Georgia...
TCCGGGTAATCTGGCCGCCGATCATCTGGCAAGGTTGTCGACTTATCGGGAGGGCGCGTGTCCGCCACGCAGATCGCCGCGCTGGTCGCCGCGGCTGCGTTCGTGCTGCTGGTGCTGCTGCTGGCGATCCCACTGATCAAGCTGGGCCGTACACTGGACGAGGCCACTGTCGCCGTCCGTAAGGCCCACGAGAACAGTGACCCGCTGCTGCACGGCGCCAACGACACGATCAGCCATGTGAACACCCAGTTGGAGCGGGTCGACGGGATCACCTCCAACGCCCAGACGGTCAGCTCGAATGTCTCGGTGCTGTCCTCGGTGTTCACCACGACGCTGGGCAGCCCGCTGGTCAAAACCGCTGCGGCCTCCTACGGGATCAGCAAGGCCGTTCGGGCCCGGCGCAGGAGCAAAGCCTCCGGTGGCGAGAACGGTAAGCATGCGCTCAGACGAAAGGGACGACGGTGAAGCGGATCTTTTGGTTCGGCGTCGGTGTGGCCACCGGCGTCGCCGCGACTCGTAAGGCCACGGAAACCGCTCGTCAAGCCACGCCTTCGGGGTTAGCCTCGAACGTGGGTGATGCCATGCGCGAGTTCGGTGCGGCGCTCGGCTCGTTCGGTGCGGAAGTTCGCGCGGGAATGGACGAACGGGAACAGGAGTTGCAGCAGCTCGTGGAGCGGCAGTCCGGGATGCCTGCGCAGCGGTCCCGGCAGGTGGGCAGCCCTGACCGTCCCCGAGCGCGCCGCGCGGCGGGCTCAGGCGGTTCAGCCGGACGCCCGTGACCGCCGCCGTCCGGACACCCACCGACCATCACTACGCGGCCGTCGCATGGCCGGGCCGCTGACACGAGGAAACCCCAGTGGAAACACACGAGATCAACAGCCGGTTCCTAGAGCATTTCGCGGGTTCGGGGCACACCACGGTACCCAGTGCGTCACTGATCCTGGACGACCCGAACCTGTTGTTCGTCAACGCGGGAATGGTGCAGTTCAAACCGTACTTCCTCGACGAGGTTCCCGCTCCGTACCCACGCGCCACGAGCATCCAGAAGTGCGTGCGGACCGGCGACATCGACGAGGTGGGAAAGACCACCCGCCACAACACCTTCTTCCAGATGGCAGGCAACTTCTCGTTCGGAGACTACTTCAAGGAAGGCGCCATCGAACGTGCCTGGTCACTGATCACGAAGTCGCGCGAGTCCGGTGGGTTCGGGATGGACCCCGAACGTATCTGGGTCACAGTCTACGAGGGCGACACCGAGGCCGCCGCACTGTGGAGCGAGATCGCGGGTCTGCCGGCGGAACGTATCCAGTACCGCGATGCCGAGGACAACTACTGGGACATGGGTGTTCCCGGCCCTGCCGGCCCGTGCTCGGAGATCTATTACGACCGTGGCCCGGAGTACGGCCGTGAGGGCGGTCCGGCGGTGGACGAGGACCGTTACATCGAGTTCTGGAACCTCGTGTTCATGCAGGATCTGCGTGGTGAACAGAGTCCGAAGCTCGGATATCCCACCCTGGGGGAGCTGCCGAAGAAGAACATCGACACCGGCCTCGGCGTTGAGCGGGTTGCTGTCGTGCTGCAGGGCGTCGACAACGTGTACGAGACCGATGTCGTTCGCCCCGTCATCGCGGCGGCCGAGAAGTTCTCCGGTCGGCGCTACGGGGACACCCACGCCGATGACGTGCGCTTCCGGGTGATAGCCGATCACGCCCGCTCCGCGGTGATGCTCATCAGTGACGGGGTGACTCCCGGGAACGAGGCACGTGGGTACGTGTTGCGTAGGTTGCTCCGTCGCATTGTGCGTTCCACTCGCTTGCTCGGTGTGCACGAGCCGGTGCTGACCGAGTTCGCCAAGGTGGTCCGTGACGCGATGTCTCCGACCTACCCGGAGATCGAGCGAGATTTCGAGCGGATCAGCGACGTGATGCGTAGCGAGGAGGACAGTTTCCTGACGACGCTGTCCAGTGGTTCCCGCATCTTCGACCTCGCCGCGGAACGTACCAAGGCCGCAGGGGACAGCGTTCTTCCCGGCGAGAAGGCGTTCCAGCTGCACGACACCTACGGTTTCCCGATCGATCTCACGTTGGAGATGGCCGCGGAGCACGGACTCTCGGTCGACGAGGACGGCTTCCGCAGCCTGATGGAGCAACAGCGGCAACGGGCCAAGGCCGACGCCGCCAGTCGTAAACAGGGACACGGCGACCTGAGCGTCTACCGGGACGTCCTCGAACAGCACGGTGAGACACAGTTCCTCGGTTACACCGATCTGCAGGCGGAGGCGCGCGTGGTCAGCCTGCTCGTGGGCGGCCAACCGGCGAAACGAATCACTGCCGGGCAGTACGCCGAGCTGGTCCTGGACCGGACCCCCTTCTATGCGGAGGGTGGCGGTCAGATCGCCGATACCGGTCTGCTGGTCGGTTCGGGTGTCGAACTGCGTGTGCACGACGTGCAGAAACTCGTGCCGGGGCTTTCGGTGCACAGCGTCGAAGTCCTCGGTGGCGAGGTGGGGCTGGACGCCGAGTTGACCGGCTCGGTGGACGCACAGCGGCGCGCCTCCATCGCCCGCTCGCATTCGGCGACGCACCTGGTGCACGCGGCGATCCGGGGTGCCTACGGCAACCGCGCCGCTCAGGCGGGCTCGTTGAACTCACCGGGCAGGATGCGTTTCGACTTCACATCATCGGGCGCGGTGTCGACCGATCTGCTCACCACGGTGGAGGAAGAGGTCAACGAGTACCTGCAGACCGACGTCGAAGTGCAGGACTACGTCACGTCCAAGGGCCGAGCCCTGGAACTGGGCGCCATCGCGCTGTTCGGCGAGAAGTACGGGAGCCAGGTCCGTGTCGTCGACATGGGGGACTATTCGCGCGAGCTGTGTGGCGGTACGCACGTGGGACGGATCGGCGAGCTCGGACTGGTCAAACTGGTCTCGGACTCGTCGATCGGTTCGGGTGTGCATCGCGTGGAGGCGCTGGTCGGCAGGGACGCGCTGCGGCAGGTGCGTACCGAGCAGTTGTTGGTGAACCAGTTGGCGGGCTCGCTGAAGGTGCCGACGGATCAGCTTCCGCAACGGGTCGACGAGATGGTCACGCGGTTGCGGGACGCCGAGAAGGAGATCGAGCAGCTCCGTAGGGAGCAGGTGCTGGCGTCCGCGGGGAGTATCGCGGACCGTGCGATCGACGTGGACGGTGTCTCCCTCGTCGCCGAACACGCCGCGGACGACATCGACGGCGGCAGCCTCCGATCGCTGGCCGGGGAGGTTCGCGGCAGGCTCGGTTCTCGTCCCGGTGTGGTCGCGTTGTTCTCACGGTCCGAGGGGAAGGTGAGTTTCGTCGTCGCCACGACCTCCGCGGCTCAGGACAAGGGCCTCGCCGCGGGCGCACTCATTCCGGAGTTCGCGGGCGCCGTGTCCGGACGGGGAGGAGGAAAGGCCGATATGGCGCAGGGCGGCGGATCCGACCCGTCCGGAATCGATCGGGCGATCGGTCTGCTCCGCTCGGCCGTCGCGGAGACGTCGTGAGTATGCGACGGCGTTGTGAATATGCGACCGGCGTGGAGTGTGCCGAGCTCCGCTGGGATGTCGACAGTCGTCGAAACACGGGTCGTTGAACGTGCGTGAAGCGGATCAACCGGGAGAGGCTGACCCGGGTATGGGCAGACGCCTCGGGATCGATGTGGGATCCGTACGAGTCGGGCTCGCGATGAGTGATCCATCCCCGATGCTGGCTACTCCGCTGGTTACCCTTGCCCGTGATGTGGATGACGACAGCGACCTCACCGAGGTCGTTCGGCTTGTTGCCGAGCACGAGGTGGTCGAAGTGATCGTTGGCCTGCCACGAACCCTCGCGGACAGACACGGCCAGGCTGCCGAGGATGCCGCGGAGTATGCCGACAGGTTGGTCTCGCTGTTTTCCAACCAGGACGTGTCCCCGCGGGTACGGCTGGCCGACGAGCGATTGACGACGGTGACTGCGACGCGGATGCTCAGCGATCGTGGTGTCAAGGGGCGCAAACAGCGTGCCGTGGTGGACCAGGCCGCTGCGGTGGAGATTCTGCAGGCGTGGCTGGACGGGCGCACCACCCGCCTCCGGCAGGAAACGGAGGAGTCGTGAGTGGCCCACAGCCATCGGGACGTCGTAGACACGGTCAGCCGGGCGGGCAACAACCACCACGAGCACGCCGGTCGGCCCGTGGGTACGGTCCGAAGGGACGAGACAGCGCGCCGGCCGACGAGAATCCCACGGAGACGCTGTGGCTCGGTGATGAGTCCACGGGGGCGTCGAGGAGGGACTCGCACGCCGGTGACCTCTTCGAGGACGCGCATGCCGGCGGCCACGAGCGCGGGCACCCTTTCGACGACGAGCGTCGTGCTGCCGAGCACGCCGACGACGGGTACGTTGACGACGGGTATTACGACGACGGGTACTACGACGACAACGACGAAGAACGTGCGGATCCGGTGTACTACGACGACGAGCGAGACGAACCACCGCGCCCCAGACGGAGGGGAAGGCGCGCGTTCGGTTGGGTCGCCGCGCTCGCGGTGATTGTCCTGCTCGCCGCGGGGGCCTACTTCGGAGTGCGCGAACTACTCGGATTCGGCTACGACGACTACGAGGGCGCCGGTGAGAAGGACGTCGTGATCCACGTCGCGGAGGGTGACACCACGGGTATCATCGGCCGGACCCTGGCGGAGGCCGATGTGGTCGCGAGTGCGGAGGCCTTCGTCGCGGCCAGTGAGGACAACACCAAGATCCGCACGGTGCAGCCCGGTTACTATCGGATGAAAACACAGGCGTCCGGTGAACACGCGGTACGGCGGATCGTCTCCGACGAGTCGCGGGTCGGCTACTTCCAGATCGAACCGGGGCGGCAGCTCGCGAAGGTCAGCCTGCCGGACGATTCGACGATCGACGGCGTGCTGCAGCGGCTGTCCGAGGCCTCCTGCGCGGAACTCGGTGGTGAGGACACCTGTGTGTCCGTGGCGGACCTGACCGAAGCGATCGAGAACACCGACCTGGCGAAACTCGGGGTTCCCGAGTGGGCACGAAAGGGTGCCGCCGAGGGCAAGAGCCTGCACAAACTCGAGGGACTGATAGCTCCCGGGGACTACAACGTTCGGCCCGGATCGTCAGCTGTGGAATTGTTGCAGCAGGTGATGGAGAAATCGGCAAGCAGGTTGCAAGCTGCCGGACTGCCCGACTCCACCGACAGACTCGATCCGTACGAGGTGTTGATCACCGCGTCGGTGATCCAACGCGAGGGAATCACCGAGGACTTCGCGAAGATTTCCCGGGTCATTCACAATCGGCTCGCCGCCGACATGCAGTTGCAGATGGACTCCACGATCAACTATGTGAACGAGACCCAGAGCATTCGCACCACGAAGAAGCAGCGCGCCGAGCAGGGTCCGTACAACACGTACCGGAATCAGGGACTTCCCCCCACGCCCATATCGTCGCCGGGAACCGAGGCGATTGAGGCGGCGTTGCACCCGGCGGAAGGCGATTGGAAGTATTTCGTGAAATGCGAGTCCGACGGGCAGTCGTGTTTCACCAACAGTTACGCCGAACACAAGCGGGAGGTCGCCGACGCACAGGAGCGCGGTGTCTACTGAGAACGAACGACGTGCCGCGGTGCTCGGCAAACCCGTGGCGCACTCGCTGTCGCCGTTGCTGCACGGCGCCGCCTACCGGGCGCTCGGACTGACGGGGTTCAGCTACGGACGGGTGGAGGTTTCCGAAGCGGAACTGCCGGGTTTCGTCGCCGGGCTGGGTAGCGAGTGGGTCGGGTTGTCGGTAACCATGCCCGGTAAGCGCGCCGCGCTGGCCTGCGCCGACGCCGCGAGTGAGCGGGTGCGGGCTGTCGGTGCGGCGAACACTCTGGTCCAGCACGAGCCCGGAGTGTGGTATGCGGATTCCACCGATATCGACGGGGTCAGTGGCGCGTTACGGAACGCGGCCGGATTCGACGAGACGGCGGGGGGGACCGGTGTGGTACTGGGGGCCGGGGGAACGGCCGCGGCGGCTGTCGGGGCGTTCGCCGAACTCGGATTGCGCAAGGTCCGGCTGGTTGTGCGGGAACCGACTCGTGCCCGGCAGACGGTGGCCAGCGCTGCCCGCGTCGGGATCGAGGTTGAGGTTCTCCGGTGGGCCGAGACGGACTTCGCGGCCTTGGCGCGGGACCACGTTGCGCTGGTGAGTACCGTTCCGGCAGCGGCCGTACAGCCCCACGTGCGTGAGCTTGCGATGGCACCGTGCCTGCTCGACGTGATTTACGACCCGTGGCCGACACCGTTGGCTTCGGCCGTGTTCGAGCGTGGCGGCACGCTGGCCACGGGGTTGCACATGCTGCTGCACCAGGCGTTCGGACAGGTGGAACAGTTCACCGGAGCCGCCGCGCCGCGGGAAACGATGCGTCGCGAACTTGTGGCCGCGACCGGTATCCGGTTGTGACCGGTCCTCACGGTCGCGCTCGGATCCGAACACGCTGCTGCTAGCCTCTCCGGGCATGAGGATTGCCGTTCTTGACGACTACCAGCGGGTGGCACGCGATTACGCCGACTGGGACTCGCTGGGAGCCGAGGTGGAGTTTTTCACCAGGCACATCGCTGATCGTGACGAGTTGGTTCGTGACCTTTCCGGATTCGACGTCGTCGTGGCGATGCGGGAACGTACCGCGTTTCCGTCCGCCGTGCTCGAACGACTGCCGGAGTTGAAACTGCTGGTATCGACCGGCCGGCGTAACCCGGCGATCGATGTCGCGGCGGCCCGGCGCCTGGGGATCGTCGTCTCGGCGACGGGATCGGTACCGTACCCGACGGCGGAACACACCTGGGCGTTGATCCTGTCCGCCCTGCGCCACATCCCCACCGAGGTTCGCGCGATGCGTGAGGGAGGTTGGCAGAGCACGGTCGGAGGCGATCTGCACGGCAGGACACTCGGTTTATTGGGTTTGGGAAGGCTCGGCAGCCGGGTCGCGGCCGTGGGCCGGGCATTCGGAATGCACCCTATTGCCTGGAGTCAGAACCTGACCGGCGAGCACGCGGCCGAACACGGTGCGACCGCGGTGTCCCGTCGGGAGCTGTTCACCGACGCGGACGTGCTGTCGATCCACCTGGTGCTTTCGGACCGCACTCGGGGCCTGGTCGGAGAGGACGAGCTGGCGACGATGAAGCAGGAGAGCCTGCTGGTGAACACCTCACGCGGGCCGATCGTGGACGAACAGGCGCTCGTGGCGGCCCTCGGCCACGGGCGGCCGGGCCACGCGGCACTCGATGTCTACGACCGGGAACCCCTGCCTGCGGATCATCCGCTGCGAGCTCTGCCGAACGCGCTGCTCACACCACACATCGGTTACGTCACGGAGGATGTCTACCGGACCTTCTACCGGGATGCGGTCGCGGACATCGCTGCGTACCAGGAGGGTGCGCCGATCCGGTCCCTGACCGCGGAGTGAACACGCTCCGGTGTCAGGGTGCTCTCAGGCTGCGACTGTGGGGAGCTCGGCGAGCACCGCGTCGGTGAACTGGGGCCAGAGTTCGGCCGCCCACGGCCCGAAATCGCGGTCCGTGAGGGCGATACAGGCGGCTCCGGCATTCGGATCGATCCAGAGGAACGTACCCGACTGACCGAAATGCCCGAAGGTGTGCGGAGAGCTGCGGTGGCCGGTCCAGTGCGGGGTCTTGTGTCCCCGCAACTCGAATCCCAGTCCCCAGTCGTTCGGTTTCTGTTGGCCGAAACCGGGTAACACACCGTTCAGCCCGGGGAAGGTGACGGTACGGGCCGCACGCAGCGTACCCGGATCGAGCAACTGGGGGCGTTGCAACTCCGCGGCGAACGCCTGCAGGTCGGCAGCAGTGGAGTGCGCACCCGCGCCGGGGGAGCCTTCGAGCACGGTGTTGTGCATTCCGAGCGGCTCCAGCAACGCCTCGTGCTGGTACTGGGCGAAGGGAATTCCGGTGTGTTCGGCCAGTGAGGCACCGAGTTGTTCGAATCCCGCGTTGGAGTAGATCCGACGTTCCCCGGGAGCCGCCAGCTGCTGCGCGGAGTCGAACGCGAGGCCGGAAGCGTGGGCGAGCAGGTGACGGATCGTCGAGCGGTCCGGCCCGGCGGGCGTGTCGAGTTCGAAAGCGCCTTCCTCCAGGGCGATCAGTGCGGTGTAGGCGGTGAGCAGTTTGGTGACCGAGGCGAGTGGGAAACCACGGTGCTGTTCACCCGCGCTGCCGCGTACTGTGCCGTCGGCCGTGACGACGGCAGCGGTCGCGCTGTTCACCGGCCAGTTCTCGACCAATCGCATGCTGTCCATGTACCCGACCCTACGGCGGTGGGCCCGGTCGCCGACCGAGAGGTCGGTCACCGGGCCCACCGGGGCGACACTCCTTTATGTCGCGTGTTCCTGCTCGGTCGTTGGCCCCTCTCCCGTGGCTGACGTCGAGTCATCCGTCGCTTCGTCGGCAGCGCTTGACGGTGCGGTGCCGGGGTCGGCTGTCGGGTCCGAGGCTCCGCCGGCGTCGTCGTCCTCCCGGCCAGGCGTCTTCATGTTGAACTTGATGATGATCCACTTGAAGGTGAAGTAGTAGATCACCGCGAAGACCAATCCGACCGGGATCAGCATCCACGCGTTGCTGGCCGCCGGTGCGGTCATGTTCAACAGGTAGTCGATGCCGCCCGCCGAGAAGAAGAACGCGAGATGAATGTCCAGCAGGTTCGCGATCACCATCGACAGCCCGGTGAACACCGCGTGGACAAGGTACAGCGGCCAGGCCACGAACATGAAGGCGAACTCGAGCGGTTCGGTGACACCGGTGAGGAACGCGGTCAGGGCCGCCGACCCCATGATGCCGCCGACGATCTTCTTCTGGCTGGGTTTCGCGGTGCGGTAGATCGCCAGTGCCGCTGCGGGCAGCGCGAACATGAAGATCGGGAAGAACCCGCTCAGGAACAGGCCGGCATCCGGGTCCTGTTCCTGGAAGAAGCTGGGAATCTCCCCGCCGTCGAAGATGAACCAGATCGGTACGTTCAACAGTTGGTGCAGTCCGACAGGGATGAGGAGTCGGTTGAGGAACCCGTAGACGGCGCTGCCCGCCAGTGGGGCGCCCATGACCCATTCGCCGACGTTCTGGATGCCCGCATCCACAACGGGGAAGATCAGCCCGAATACCACTCCGAGTAGCATGAGCGCCACGGAGTTGATGATGGGAACGAACCGGCGGCCGCCGAAGAACCCGAGATACTGCGGCAACTTCACCCGATGGAACCGTTGCCACAGTACCGCGGTGACGATGCCGACAATCACGCCGGAGAGGACGCTGTAGGGCCAGTTGATGGGGGTTTTGAGCCAGGCCGCGTGTTCGTCGAAGCCCTGGAAGGACTCCATCTCCGTGATCGGAGCGAAAGACTGCACGACCGAGTTGAACACGACGAAGCCGACGACGGCAGCCAAACCGGTCGATCCGTCGCCCTTGCGGGCGAAACCGACGGCGATACCGACCGCGAACAACAGTGGCAGCCAGTCGAACAGACTGCCGCCCGCTGCGGCGAGGACCTGGCCGATCTCTTCTGTCGGCCCCCAGCCGCCGAGCAGGTCGTCCTGTCCGAGCCGGAGGAGAATACCGGCTGCTGGAAGGGCCGCAATGGGGAGCATGAGGCTGCGGCCGAAGCGCTGGAGTCCGGCATAGAACCGGCTCTTCAGGCTCGCCTGCTCACTGGTGGTGGTCATGGACACCTCCGTGTCTGGCGCGCTGTGTGGTTTCTTGGTACCTTTAGGTCTAGACCATTTCTTGATGACGTAGAATGCGCCGTTTCGCGGTCGGTGTCAACAGTCGTTATGAGTTCGTGCCACCCCGGTGGTACAACTTCGCAGGCGACGACAGGTGGTCGCATGTGCGGAGCGTATTCGACAGACGGAAGGCGAGGAGGCCGTGATGGCGGACGACAGACCGGAAAAGATCGTGGCAGCACTGGGCGGCGCGGCGAACATTGTCGAGATCGAAGGATGCATCACCAGACTGCGCTGTGAGCTCAAGGACGGCTCGGTGATCGACGAACCCGCGTTGAAACAGGCGGGCGCACAGGGCGTCATGCGCTCCGGAGCGGTGGCACAGGTGATCATCGGGACGGATGCTGACAACATCGCCAGTGACATCGAGGACCTCCTGTGAGCTCGGCGGGGATGACGGTCGGCAGCCCGGTCGCAGGCACGGCCGTACCGATCACCGAGGTGGAGGACCCGGTCTTCGCCGATGCGATGGTTGGTCCCGGCATCGCCGTGCGACCGCAGGGTGGTCATGGTGACGCGGTGGCTCCCATCACCGGCACGGTGGCCACACTGCATCCCCACGCGTTCGTCGTCGCAGGAGAGGACGGTCGCGCGGTACTGGTGCACCTGGGGATCGACACGGTCAAACAGCACGGTGCGGGGTTCACCGTGCACGTTTCCAAGGGTGACACGGTGCGGGCGGGGCAGCCGATGGTCGACTGGAACCCTGACGACGTCGCCGCGGCGGGGTACTCGACGATCGTGCCGATCGTCGCGCTCGACGCGCCCCCGCAGGCGCTGAGTGACCTGCTGGAGTCGGGCGAGGTCGGTACGGGAGCGCCGGTGTTCACCTGGGGCTGGCAGGACTAAGTGCGCGCACCGGGTGGGTGTTCTCGTTACCGCGACGAGGGCATCCACTCGGATGGTGGCGCGCACCGGTGTGCCTGGACCGCTGGGATTGCCGGGACTCGGCCACTTTCCCTGGGACACGAAAGTCCCGCTCGTGTCGCGATGTGGTTTTCTGCCGAAGATCGTGCGACGACAGTACGTCCATGATGTGGACAACGTTGGCGGTCGCGGTCGGTGGTGCCGCGCTCGGTGGCGCAGTGGCCGGGTTGGTGTCTCGACGCGCACTGGCGTGCGTGCGCCCGCCGGTGTGGTTGTCGAGAGGTTCGTGCGAACTCGGGACCGCCGTGCTGTGCGCTCTGGTGACCGCAGCCCTGGGATCGCACGATGCGTCGATACCGGACATGGCGCTGCCACTGGTTACGGCAACGCTCGCGGTGCCACTCACGCTCAGCGACCTGCGGTGTCGCAGATTACCGGACGTGTTGACGCTGCCGGCCTATGTTCTGGTGGGCGTGGCGGTCGTCGTGGTCGCGTGCAGCGGCGCGGACGTTGCGGTCGTGATCCGTGCGGTCGTGTCGGCGATGCTGCTCGGCGGACTGCACGCCGGTCTGCGCCTCCTCACACCGTCGGCGATGGGAGCCGGTGACGTGAAGCTGGCCGGCAGCGTCGGCGGAGTGCTGGGTGCGAGCGGTTGGGCCGCGTTGCCGGTGGCGGCCGTGATCGCGGCCGCTGTGACCCTGCTGTTGGTGGTGGTCGAGACTTGCCGGGGACGCCGGGGACTCCGGGGACACGGGGTGGCGTACGGACCCGGCCTACTGACCGGGGCGTTGTTGGTGACGGTGCTCAGTGGGATGGGGTGATGTTCGCCCGACGTGCCCACGGACACCAACGTTGCCGGTGGTTCCTGGGTGCTGCTGGTGTGCTCGGGCACTCGTGACAGGATCGTAGCGTGTTGCGCTGGATGACTGCGGGCGAGTCGCACGGCCCGTCACTGACCGCGGTGCTGGAGGGAATGGTCGCCGGGGTGGAAATCACCTCGACCGACGTGGGACGACAGCTCGCGCGGCGACGACTCGGGTTCGGGCGGAGCCCTCGGATGGGGTTCGAAACCGACGAAGTGGAGTTCACCGGCGGGGTGCGTCACGGATGCACCCAGGGTGGTCCGATCGCGCTACGGATCCCGAACGCCGAGTGGTCGAAATGGGAGAAGGTGATGTCGCCGGATCCCGTCGAGGCGGCGGACATCGAAGGCCTTGCCCGGAACGAACCGCTCACCCGGCCCCGACCAGGCCACGCGGACCTGCCGGGCATGCAGAAGTACGGCTTCGACGAGGCCCGCCCGGTGCTGGAGCGTGCCAGCGCACGGGAAACCGCCTCGCGTACCGCGCTCGGCACGGTCGCCCGAGCTTACCTGCGACAACTGCTGGGGATCGAAATACTCAGCCATGTCGTGGCCATCGGCGGCGCCGAGACGCCGGAACCGAACCTGCCCGGGCCCCACGACCTCGCGACGATCGACGAGAGCCCGGTTCGCGCGTTCGGGGACGCCGCCACCGACGCGATGGTCTCCGAGGTGGAGAACGTCCGTAAGGCCGGTGACACGGTGGGCGGGGTGCTCGAAGTGATCGCCTACGGTGTGCCCCCCGGTCTCGGCTCGCACGTACACGCCGACCGCAGACTCGACGCGCGACTCGCGGGCGCGTTGATGGGAGTGCAGGCGATGAAGGGAGTGCAGGTCGGCGACGGATTCGCCACGGCGACTCGCTGGGGGAGCCAGGCACATGACGAGATCGATCGCGGGCCCGCGCCGAGCGGGTTCAGCAGACGCTCCAACCGCGCGGGCGGTATCGAGGGTGGTATCAGCAATGGTGAGCCACTGCGGGTCCGGGTGGCGATGAAACCGATCTCCACGGTGCCACGTGCACTCGCCACAGTGGACGTGACGACCGGCGAGTCGGCAGCGGCTATCCACCAACGCTCGGATGTCTGCGCGGTGCCGCGTGCGGGCGTGGTACTGGAGTCCGTGCTCGCGCTGGTGCTGGCTGATGCCGCCACCGAGAAGTTCGGTGGGGACTCGTTGACCGAGAGCGGCCGTAATGTCGAGTCGTATCTGCAAACCCTGCGGGAACGGTGGTCATCATGGCACCACGGGCAGTGATTATCGGCCCGCCCGGTGCGGGTAAGAGCACGGTCGGAGAACTGTTGGCCGAGCGGCTCGGCGTGCCGTTCGTGGACAGTGACACGGCCGTGGAACAGCGGGCGGGAAAGACGATCTCCGAATTGTTCACGGTCGACGGCGAGGAGACGTTCCGGGAACTCGAGCAGCAGACGATCGCCGAATTGCTCGTCGAGCACACCGGTGTGCTGGCACTCGGTGGTGGGGCCGTATTGGCGACGGCGACCCAGCAGCGGTTGCGTGACTACCCGGTCGTATTACTCGGTGTGGGCTTGGCCGAGGGGGTCCGACGCACCGGTATGTCCGTCGCGCGACCATTGTTGACCGGGGTGAACCCGCGGGCAATGTATCGTGAACTGCTCGACGCGCGGTTACCGACCTACCGGGCGGTCAGCAGCCTCGAGGTCAGCACCGACGAGCGCACACCGGAGCAGGTAGTCACCGAGATCGAGAGTGAGTTGTTCGCACGACCATGCCAGGACTCCGATGGTGCTGGTGCGGGCGAGAAACGGAGTGAATGATGGTGGACTCGGCAGCCGAACCGGTGCGGATCAGTGTGCGGGCGGACAGCCCCTACGAGGTCGTCGTCGGACGCGGCATGCTCGCCGAACTGACGGAACTGATCGGGCAGGCCTCTGTCGTGGCCGTGTTCCACACGCAGACACTGACCACCACGGCGGAAGAGGTCCGTAGCGAACTCGTCGAGAGCGGCCTGGATGCGCACCGGATCGAAATCCCGGACGCCGAGGACGGTAAGGCGGTCAGTGTGGCGGACTTCTGCTGGGAGGTACTCGGCAAGATCGGTTTGGACCGTGAGGGTGTGATCGTCGGTCTCGGCGGCGGTGCGGTGACCGACCTGGCGGGCTTCGTTGCCGCGACCTGGATGCGCGGGGTTCGGTTGATCAACGTGCCGACCACGCTTGCGGGCATGGTCGATGCGGCGATAGGCGGGAAGACCGGCATCAACAGTGAGGCCGGAAAGAACCTGGTCGGTGTGTTCCACGAACCGTCGGGGGTGCTGGCCGACCTCGCGCCGCTGGAGACATTGCCGCCGAATGAGCTCCTCGCGGGCATGGCCGAGGTGGTCAAGGCGGGATTCATCGCGGATCCGCGGATTCTGGAGCTGATCGAATCCGATCCGGGTGCGGCACTGGACACGAGCGGGGGTGTGCTGAGCGAGCTCGTGGAACGTGCCATTCGCGTCAAGGCAGCGGTAGTCGCCGGGGATCTCCGCGAGACGGGACCGCGCGAGGTTCTGAACTACGGTCACACCCTCGGGCACGCGATCGAGCGGCAAGAACGTTACCGCTGGCGCCACGGTGCGGCGATCAGTGTGGGGCTGGTGTTCGCCGCCGAACTCGGACGCCTCGCGGGCCGATTGGACGATGCCACCGCCGACCGGCATCGCAGCGTGTTGGAATCACTGGGGCTGCCCACTACCTACGATCCGGACGCGTTGCCGCAGCTGTTGGAGAACATGCGTAGCGACAAGAAAACGCGTTCGGGCACATTGCGCTTCGTGGTGCTCGACGGTCTGGCCCAACCGGGCAGACTCGAGGGGCCCGACCCGGGGCTGCTCGCCGGAGCGTACTCGGCGGTAGCCGGCGAGGCCACCAGCAACGGTAGTGTGCTGCTGTGAAGGTGCTCGTGCTCAACGGGCCGAACCTGGGAAGGCTCGGAACCCGCGAACCGGATGTGTACGGCACGACCACGTACGCGGGCCTCGTCGAGGCCTGTACGGCGACAGCGGCCGGGCTCGGCATCGAAGTGGATGTGCGGCAGAGCGACTTCGAGGGTGAACTGGTCGGTTGGCTGCACGAAGCAGCCGATGCGGGCTGGCCGGTGGTACTCAACGCGGCGGCGCTGACACACTATTCCGTCGCGGTGCGCGACGCTGCACAACAATTGCCCGCCCCGTTGGTCGAGCTGCACATTTCGAACGTACACGCCCGTGAACAGTTCCGTTCCCACAGTGTGCTCGCCGACATCGCCACGGCGGTCATGGCCGGCTTCGGTGTCGGGGGGTATCCACTGGCGTTGCGATGGCTCGCGGAGAACGCCTCCTACCGGTCCGCGGAGAACGGGGACCCGTCGACCTGAGCACGTCTACACTGACGTAGTCCATGGCCGACGGGTGCGCGTTGCTGGTCGTGGGGGAATTCGGCAGACCTAAGGAGGACATGAGGCGATGTCCGGCACTCGCCGCATGCGTCGCGTTCCGGGCTCGGTCGGTGCGCTGCTGCTCACGATCACGCTCGCCGGGGTGGTGGCGTGTGGTGCGCAACAGCCCGAACCGAGTGCCACGGTGTTCGACGATTGGGTGTCCCAGGCCCCGGCCACCACGAACACGGCTCCGAAGGACGCGGTGGCACTGTCGGTCGGCGACGAGCGGCACAGCGACGGCGTTGTGGCCGCGGGTGCGGGTGACGCGGTGTACAATTACGCGCCCACCCTGCTCGCCGAGGACGGGCAGGTGCGGATGTGGTGGTGTAGCCAGTACACGAGCGCGAGTCCCGCCGGTGACGATATTCTTTATGCGGTGGCGGACGACGTCGACGGGCCGTATCACGGTCCGGAGAAATCGGCACCGGCCGCAGTGCTGTCCGGGAATCAGGGAGCGTTCGACGCGGTACACACCTGCGACCCCTCTGTGATCGAGGTCGGCGGCACGTACTACATGTACTACACCGGATCCGCGGGGGAGCGTACCCACGGCAATGCGATCGGACTTGTCACCAGCAAGGACGGGGTGCATTGGAAACGCGCGGACGCCGGGGACGCGATCGTGGGGCCCGCACACGACGAGCACCGTGACAACGACTACGGCGCGGGACAACCGGCGGCGGTGTATCTGGACGGCTGGTTCTACCTGATGTTCACCGACACCACGGGAGCCGACGCGGGGTGGAACGGAGCCGGACAGTTCGTGTTGCGTTCGACCGACCCGGCGTTCCAGCGCGAGGTCCAGGCGTTGGGCAACGACGGTTTCGAACCGGTGTCGGGTACCGACGCCCGCCGCGGTGAGTCCGTGGTGGACGCGTTCAGCGTGGACCTCATGTGGGTCGACGTGCTACAGGCCTTCGCGATCGCCCACGAAACGGAGGACGGCACCACGTTCACGTTCTACAACCGGGACTTTTCCCGGCAACCGTACAAACCCGTGTCCGTTCCCGGGAAATGGAAAGAGGGCCCCGGAATCCTGCGACAACCGCATGGGCACGCGCCCATCTCCCAGGACGAACCCTGCGGGCGGGTGCCGCTGGACGTGGTACGGGCGACGACGATCGGAGAGGGGGACGCTCCGACCGCGCTACGCCATTTCGGCGTCGATGTCACCGGTGTCGACGGTTGCGAGTCGGAGGAGAGCGTGCTCGGCGTCTACCAGGGAGTCAGCATGCCGTCGCCGGTGCGGACCATGGATTTGGTCGCAGATGGAGCGCTTGTGCGGGTGGAGCGGCGTTCGGTCGCGGAGTTGTTGGCGGACCGGGTCGTCCACGAGCGGCCGGAAGCGTTGGACGAGGTGTCGGTGTCGGCACGAGTGCCCGCGGGCGCACCGGTGTTGCGCACCCAGGACGGCGAGGTCGGGCTACTGCTCGACGACACCTTGTGGCCGGTCCGCGGTGTCGACGCGACGGAGTTGGCCGAACGCAACGACTCGCCGCTGCGGCGGGTCAGTAGTCGGCAGTGGGCGGAGTATCCGACCGGCGCGACACTCGGTTGACGACCGGGCCGCGGTACACTCGGCCGGTCAGTTCCGTGCTCGCGGAGCCGGCGTCGGCCTGCCCTGTTGGGCTCGTTTGCGTTCGGTGATGGTGCCGCGCCGCCTGCGCCGAACGCTGCTGCGGTGTGTCGTGCGCGGTTTCGGGGCCTGGGTGTCCTCGTCGTCCGGGGCGGAGGGACGAGCGGCTCCGATGATCCTGTTGCCGACGAACATGCCGACCCCCGCGGGAACGATCACCAGCAGAGCGAGGAAAGCAGCACCACCGGTGAGTGCTTCGCCGAGCGCAGCCACTCCCGTCTGGTCCACAAGCAGGCCTCTGCCGACCACGCCGAGGATCCCCGCCAGCGGCCCGGCTATCAGTCCGGCGACGAACCAGTTGCGCCCCCGATCGCGTCGTCCGAACCAGCCATCGACCGCGCTCCAAGTCGCCGCCACTCCGACGAGTACCGCGATCGCGACCGCTGCCTCGAGGGTGAGGTCGCCGGGTTGGGTGGCGTTGAGTTTGGCTACGGCGGTCACGCCGATTGCTTGGAGGACGCCCATGCACAGTCCTCTGAGTAACCAGGCCGGCATGTTCCCAGTGTGCACGTCCGCGACATGCGACCGTCAGACAGGTGACGTTCGGGCAGTACGATGTCGGATATGCCTGAGATCCACGCCGAGCGTCGTCGGGCGTTGCGTGCCGAACTCGTCGACATCGAGTTGGACGCAATTCTGGTGACCGAACTGACCAATATTCGCTATCTGACCGGATTCACCGGTTCCCATGCCGCGCTCCTGGTGGGCGTCGAGGGAGAGACGGCCACCGTGTTCGCCACGGACGGTCGCTACACCACCCAGGCCGCGGAAGAGGTGCCCGATCTCGAGGTCGTCGTGGAACGGGGGAGCGCGCGGGTGCTGGCGAAGCACGCGGCCGATGAACCCGCGCGGTACGGCCGTCTGGGTTTCGAGAGCCAACACGTCAGTGTCGAGCAGCACGATGTGCTGGCGGAGGCGAGCGGAGCGGCGAGCCTGGAGCGGGCACCCGACATTGTCGAACGGTTGCGTTCGGTCAAGAGTGATTCGGAGATCGAGTCGTTACGGGCGGCCTGCACGGTTGCCGATCGAGCGTTGGCGGGCCTGGTTGCCGCGGGTGGGTTGCGGCAGGGTCGCACGGAACGCGAAGTGGCCCGCGAGCTGGAGAGCCGGATGTTCGATCACGGCGCTGCGGCGGTTGCCTTCGAGACGATCGTCGCTTCCGGAGAGAACTCGGCGGTCCCACATCACACTCCCGGGGATCGGAAGCTGGTGTCCGGCGACTTCGTAAAGATCGATTTCGGCGCGACCGTCGCGGGCTACAACTCCGACATGACCCGGATGTTCGTGCTCGGTGAGCCCGCAGAGTGGCAGCGTGAGCTGTACGAGCTGGTACAACGCGCCCAGCAGAGTGGTTACCGGGCAGTGCGACCGGGTAACGAGGTGACCGCTGTCGATGCCGCCGCTCGTGAGGTCGTCGAGGAATCGGGGCGCGGCGAACAGTTCCCGCACGGACTGGGTCACGGCGTGGGGCTGCGCGTTCACGAGGCGCCGAGCCTGGGCAAGGGCGGTACCGGCAGCCTCGCGTCCGGTATGGTCGTGACGGTCGAGCCCGGCGTGTACCTGGCCGGGTACGGCGGCGTACGCATCGAGGACACCGTGGTTGTCCGCGATGGTGCGGCAGAGGTTCTCACCA
>Ga0079226_10001451_pt1 | contig 18214 bp, 16 predicted proteins | sample Poulit2014_FD_76345 | JGI IMG/M metagenome (GOLD analysis project Ga0079226, IMG submission 76345) | Agricultural soil microbial communities from Georgia to study Nitrogen management - Poultry litter 2014 | ecosystem: Environmental > Terrestrial > Soil > Agricultural land | place: USA: Georgia...
GCTGCTGCGTTAGCTTATGGCTTGGATAAAACAGATAAAGACGAAAAAATCTTAGTATTTGACCTTGGTGGAGGAACATTTGATGTTTCCATTCTTGAATTAGGGGATGGTGTCTTTGATGTGTTATCTACTGCAGGAGATAATAATCTAGGTGGAGATGACTTTGATGAAAAAATCATCAATTATCTAGTTGAAGACTTCAAAAAAGAAAATGGAATTGACTTAAGCAAAGATAAAATGGCTGTTCAACGTCTTAAAGACGCTGCTGAAAAAGCGAAAAAAGATTTGTCAGGTGTATCAAGTACCCAAATTAGCTTACCATTTATTACTGCTGGAGATGCTGGCCCATTGCATTTAGAAACAACTTTATCTCGAGCAAAATTTGATGATTTGACTGCTGATTTAGTAGAACGTACGAAAACGCCAGTCCGTCAAGCTTTAAAAGATGCAGGACTTTCACAATCAGAAATCGATCAAGTAATCTTAGTTGGTGGTTCTACTCGTATTCCAGCTGTTGTTGAAACTGTTAGAAAAGAAACTAGCAAAGAACCAAACAAATCAGTAAACCCTGATGAAGTTGTTGCTATGGGAGCTGCCATTCAAGGCGGTGTTATTACAGGTGATGTAAAAGATGTTGTCTTACTTGATGTAACACCTCTATCATTGGGAATTGAAACAATGGGTAGTGTCTTCACGAAGCTCATCGATCGTAATACAACGATTCCTACAAGCAAATCTCAAGTATTCTCGACAGCTGCAGACAATCAACCTGCTGTAGACATTCACGTATTACAAGGTGAACGCCCAATGGCAGCAGATAACAAGACATTAGGAAGATTCCAATTAACGGATATTCCACCTGCACCACGTGGTGTTCCTCAAATCGAAGTAACTTTTGATATTGATAAAAACGGTATTGTTAATGTATCTGCCAAAGACTTAGGTACACAAAAAGAACAAAAAATTACAATCAAATCTTCTTCAGGCCTTTCAGATGACGAAATCGATCGCATGGTTAAAGATGCAGAATCTAATGCTGAAGCTGATAAATCTCGTAAAGAAGAAGCTGATCTTAGAAATGACGTTGACGCTCTATTATTCACGGTTGATAAAACATTGAAAGATTTAGAAGGCAAAGTTTCAGAAGATGAAGTGAAACAAGCTGAAGATGCCCGTGATGAGTTGAAAGCTGCTGTAGAAGCTAATGACTTGGAACAAATGAAAGAAAAACGTGATGCCTTAAACGAAATCGTACAAAACTTAACAGTTAAATTGTATGAACAAGCAGCTCAACAACAACAAGCTCAACAAGACGCAGAAGGTGGCGCACAAGGTAGCGCTGACGATGTCGTTGATGCAGATTATGAAGAAGTAGACGATGACGATAAATAATCTTCATTAGATGTGTAAAAGAGCCAAAGATATGAACTTTGGCTCTTTCTTATGATTAAGATTAAACTTTTAGTTTTTACTATTTTAGCAATTTTATAAGAAAAAAATTATAAAATGTATTTCTTCCTTCAAATATATGTTAAAATACGAAAGACTGTTAATTGGAACGAAAGTGGAGGGAAGCCAATGGCAACAAAACGTGATTATTACGAAGTCCTAGGATTAGAAAAAGGGGCATCGGATGATGAAATAAAAAAAGCATATCGTAGACTTTCCAAAAAATACCATCCAGATATCAATAAAGAGGCTGATGCTGAAGAGAAATTTAAAGAAGTTTCAGAAGCCTATGAAGTGCTAAGTGATCCCCAAAAGCGGGCAGCTTATGATCAGTATGGACATGCTGGTACTGATGCTAACTATGGCGGTGGAGCTGGTGGCTTCGGTGGCTTTGGTGGAGCTGGCGGCTTTAGCGGCTTTGCAGATATTTTTGATTCCTTCTTTGGTGGTGGCGGTTCTGCTAGAGCTAATCCAAATGCACCAAGACAAGGCGAGGATTTACAATACTCATTAAATTTGTCCTTTGAAGATGCTATTTTTGGAACAGAAAAAAAAGTTTCTTATAAGCGTGATGAGGTTTGTCATACTTGTGGAGGGAACGGAGCTAAACCAGGAACTCAACCAGAAACCTGTCATAAATGTCATGGATCAGGTACAATCAATGTTGAAAGACAAACGCCACTTGGTCGTGTGATGAGTCGCCAAACCTGTGATGTCTGTCATGGAACAGGAAAAGAAATTAAAGAAGTTTGTGACACTTGTCATGGAACTGGACATGAAAAGAAAACACATCAAGTAAATGTCAAAGTGCCAGCTGGTGTAGAAGATGGACAACAAATGCGCTTAGCAAATCAAGGGGAAGCTGGAATAAATGGTGGACCTTATGGTGATTTATATGTTGTTTTTTACGTGGAAGAAAGTGATATCTACGATCGAAATGGCTCGGAGATCTATTATGAATTACCATTAAACTTTGTTCAGGCAGCTTTAGGTGATGAAGTCAGTGTTCCTACTGTTCATGGTAAAGTAAAACTTAAAATTCCGGCAGGAACACAAACTGGGAGTAAATTCCGCTTGAGAGGAAAAGGGGCGCCAAGATTACGTGGAAACGGTAATGGCGATCAGCAAGTAAGTGTCAAAATAATTACTCCAAGAAATTTAAACGATGAACAAAAAGAAGCGTTACGTTCATTCGCTAAAGTAAGCGGCCAAACAACTACTGAACAAGAGCCAGAGGGATTCTTTGATAAAATGAAAGATGCGTTTGGTGGAAAGAAAAAATAGTGAAAATCCTATAAAGTCCTGTCTGGGTCTTTATGGGATTTTTCATTTTTTCTATTTATGCGTTGAAGCTCCACAAATTGGAGAAGACAAAAAGGTTAAACAAGTTCAAAATAAGGAACAAATCATTGGCGAAACTATGTTCTAAATGGTATAATAGTAGAAGTGTGAGAAGAATGAGAGTTGAAAGAAGGTTTCTTATGATTGAAAAGGATTATTCCCATCATTTTGAATTGGTTTCAAATTATGAGCCTGCAGGAGACCAACCCAAAGCTATTCAAGAACTGACAGAAGGAGTTAAAAAAAATAAAAAAGCACAGATTTTATTAGGTGCTACTGGAACTGGTAAAACCTATACTGTTTCTAACGTTATACAAAACGTGAATAAACCGACATTGATTATTGCTCATAATAAAACCTTGGCTGGCCAGTTATACGGAGAGTTCAAAGAGTTTTTTCCCAATAATGCCGTCGAATATTTTGTTAGCTATTATGACTATTATCAGCCGGAAGCTTATGTTCCATCAAGCGATACATATATAGAAAAAGATTCAAGTATCAATGACGAAATCGATAAATTACGACATTCAGCCACTAGTGCTTTATTAGAACGTAACGATGTGATTGTCGTAGCCTCGGTTTCTTGTATTTTCGGATTAGGCTCGCCTATGGAATATCAAAAACAAGTCGTTTCATTACGGGTTGGCATGGAAGTTTCTAGAGATGAGCTGTTACGATCATTGATTGATATTCAATTTGAACGAAATGATATTGATTTTCAGCGGGGACGTTTTCGTGTAAGAGGAGATGTCGTCGAAATTTTTCCTGCCTCTCGAGATGAACGTGCGCTACGTGTCGAATTTTTTGGTGACGAAATCGATCGTATTTGTGAAGTTGATGCTTTAACAGGAGAAATTGTATCTGAGACTGAACATGTTTCAATTTTTCCAGCAACGCACTTTGTAACGGATGAAGACCATTTAGAAACGGCTATTGCATCTATTCAAAAAGAATTAGACGTACGATTAAAAGTATTAAAAGATGCCAATAAATTATTAGAAGCGCAACGCTTAGAGCAACGGACGAATTATGATATCGAAATGTTACGCGAAATGGGTTATACTTCAGGAATCGAGAATTATTCGCGACATATGGATGGTCGAAAAGAAGGAGAACCCCCTTATACGTTATTGGACTTTTTTCCAAAAGACTATTTAATGGTCATTGATGAATCGCATGTGACCATGCCACAGGTTCGGGGAATGTATAATGGCGATAGATCTCGTAAACAAATGTTAGTAGATTATGGCTTCCGTTTGCCTAGTGCCCTAGATAATCGACCTTTACGTATTGAAGAATTTGAAAAACATGTAAATCAAACAATTTATTTATCTGCTACACCTGGCCCTTATGAATATGAACAAACAGATACTGTGGTTGAACAATTGATTCGACCAACCGGATTGCTAGATCCTGAAATAGAAGTGCGGCCAATTATGGGACAAATTGATGATTTAGTTGGAGAAATAAATAGTCGGGCTGAAAAAAATCAACGGGTATTCGTGACAACATTGACCAAAAAAATGTCTGAAGATTTAACTGACTATCTAAAAGAGTTAGGAATCAAAGTAAAATATTTGCATAGTGATATTAAGACTTTGGAACGAACTGAGATCATACGAAACCTACGTCTAGGAGAGTTTGATGTTTTGGTTGGTATCAATCTTTTACGAGAAGGGTTGGACGTACCTGAAGTTTCACTTGTGGCCATATTAGATGCGGATAAAGAAGGATTCTTACGAAGCGAACGTTCTTTGGTGCAAACGATAGGTAGAGCTGCTCGTAATTCTGAGGGGAAGGTCATTATGTATGCTGACAAAATGACCGATTCGATGCAAAAAGCTATTGATGAAACCAATCGACGTCGAGGAATTCAAAAAGAATATAATACTGAACATGGTATTATACCGAAAACAATAACAAAAGAGGTTCGTGATCTGATATCAATTTCTAAAGTTGCTGAAGTTGCGGCTGACTATGAGGATAAGGGATTAGAGGATTTATCGAAGGAAGAAAAAGAAACATTATTATTGAAATTAGAAAAAGAAATGAAAGATGCTGCTAAAGCCTTAGACTTTGAAAAAGCGGCGACTTTACGTGATACAATCTTAGAGCTTAAAGCCTAAAGATATTGGAGGACGAATATGGCAAATGATAAAATAGTGATCCGTGGTGCTAGGGCCCATAATTTAAAAGATATCGATGTAACTATTCCAAGAGATAAGCTAGTCGTAATGACTGGTTTATCAGGTTCTGGAAAAAGCTCTTTAGCTTTTGATACTTTGTATGCGGAAGGACAACGACGCTATGTCGAAAGTCTTTCTGCTTATGCACGTCAGTTTTTAGGACAAATGGACAAACCAGATGTCGATAGTATTGATGGGTTAAGCCCTGCGATTTCCATTGATCAAAAAACAACAAGTAAAAACCCTCGCTCTACTGTGGGAACAGTGACAGAAATAAATGACTATTTACGCTTGATGTATGCTCGAGTTGGCCATCCTATTTGTCCTAATGATCATATTGAAATAACCAGTCAATCAGTTGAACAAATGGTCAATCAAGTATTAGACTTACCTGAACGGAGTCGGATTCAAATACTGGCACCAGTTGTATCAAAGAAAAAAGGACAACATAAAAAAGTTTTTGAACGAGTTCAAAAGGAAGGCTATGTTCGGGTTCGTGTGGATGGTCAAACATATGATGTCACTGAAGTTCCTAAGCTTGAAAAAAACAAGAAACATGATATTGCAATCGTCATTGACCGAATCGTAATCAAAGAAGGTATTCGTTCACGTCTTTTTGATTCTATGGAAGCTGCTCTTCGTTTAGCTGAAGGTTATGCCTTAGTGGATGTAATTGACCAAGAAGAGCTTTTGTTTAGTGAACATTATTCTTGCCCTTATTGTGGATTTACTGTTGGCGAATTAGAACCACGACTGTTTTCATTTAATGCGCCATTTGGGGCTTGTCCCGAATGTGATGGGCTTGGGATTAAATTAGAAGTTGATGTGGACTTGGTTGTTCCTGATCCTTCTAAAACACTACATGAAGGAGCTATCGTTCCTTGGAATCCGATTAGTTCTAATTATTATCCGCAAATGTTAGAACAAGCATGTTTACATTTTGGAATTGATATGGATACTCCATTTGAAGATATCTCTGATGAAAACAAAAAGATTATTCTCCACGGTTCTGATGGGCAGCTATTTCATTTTCATTATGAAAACGAATTTGGTGGTGTACGTGATGTAGATATTGCTTTTGAAGGAGTTTTGACCAATATTAAACGTCGCTATCACGAAACAAATAGTGATTTTACTCGTAATCAAATGCGCTTATATATGACAGAGTTAACTTGTCAAAGTTGTCATGGTTATCGGTTAAATCCACAGGCCTTGTCTGTCAAAGTAAATGGGAAGCACATTGGTGAAATCAGTGAATTTGCTGTCAATGAAGCCATCTCTTTTGTGGAAAACTTGGTGTTATCAGAGCAAGAACAAATGATTGCACAGCCAATTGTCAAAGAGGTTGATGATCGGTTGAACTTCTTAAAAAATGTAGGTTTGGATTATTTGACACTAAGTCGTTCGGCTGGAACCTTGTCTGGTGGCGAAGCACAACGAATTCGTTTAGCAACCCAGATTGGTTCGAATCTTTCGGGCGTATTATATATATTGGATGAACCATCTATTGGTCTTCACCAAAGGGATAATGATCGTTTACTGGAGTCTTTGCGTAAAATGAGAGACTTAGGAAATACTCTTATTGTAGTCGAACATGATGAAGATACCATGCGGGCTGCAGATTACCTAATAGATATCGGCCCTGGAGCTGGTGATGCAGGTGGCCAAATTGTTGCCTCTGGTACACCGGAGGAAGTCGCGAAAAATCCAGCTTCTTTGACGGGACTTTATTTATCAGGTAAACGCAAAATACCGATACCTGAAAAAAGACGCAAAGGAAATGGAGAAGTTATTCGAATCAAGGGAGCTCAAGAAAACAATTTAAAAAACATTTCTGTCGATTTCCCATTAGGAGAGTTTATTGCTGTTACTGGAGTATCTGGTTCAGGCAAATCAACGTTAGTCAATGAAATTTTGAAAAAAGCTCTTGCACAAAAAATTAATCGGAATTCTCATAAACCAGGGAAATATCAATCAATATCTGGTTATGATAAGATCGAGAAAATTATTGACATCGACCAAAGTCCGATTGGGCGAACCCCTAGAAGTAATCCAGCAACTTATACGAGTGTTTTTGATGATATTCGCGATCTTTTTGCTAAAACCAATGAAGCTAAAATTCGCGGCTATAAAAAAGGACGATTTAGTTTTAATGTTAAAGGTGGTCGATGTGAAGCCTGTAAAGGTGACGGGATTATTAAAATAGAAATGCACTTTTTACCTGATGTCTATGTACCTTGTGAAGTATGCCATGGAAAACGTTATAATTCTGAGACATTAGAGGTTCACTATAAAGGAAAAAATATTGCGGATGTTTTAGATATGACGGTAGAAGATGCTGCTGAATTTTTTAAATCGATTCCGAAAATAAGTCGAAAATTACAAACAATCGTGGATGTTGGATTAGGTTATGTGACTTTGGGACAACCAGCAACAACCTTATCTGGTGGCGAAGCGCAACGAATGAAGTTGGCTTCTGAGTTGCATAAAAAATCCAATGGTAAAAACTTTTATATTTTGGATGAACCAACCACTGGCTTGCATACGGAAGATATTTATCGCCTATTAAATGTTCTCGAACGTTTAGTTGAAGCGGGGAATACTGTTTTGGTAATTGAACATAATCTAGATGTAATAAAATCCGCAGATTCACTGATCGATTTAGGACCTGAAGGCGGGGATGGTGGTGGAAGTATCGTGGCCACGGGAACTCCAGAAGAAGTTTCTAAAGTAAAAGAAAGCTATACTGGTCAGTATTTAAAAAGATATCTGAAAAATGATTAATTTTTTTTTCGATGAATTGATGTACCTGTGAATCCTCGGATGTAAACGCACATTCAAGGATTCATTTTTTCAATTATTAGGAAAAAATTTATTTTTCTTTTTATGGTCGCAATGATACGCCCGGAATGATATAATATTTTAGGAAGAGTTTGAATGATTTCTTTGGAGAGGTGTCTGGTATGGCAGAAACATTAGATTTAGTAATTATTACTGGGATGAGTGGTGCTGGAAAAACTGTTGCTATTCAAAGTTTTGAAGATATGGGATATTTTTGTATAGACAACATGCCCCCCAACTTAATTCCAAAATTTTGGGAATTAATTAAAGAAACTGGAAAAGTAACAAAAATTGCATTGGGTGTTGATCTTAGGTCACGTTCTTTTTTTGAAGAAATTCAAAATATGTTGGCTGAGATTAAAAATACCGGGTTTATTGATACTCGCGTGCTTTTTTTAGATGCCTCAGACAATGAATTGGTTTCCCGTTATAAGGAAACAAGACGTACACATCCATTAGCTATGGAAGGATTAATTACTGAAGGAATACGTAAAGAACGAGCAATATTAGAAGACTTGAAGGCAAGAGCTTCGTTAGTAATCAATACAACAAGTCTGACTCCTAGGCAATTGCGAGAACGAATCAATGAAGAATTTCGTTCATCTGGAGATACTGGATTTCGTATAGAAATGGTCTCATTTGGTTTTAAATATGGATTGCCAATTGATGCGGATATCGTTATGGACGTTCGTTTTTTACCGAATCCACATTATATCAAAGAATTGCGACCATTGACGGGGTTAAATACTGAAGTTAGTCATTATGTAATGTCCTTTGATGAAACAGAACAGTTTTACCAAAACTTTCTTCATCTTTTACAAGACATTATGCCTGGATACATTAAAGAAGGAAAAAGCAGTTTAACGATTGCGATTGGTTGTACAGGAGGCCAACATCGCTCGGTTGCTTTGGCTCAACGAATTGGTGATGAACTAGCAAAAGATTACAAAGTCAATATTACCCATCGTGACAAAGATAAACGTAAGGAGACGGTGAACCGTTCATGACAATGAAAACTTATCGAATCCGTAAACCTAAAATCGTTGTGATTGGTGGTGGCACGGGACTTCCTGTCATCTTAAAAAGTTTACGAAATCAAGGGGTAGATATAACAGCTGTCGTTACAGTCGCAGATGATGGTGGAAGTAGTGGCGAGTTGAGAGATTCTATTACAACGATTACCCCTCCTGGAGATTTACGTAATGTATTAATCGCTCTTTCAGATATGCCCAAACTTTATGAAGATATCTTTCAATATCGTTTTCATGAAGGAGATAAATTTTTAGCAAATCATGCCTTAGGAAATTTAATCATAGCTGGGATGTCTGAAATGCGAGGGAGTACTTATGAAGCCATTCAGTTGCTCTCTAAGATGATGCATGTTGATGGTAAAGTTTACCCTTCATCAGATGAACCCTTAATATTACAAGCAGTGTTTGAAGATGGAACTACAGCAATAGGTGAATCAAAGATTGCAATTGATCGAAAAACTATTGACCATGTTTTTGTTAAAAATCAGGCCAATAATGAATTACCTAAAGCGGCTCGTAAAGTCGTCTCCTCAATAATGGAAGCTGATATGATAGTATTAGGCCCAGGAAGTTTATTTACTAGTATTTTGCCCAATTTAATGATTCCTGAAATTGGCGAAGCTTTGATAAAGACCAATGCCGAGACAATATATATTTGTAACATCATGACCCAAAAAGGAGAAACAGAACACTTTACAGATGCTGAGCATGTCAAAGTGCTTCATCAACATTTGGGACAACCATTTATTGATACGGTATTAGTGAATATTGAAAAGGTACCTGAAGGGTATATGGATTTTGAAATTTATGATGAATATTTGGTCCAGGTAAAACAGGATTTTCAGGGCTTGAGAAATCAAGGTTGTCGGGTAGTGTCCACCGATTTCTTGAAATTACATGATGGTGGTGTTTTTCATGATGGCGAAAAAGTTGTATCCGAATTACTAAGAATTGTTTACAGTGCCAAAAAATAAAAAGTAGAGAGGCGGTTGAAAATGTCTTTTGCATCGGAAGTAAAAAAAGAATTAACGACACTTGAAGTGCATCGTGAACATGCAAAAGCAGAATTAGCGGCATTGATACGAATGAATGGCTCATTGAGTCTTCATAATCAAACATTCGTTTTAAATGTTCAAACAGAAAATGCTGCAATCGCTCGTCGAATTTATTCGCTATTAAAAGATCATTATCAAGTACAAAGTGAGCTTTTGGTACGACGTAAAATGAAATTGAAAAAGAATAATATTTATATTGTACGATTAAAACAGAAAACTAAATTCATTTTAGATGATTTAGGGATTATGGAGGGCATGATGGTCCATGGCCATGTCTCAAATGAAATTATGGGAAATGCTCAAAAAATGCGCTCTTATTTGCGGGGGGCTTTCATGGCAGGAGGTTCAATTAATAATCCAGAGACAAGTCGATATCATTTGGAAATTTTTTCAATTTATGAAGAACATAATCAAGATATATGTGATATGTTAAATTATTATCATTTGAATGGGCGCACCTTGCAACGACGAAATGGTTATATTGCTTATTTAAAAGGCGCTGAACACATCGCAGACTTTTTGACATTAATAGGAGCAACTAATTCTATGTTAAAATTTGAAGATGTGAGAATTGTACGCGACATGCGTAATTCAGTGAATCGTTTAGTCAACTGTGAGACTGCAAATATGAATAAAACGATTGACGCCGCTTCTAAACAAATAGAAAATATTCAATATATAGAAGATACTGTTGGACTGAAGTCTCTTCCTGATAAACTGCAAGAAATTGCGGAATTACGATTAAAAAATCCCGAGATTAGTTTAAAAGAGTTGGGCGAGTTGGTCCCTTCTGGAATGATTTCAAAATCAGGAATCAATCACCGAATTCGAAAAATCAATGAGTATGCGGATAAATTGCATGAGAAAAATGGGTTATAATTAGTCAAAAAGCATCCTAGAGAGCCTGGATGCTTTTTGTGTACTCATTATTGACTTAAATAATCTTTCAATAAGTCATTAGAAATATGCTCATCAAAGATATGAGAACCAATAATAAGGGTGGGAACAAACTTAATATTGGCACGGTCGCTTTCTTCAGTAATACGATGGGCATAGCCACTATGATCGTGCTCGGTTAAGCCTAGCTTATCAGTAGCAAATTGAACAATTTCATCAGGAGAAAGGTCTCCCCATTGCTCTTGTGTTTTAAATATCTGGTCTAGTTCTTCTAACGTTTTTTCGGCGTTATCCGTCGTAACAAAGCGATGCATGACATTGCCGTTTTGTAAAGATCCTTTTTGTCGGTCGGTCAGTTTAATCACTCGTTCTATTTTTCCTTGATCAGTAGCTTCTTGAAGCAGCTCTTTTGATGATTCATACCATTGTTTGCAATAAGGACAGCGTAGGTTAATAAACTCAATCAAGGGCTTTGCACCAGGCTTTCCAATATGTATTCCATACTCTGAACGAATCTCATCTAATTTAATCATTGATGTATCCATGTAAAATCCTCCTTTATGATTTCTAAGTTTAGTTTACCATTAGTTACTAGAAAGGAAAATTTTTGAGTAATCTTTTAAAAATTCTCAAAAAAATAAAATGGGTTCCTTTTTATCATATTAAAACAATGTTATGATATAATTAAAGAAAACAGCGCTTATAGCAAAGGAAGGCTGAATATGACATTTCATTTTACTGAATTATTTCAATTAGACTATTGGAGACAACTATTTTCGACAAATATTACGACCTTATCTTTTTTTATCAACATATTGGATATTCTTGTAGTTTGGTATCTAATTTATAAATTAATCCAGCTCTTACGAGGAACAAAGGCAATTCAACTTTTTAAAGGTGTGGCAATGTTTGTTGTTGTCCGTGTTTTAGCAGAAGTTATCGGCCTTCATACGTTATCTTGGTTAATGGACCAGGTAATTACTTATGGTGTAATTGCAGCCATCGTGATCTTTCAACCGGAAATCAGACGTGGTTTGGAACACTTAGGACGAGCTACTTTCTTTAGTGCTTCAAAAAAGGAAATTGATGAAGGCGAAGGAATGATTAAGGCTTTTGACAAGGCGATTCAGTATATGTCGAAACGGAAAATTGGTGCCTTGATAACGATCGAACGTAATACAGGATTAGAAGAATATATTGAAACAGGTATCCGGCTTGATGCAGAAATTACTGGTGAGTTATTAATTAATATCTTTATTCCGAACACACCGTTACATGATGGGGCTGTCATTGTTCGCAATGGAAAAATTGTCGTTTCAAGTGCCTATTTACCTCTGTCAGAAAGTTCCTTGATTCCTAAAGAATACGGCACAAGGCATCGAGCAGCAATGGGGATTGCAGAAGTCAGTGATGCGTTGACAATTGTTGTTTCAGAAGAAACTGGCGGGGTTACCTTTACTTTAAACAATCAAATGTATAGAGAACTTACTAGAGAAGACTATTTAGAAATGATGCGAGAAGCTCTTGTTCCTGAGGATAAAAGTAAAGAAAAGAAAAGCCTCATTCAAACTTTACGTGAGGAATGGCAAAAATTAAATAGAGGTGGCAAGGAATGAAAAAATTAAAGCAAAAACGTGAACTTGTCAATCTTTTTATTGCTTTATTATTTAGTTTAGTCTTATTTTTTAATGCAAATGGTACAAAAAGACAAAGCGCTCCTTTCTCTTCAGAAGCTTATGAAGAGACAGTTGAAGAAGTGCCCGTAACAATTGTTTACAATTCTAACGATTATTTTATTCAAGGGTATGAAGCAACTGTTACAGTGAAGCTTGAAAGTATCAATCGAATACAGCTGAATGCAGAAGCGAATAGTGAAACCAGAAAATTTAAAGTGGTAGCTGATTTAAGTGAGTTGGGAACAGGAACGCATGATGTCCCTTTGAAAGTTGAAAATTTAAGCAACAGTGTTTCAGCAACAGTTGACCCTCACGTTTTTACGGTGACGATTGAAAATAAAGTGACTCAGTCATTTCCTGTAGAAGTTAATTTTTCTCAAAAAGAACTGCCAAACGGTACTTCAATTTCAAAGACAGCGTTAGATCCAGAGACGGTACAAGTGACAACAGGAGATCAAACAGTCAAAGAGATTGCAAAAGTTATTGCCCCGTTGCAGTCAGTGGGTGAGATAAATGAAAGTACCCAACAAACGGTCCCTGTATATGCAGTAAATGAAAAAGGAGAAGTCCTTCCAGCAGAAATCGATCCTGAAAATGTAGAGGCACAAGTTTTAGTCAATTCTCCACAAAAAGATGTTGGTTTGGCTATTGAAGAACAAGGAACACCTGCTCAGGGAATTACTCATTTTGAATTCCAATTTGAACAAAGTCATGCTACAATTAGTGGGGCACAAGAACAATTAGATTTACTTGATACGATTATGATACCTATTGATGTTACAGATATCACAGAAGAAAGTACGATTGAAAAAGAGGTTCCTGTTGATGAGCCATTGATTGCAGATCCTTCAGTGGTGAAAATAAAAGTAGTGCCGGTTTATGAAGAAAATTCTCAAACAAATGAATCGACAGAACAGTCTTCTAAAGAACAGTCCAGCAAGACATCATCGTCTTCAACAGTTACTTCAGAAACAATCAGCACAACCGATTCAACATCCGCATCAAACTAAATAAAAAAATATCATTTAGTAACCTCATTGGTGAAAAATAATTATTTTCAGAAGGGATTATAAATCATGGGAAAATATTTTGGAACAGATGGCGTTCGTGGAGTTGCCAATCAAGAATTAACACCTGAACTTGCTTTTAAATTGGGACGTTGTGGAGGATATGTCTTGAGTCAGCATGCCAAGACTGAAGAGCATCCACGCGTTTTAGTAGGAAGAGATACTCGAATTTCTGGTCAACTTTTGGAAACGGCCTTGATTTCAGGCTTAATTTCGGTAGGAATCGAAGTGTTTCAATTAGGTGTTATTTCGACACCAGGAGTTGCTTATTTGACCAAAGTCCAAAAAGCCAGTGCTGGGGTTATGATTTCGGCATCACATAATCCAGCACAAGATAATGGAATTAAGTTTTTTGGGAATGATGGATTTAAGCTAGTTGATGATCAAGAATTGGAAATTGAAGCTTTACTAGATGCTCCTGTAGATGAATTGCCAAGGCCTTCAGCAGAAGGATTAGGAACGGTCGAAGAATTCCCTGAAGGTCTATTAAAATACTCGCAATTTCTTCAACAATCAATTAATGGAGATTTGTCGGGTCTAAAAATCTGTATAGATGCTGCCAATGGTGCAACAGCTACCACTGTTAATCGCTTGTTTGCCGATTTGGAAACTGATTTTTATACAATGGGAACGTCACCAGATGGATTGAATATTAATGATAATGTGGGATCGACTCATCCTGAACAACTTGCTCAATTTGTAGTAGATAAAGAAGCAAATGTCGGTTTGGCTTTCGATGGTGACGGCGATCGAGTCATTGCTGTTGATGAAAATGGTCAAATTGTTGATGGCGACAAAATCATGTATATTTGCGCCAAAGATTTGGCTAGAAATAAACGGTTGAAACAAAATACTGTAGTAACAACTGTGATGAGTAATTTAGGCTTCCACAAAGCACTTGAAGAAATTGGATTAAAAGATGTTATCACTAAAGTAGGTGATCGTTATGTTGTGGAAGAAATGCGTAAAATGACTATAACTTTGGCGGAGAACAATCAGGTCATATGGTGTTTTTAGATTTAAATACCACAGGGGATGGTATGTTATCTGGTATTCAGTTGTTGAATGTGATGAAACAAACCGGAAAAAAATTGTCAGAGTTGGCGGAAGAAGTAACCATTTATCCACAAAAATTAGTAAATGTTCGTGTATCTGATAAACATCATGCCATGGATGTTCCGGCTATAAAAGAAGTGATCGAATCAGCTGAAAAAGAAATGAATGGAGAAGGTCGAATTTTAGTAAGACCTTCAGGAACTGAACCTATTCTTCGTGTGATGGCTGAAGCACCAACAGATGAGCAAGTAAATTATTATGTTGATAAAATAGTGAAAGTTGTTCGTGAAAATATCGGCATTGAATAAAAGTAAAAAAGCATGTCTAGGGACGTGCTTTTTTTAAAAAATTTTGCTAAATGAAAAAATGGGCTATTGGTAAATATGAATTAAAGGAAAGAGCTATTTGATTTATTTTATATTTTATTTTTTAGCGATTGTTTCACCCTATATCCGTCACAAAAAGACACCCCAAAGTATCAAAAACTCATTTCAATATTCTTCTTATTTTTCAAAAGAAGAGGGAAAGGAAAGAGTACGGCCTTTACTGGATAATCAGGAAGCCTTTGAAATGCATTTACGATTAATAGCAAATGCGAAGAAGAAAATAGCCGTTTCTACTTATCGGCTTGTACTAGATAGAGCTGGAAAAACTTATTTGGCTGCTTTATTGGAAGCTGCTGATCGCGGCGTTCAAATTGATTTTATTACAGATGGCAAAAATAAGTTGTTCGACTTACATCGTTCTCGCTGGTTTCAAACCTTTTCTGATCATAAGAATATCAATGTCTACATCTATAATCCGGTCTCAATTTTGCGCCCGCATCGACTTCTGGCAGTCCATCATAGTAAGTACCTTTTAGTGGATGATTCTTTCTATGTTTTAGGAGGTCGAAACATTTGCAATCGATCCTATTTAAATGAAGGGAAGAAGAATAAAGATTGTGAGTTGCTAGTTTATAGTCCAAAAAGTGAACAAAAAGGCTCAGTAGAAGAATTATGGCACTATCATAATCAACTGAAAGCTTTGCCCACTACGAAACCTTATAGACCCAAGGGACTCTATTTTAAAATAAGACCCATTGATAGTTTGATTAAAGAATATAAGGAAGCAGAAAAAAGGTATTATCCAAAAGCGTACAATTCTTTTTATGCGTGGAAAAAAGAAACAGTGCCCACTCATAAGATTTCTTTATTGACCTCAGAAATAAAGGCTAAAAATAAAGCACCTGTATTATGGGATAACATCGATCAGTTTGTTAAACGAGCAGAACGAGTTAAAATTTATACCCCTTACATTATTTGTGGAAAAGAGATGTATGAAGACCTTACCAACTGGTCTACTCATTTAGAAAAAATTGAAATTTTAACCAACTCTGCAAATACTGCAGCAAATGTTTTTGGCGCTTCTGATTATCTAAATCAAAAGCACAATATTTTAGATACAGGTGTATTGCTTCGTGAAATGACAGGGGGAGATTCTTTGCACCAAAAGGCCTATTTATTAGATGAGAATCTTACTATTTTAGGTTCAGTGAATATGGATATGCGTAGTGTTTATATTGATACAGAATTGATGATAGCCGTTGATTCCGTGCAACTGAATCAATGGATAAATGCTGACTTTGAACATTATTGTTCGAAAGAGAACATCAACTTTTCAAATCCAAATTTAGAAGAAGAAATCCCTCAAAAAATACCATTTCTGAAGCGGATGCTTTACTTAATTTTGCGGATTATTAATCCATTCTTACGTCGGTTTTGTTAATCTAATAGAAAAGAGGAAAAAGTTTGAAAACATTCTATCAAAAGCTACAACGCAATACATTATTGCGAGGATTGTTAACTCTTATTATTGGCATCTATGCACTTTGGAATCCAAAACAGTTCTCTCAAGTTATTATCTATTTAGTAGTAGGGATCTTTCTAATTTTTGGCGTATTTCATCTAGTGAATTGGGCCAAAGATAGAAATCGAATGGCAAGTGCAAGCTTTGATTTATTTTTAGGAGTCGCATGTTTATTTGTGGCCGTCGTTATTTTTCTTCTTGCCAAACCAATCGTAACAATTTTAACAGTTTTCTTAGGTATTGGCGTTGTGATTGCAGGGTGTCTACGTATTGGACAGGGGTTGCAACTAAAAAAAGAAAATCAATCATATATTGCCTGGTTGTTTGTTGGTATTTTATTTGTTATCGCGGGGTTACTACTTATGTTTCGAGCTGTGTCAAGCCTTGTTTCTTTATTTGGTGTTATTATGATTGTTATGGCACTGACTGATATTTTTGAATTTATACAATTCAAAAAAAATTAGTGGAGATCTAAAAGCATTTATTCCCAATACAAAACAAGAGGGAATAGATGCTTTTTATTTATTAAAGAAAATTGAAAAAAGATAGTTTTTTTATTCTATTTGTAGTATAGTACATTTAAGAATATGAGGAGTCGGAGGGATTCGTTTGAAAAAATTCAGTGAGACAAAATTACATCCGAATGATGTTCCTGTGATTTTTTTATATGATGATAAAGGACGAATCATTGATAAAATTTCAGTGAACCAATGGAAAGAAAAAAAGAAAAAGGTTCAATTATTAGAAGAATTGGATATTAAGCTTTATCGTACTGCGTTAGACTATTATGCAAATCAAGAGTTCTCAAAGGCAGAAGATCTTTTACTGTATTTGATTGAAGGAACTGCGTATACTCATTATGAATACGTAGAAAGACTGGCTAATATCTATCATCAACAAAAAAGAGTACACAAAGAAAAAAATCTGTTAGTCGAAACTAAGAAGCAGCAAGGCGCTGTTGATTCAGAAAGCGGCATCCTTCAAAGAATTGATAAACGACTATTGGAATTAGAAAATAAGCAAATTTTGTCTACGAACTGTGCGTGTTTTTCAAACAAAATATAAAAAAGACAGTCATAATTTTTGACTGTCTCTTTTATACTTTGATCAGTATCTTGAAAATGCACGAACAATGTAAAAAATTCCTGAGAGTAAGAAGTATAACCCAATTAAAAAGGATAAAGATAGCATTGAAATGATTGGGTCAAAGAATAATGAGATTCCAATGAAAATCCCAATAACATTTAGAATCAAAGAAAACCAATAATAACCACTTCGGACAAGGCGAACACCTTGTAATAAGAAAAGGTTACGGATAGAATCAGCGATAAACCAAATAGAAAATACATAGGATAAAGCAAGGATTCCAACATCAAGGTTAAACAATAAGATAATTCCAACTAAAATTTCTAGGATGCCTAGTACTAAAAAGATGTTGCCACGATAACCAGTCCAATTTTTGATTCGATTTCTTGTGATAATGCCTAAGATACCATTTGTAATAGCTACAATTGCAAATAGTAAAACAATAGTACGTAAGCTAAAACCAGGGTTACGAAAAGACATGAACGAAATAAGGATAAACAAGATTCCCGCAAGCAAACTAAGCCAATCAAATCCCTTTTTTTCGTTAATCATCATTTGTCACCTCCTTACTATAAGTGTACTAATTTTATACTGTTTAAGCAATCAATAACCATTTTGTGAGTATCAACTAAAAGATAGTTACTTTTTACTTCATTTGCTGTCTTTGTTAGAATGTAGAAA
>Ga0079226_10001452_pt1 | contig 18208 bp, 34 predicted proteins | sample Poulit2014_FD_76345 | JGI IMG/M metagenome (GOLD analysis project Ga0079226, IMG submission 76345) | Agricultural soil microbial communities from Georgia to study Nitrogen management - Poultry litter 2014 | ecosystem: Environmental > Terrestrial > Soil > Agricultural land | place: USA: Georgia...
ACGTTTATCTATGAATAGATCAAGAAATAACCATCGCTTTACTATGTTGCCACATAGATATAAAGCTAAATTCAAGTGAATTTGAGGTTTGAGTAGTATCTGATTTTACACGGTGCTAAAACAAGGCGTCTTATTATGATATGATGTTTCAAGTTTAAGTGTTATCTAATTATACATGGTGTTTAAAAGTGAATAGAAACAAATGTTTTAAAGTGATATAAAAAACATGATTAAAATCAAACTATATGTAGGAATGGTTATAATATGTAGTAAACTATATGTGTATTAATTATTAAGGGAGGGAATTATAAATGAGAATTAATGACGAGGCGATTATTAAGAATCATGTATCTGATATTAGACAAAGTTTAATTAATAATATCTTGATTAACATTAAAGAAGAAAATGATACAGCAAACGTAAATGAAAGCATTGAATTAATTAAAACAGTTAACAATTTAACTGATGATTTTATTATCGCACAAGCGTTAGATGATATTGCTCATAATGAAAACATTATTGAATATATGCTTAGTTATATCATGAACGAAAAAATGAACGAAGATGACTTGCCGTGGTAAGTCATCTTTTTTAAAAAAAGTTATGGTGAAAGGTGTGAAAACATGACATTAAAAAGACATCGACAAGAAATTTATGAAGTATTAACACATTATTATGCTGAACATCAAAATCATTTAATAAACAAAACTTCTTTTATATTAAGGTTAAAAACAATGCAACAATTAACAGAAGAAAAAATAAAGTTGCATAAAGCCATTAATAAAATATTTGAAGTTGAATATTTAAGAAGATGTAAAACCGAAAAAGAAATATCGAAATATAAAAAGATGATTCGTACAGATTTAGTCGCTATGTTGAAATCACTTGGTATCAGTGTTAAGTATAATGAACTTACTTCAATTAGGAGTAAGAAAATGCAAGAAATCATTAATAAAAATATGATCGAATATGATATTAAACATATTCGAGATCAAAATTATAAAGATTTCAGAAAGGTCTTGAATGATGAAAATGAATACCTTGAAACATCATTATTCAATGCAGTTTTATTTACACTTCATGATATGCGAATAAAAAAACAACCATTTGATGAAGCCGTAAAGTTTTTTGTAGAAAAACATAACATTGAAAAAAATGAAATTAAAAAATATGTAGATAAAGTATATAAATTAAGAAGTAAAAATAAAGCAAAGGATGATGCAGATGAAAGTTAATTTATCAACAATCAATATCAATATTAATATTAACAATGCAGTCGATATGCCAACAGCACAAGAACTGCACAAACTATGTTATCAAGTGACAGGTAATGAGTATATAAATGAAGAAGGGAAACCCTCACCATTTCAACCGTTAATAAAGTCGTGGGAAAAAAATGAAGAAGAAACGAGAGCTAACATTCAAATTAAAGCTATTAATCGTAATTACACTAATGAAACTATCGATTATTTAGAACATAATAACAGTATTTATTTAAAAGGTTATAATTTCAATTTAATAAGTTATGAGGTCTATAACAATTATTCTATTGATTTAAATGAAACAACACTATTACCACCTACAAAATTTAAAGTAAGTTTAGAAACACCTATTTTATTAAGTAAAGAACAAGTGACAGATCGTGGAGTTGTATTTAATGAAATAAACAAACTAGAATTTAAAACGTTTATAGAGTCTATGCAACATTTTATCGAAGATTATTTCGATTATTCCTTTAACCTTAATAATATTAAAAACATTTATCTAAATTGCAATGTGACAGAAGAAAATTATAAAGAAGTTGAATCAGACTCTTCTGATAAGGCATTACAAGGTAGTTTCTTAGTTGATTATTCTAATTTATCAATAGAAGAGCAAAGCGATTTAGGTAAATTACTTAATTTATCAAGTTATATTGGTGTTGGGAATAAACGTGCTTATGGTTATGGTGTTATTGGTTTAGAAAGAGTGAATTAAATGGATAAGATGTTAATATTTGCTGAAAAACCATCACAAGCAAAAGCATATGCAGATGCTTATAAGGTTAAAAAAAGAACAAATTATTATTATGAACTTGAACCATGTAATACTTTTCCTAACGGTGCATTAATCACATGGGCTGTAGGACACTTAATAACACTTCAAATGCCCGGTGATTACAATAAATCTTATAAGAAATGGGATTTAAATAATTTACCAATTACACCTGATCCATTTAAGTATAAAGTGATTGATAATAAGAAGACACATTTCAATTTAGTAAAAGATTTAATTCAAAAAGCTTCAACACTATGTATAGCGGTTGATATAGATCGTGAAGGTGAATTAATAGCATGGCTTGTATTTAATCAAATTGGGATAAAAAACAAAACAATCAAAAGGTTATGGATTAATTCGTTAGTTGAAAGTGAAGTAAGAAAAGGTTTTGATAATTTAAGGGATGCTAGTGAAACATATAATTTATACCTTGAAGCTCAAACTAGGGAACAGGCAGACTGGTTAGTTGGAATGAATTTATCCCCTTTATATTCATTAAACTTACAAAGGCTAGGCTTTAGTGGGTATATGAGTATAGGTCGTGTTCAGACTGCATTAGTTAAAATGATATATGATCATTATAAAGAGATTGAAGAATTTAAACCAAAACCTATCTATCATTTAAAAAGTATATTTGATGCAGATGGTAATGTATTTGAAGCAACATCTAAATACAAAGTCCATTCATCTTCTGAAATGAAAGAAATAATAAATAAATATCAACTCCAGCAAAACATTACTGGTAAAGTTAAATCGGTAGATAAAAAAGAGAAAAGAAATTATTCACCTAAATTGTTTACATTAGATGAAATATCGAAATATGCAAACCGTAAATGGAAATATAGTGCAAATGATACGTTAGATATAGTTCAAACATTATATGAAAAAAAGAAATTGGTAACATATCCTAGAACTGATATTGAATACATTACTGAAAATGAATTTAATTTACTTTTACCACAAGTTGAAAATTATAAAAGAATATTAGGTGTATCATTTGAAACTGCCAGTACAACACCAAATAAGCGATATGTAAATAATAGTAAAGTAGAGGAACACCATGCAATTATCCCTACTGACAACATTCCAAATCAAGCAACCTTAGACAGTTTAAGTCAAAAAGAATTAAATATATATCAAGCTATATTACGTTATACCTTGATGATGTTTCATGGTGATTATGTTTATGATGAAACAACAGTTACAACTGATGTAAACGGAATAGACTTTACCGCTAAAGGTAGAATTGAAAAACAGATTGGTTGGCGTGAATTATTGGAAGAAGGTCACAAATCTAAAGATAAAACATTACCTGCACTGATTGAAGGACAGGTGCTTAATGGTCAATTAAAAATAGATCAAGGTGAAACACAACCACCAAAACCATTAAAAGAAGGTGATTTAATTCAGTCTATGAAAACTGCTGGTAAGAAAGTAGATAGTGATGAAGATTTAGAAAAAATTGACGGCATAGGAACAAGTGCTACTAGAGCAAGTATCATAGAACGTGTAAAAGATCATGAGTACATTGTAATCAAGAATAATATTGTATCCATAACGGAAAAAGGAAAATTATTATCAAAAGCAGTGGATGGTACTTTATTAGGAAAGCCTGAAATGACTGCTCAATGGGAAACTTATCTTAAAAAGATTGGTGAAGGAACAGGTTCAAAAGATTTCTTTTTAAAGAGGATAGTAGAGTTTATTAATAACGAGATAGAAAGTGTAGGTAATCGATTATCAAGTTTATCTAGTGAGATTACAAAAGCAAATGAAAATAATCCTAAACATAAAAACAATAATAATCCAATAGCCAAATGTCCATCATGTACTGAAAATATAGTACTAAAAGGCTTTATAGACAAAAAAACAAAAAAGAAAAAGCAGTTTTACGGATGTAATGGGTACAGTAAAACAGGTTGTAAAGTTACATTCCCTTTATATTTCAGTCAGAAGAAAGTAACAGAAAAAATGGTTAAAGATTTATGTGAGAAAGGTGGAACTAATACACTCAAAGGTTTTGTAGATAAAATGGGTAATAAATATGAGTGTAAATTAATGTTAGATAAGAACCATAAAATAATGACAATAAAATAATATGAACTTATATTAAATAAAAAGGATGATTAATATGATAATGACGATCATCATAGTATCTATTCCTATTGTGCTATTTTTAATAACATTATTTTCCCTTAAAAAATATGAGGATAAAAAGAATGATGAAGATGCTTTCTATATACATTTAAAAACGGTACAAAATGAAGATACTAATTACAATCACGTTGAAAGGTGGTAACTTATTTGAATAAAGCTGATAAAGAAATAGTTGAAAGGATATGGGCTTTAACATTTGAAAGTGATGAAATGAAGAATGTTGAAGAGTTAAATGGTTTAATTAATGAAATAGCAAATTTATCATCTATAATTATGATGAAAAAATCAGAAGAATATTTAAAATATAATAAAATAGAAGATAAAGAACATAAAAGTTCTCGTAAGTTTTTAGATCGTATTAATAAACAATTAGAAAAAACCAAAGAAAATAAATGATATAGGACTCACTTTTTAGTGAGTCCTTTTTGATGTATCCCTATATAGTATCCCTATATATAGGGATTATAGATTTATGAAATATAATAAATTTAATAAATGAAGGGCGTGATATATTTGATATTCAAAAGAAACTATAACTATTTTGTTTCATTTGGTTATGATGTTGGCGGAATAGCTTTAAGTAATGAAATTAAATGAAAAAGGAGAAAGGATTTACAACCACATTGATAATTAATAAAATCAGGAAATTAGGAAGCTAAACAGTTAAAAAAAGCACAAGAGGTGTTCATGATGAATAATGAGCTTAATGATAAATTTAATGAAATAAAAACTAGGCTGACAAAAGGTCTGGGTTCATTAAAGCATAAAAAGAGAAAGATACTTGATGGTGTAGAGGATGCTGACTTAAAAACAGAAGTATTGCTATTAGAAAATGATATAGCTTGGCTATTAAAAGAATTGGAGAAACGATTATGATTAGAACTTTAATTAGAAAGATAATGTGGTTTTGTCGTAATGATGTTGATTTAGTAGAAGTCTTTATTAGCGGGCTGGATTATGAAAAACGTATTAATAGTTTTTATATTTTGTCAAAAAAGCGTTTTTCATGGTCTTATAACTGGTGTGGCACAATTGCTATCACATCCGTATATCCGCTTCTATCCAGCATAGAAGAAGGGATAAAGAATAAGAAAAGTGTTGATGTTGAATTAGGTAGTCATCTTGGTTCAAAAAGAATTATTTTAAAAAAGGGTCATTTAAAGAAAACAAAAGAATTAATAGAAAAGATGATAAAAGAAATACAAGAACAATATTAGGAAGAATGTTAGCGTGTTCTTAACGAGAGATAGGAGTGATATTATGATTATTATATTTCTGTTATCGTTTATGGTAGCTTTTACAGTATCATCGCTTTGCGGGGGGGATGGTATGAATATCATGTTTTTAATATCATTTGCAATAACCTTTTTAGTGTCATTACCTCTTATGGATGTTATTAAGCGACAAAAATAATGAAGGATGGTAGGTGAAATGATCGAAAAAACAAAAGATTTAATATAAAAGATGATAAAAGAAATACAAATTAGAAGGAGGATTGATAATAATGAAGGGAAAGATGAAGAAGAAAAGGTTCATGTGTGAATCATGCGGTAATGAAACTTATGTTGATATGGTTGAGTGTAGTGTATGTGAATTAACAGGAAGAATTAAACCGATCGAACAAGAGTATTATGAGTGTTATTTAAATGGGAATAGATATGGTATTGGTAGCTTAGATTACATGTTAGAACTCTTTAAAGATTATGTTGTGACGTGTGAAATGTATGGGAAAGATGAAGCGGAATTTAAGATCGTGAAGCGGAAGTAAAATAAGAAGGGAAATGATTAAAATGAATATGTTTGGTATTAATAGTGAAGAATTAAATAAATTAGTTTATAAGATTAGAAAACAAGGCATTTTCCTACATCTAGGGAAATGCTTTTTTTGTTGTAAAATAATAGTAAGTTAAAAAAAGGAGTGGATATAGATGTCGTTAGGTATTAAAGAATTAACTTATCATTTACTGGCTTTAGCAGAAGAGAAGTTGCATAAAATTCCGACACTTGATTTTGAAAAGGTTGTATTTTTAGCATTGGCAGAATGTCATAATCATCAGATTCAAGTGAATTATGATATGTTGTTTTTTAAGTCGAAAAGTGGTGCTACAAGTGATAATGTACAACGTCTATTAGGTGATGTATTTGATCTTTATATTTCATTTGAAAGAGCAAAGAAACATGATAAATTAACTCAACACAAAGAACTAAATATCACTTTTGAAAAATTACTAATAAATCATGAAAATTTAGAAACAGTTATTAAGGAGTCATCTGTATTTCAAAAAAGTGCATACAATCAATTAAAGACACCTCATATTGAAGAAAAATTTGGAAGGGCAATATTAGATCGTGATTTTATCTGGACATTAAAAGAAATCGTTAGTGTTGTAGCTGATGAATTACCTAAAAATTTAAATACTCGTATACCTTTACCAGAAGTAACATATGAAGCAATTAAAGGATATATTAGTTTGACTAGAAGTCTTGAAGAGAATAAAGATAATCCATTCACATTAGAGCAAGTAGAAGCATTAAGGAATGTTTCAGATGGACTGATTGAAGCGGTTAAAGTTAATGGTTCAATGATTGAGGATAATTTGACATAGGAGCGTGAATACATGAGTAAAAGAAGGAAGCAGAAGCGGAATCCTAATCAATATAGGAAGGGAAAAAATAAAAGAAGAAAGAAAAGAAGAATACCGCATGATGATAAATTTGATGGAGATATTGGTAGGTGGAAAGGTTGGAATAGACGTGAGAAACCTAGTAAAGTTGAAACTTACTATATAGATTTAGAAACTGGTGAACGAATTGATAAAAATGAATAAAGGGATGTTGTTGTTTATTAAAAGCTAGAGTTTTAGATGTTATACATATTCTAGCTTTTATTTAATAAATAAATGATATACAATGATATACAATGGTGGTGGTACAATGTCAAAAGACAAAACCTTCATAGTGAGAATTGATGAAGCGGATTTAAATGAATTTAATAAGATATTAAAAAGAAAAAGTATTAATCGGTCAGAATTAATGAGAAAATGGATTCAAGATTACATAAAAAAGGATGGGGATATGAATGACAAGGGGTAGTAATTTAAATAGGGCTAAAAAGAATAAAAATGATGAGTTTTACACAAGGTTAGTAGATATAGAAAACGAATTGAAACATTATAAAAACCACTTTAAAGACAAAGTAGTTTATTGTAATTGTGATGATCCTAGAGTTAGTAATTTTTATAAATATTTCTCACTTAACTTTCATCATTTAGGTTTAAAAAAGTTAATTACAACATGTTATAGAAATCAAGATATTAATTTGTTTAGTCAAGAACAATCTGAAAAAGCAGTAAAGTTAATTTATGAAGGCGAAGTTGGTGATGATAACCTACCACATGAAGAGCATATAAAGGTAACGGAACTTCAAGGTGATGGTGATTTTAGAAGTTTAGAATGTATTAATATTTTAAAAGAAGCAGACATTATTGTTACAAATCCACCTTTTAGTCTATTTCGTGACTATGTTTCTCAATTAATGAATTATAATAAGAAGTTTTTAATTATTGGAAACATGAACGCTTTAACTTACAAAGAGATATTTCCTTTAATCAAAAATGATGAGTTGTGGTTGGGTTACAATAGTGTTAAAGAATTTATTCAACCAGACGGTACAATTAAAAAATTCGGTAATATTTTATGGTATACCAATTTAGATCATACAAAACGTCACGAAGAAATTATTTTATATAGAAGATATAACGAAAGTGATTATCCTAAATATGACAACTACAATGCTATTGAAGTGAGTAAAGTTGCTAATATACCGGAAGATTATGAAGGTATTATGGGTGTACCTATCACATTTTTAAACAAATACAATCCAGAGCAATTTGAAGTATTAGGTAGTCAAAGGTGAGCTAAATCAAAAGAGATATTAGAAAACTATACCGGTAATATAGTTACCCCTGAAAATGATATGAAAACAACAATTGATAAGAGAGAAACATATGATAGAGTCTTTATAAAAAATAAGAAAGTGAGGAAATAATATGGAAATTAAATTCAAGTCAGTTACAATTAGAGATTTAGCTCAAAATTATCAAGATTTAAATGAAGATGGAGTATTTGGTTTAGATAATAAATTAGATATAAGACCACCATATCAACGTGAGTTTGTTTATGACGATAAAAAACGTGAAGCTGTAATTGATACAATTACAAAAGGTTATCCAATTAATGTGTTTTTCTGGGCTGTGAAATCAGATGGAACTTATGAGATTGTAGATGGGCAACAACGAACAATTTCAATATGTCAATATGTTAATGGTGATTTTGCATATAAAGATCGTTATTTTCATAATTTACATGATGATGAAAAAGAAGCTATCTATAACTATGAATTAATGGTTTATCTATGTGAAGGTACTGATAGCGAGAAATTAGAGTGGTTTAAGACAATTAATATTGCTGGTGAACAATTAACACCACAAGAACTTAGAAACGCTGTTTATAGTGGTACATGGTTATCAGATGCTAAACGTTACTTTAGTAAAACGGGTTGTCCAGCTTATCAAATAGGTGGTAATTATATGAAAGGTTCACCTATTAGACAAGATTATTTAGAAACAGTTATCAAGTGGCGTAGTAATAACAATATCGAAGATTTAATGGCACAACATCAACACGACCCAGATGCTACCGATTTATGGAACTACTTTAGGGATGTTATTGAATGGGTAGAAGCTACATTCACTGATTATCGTAATGAAATGAAAGGAATTGCTTGGGGGGATTTATACAATAAATATAAAAATCGGAATTATGACCCTGATAAACTTAAAAGTGAAATCGACCAATTAATGACTGACGATGACGTGACTAATAAAAGAGGTATCTATTTATACGTTTTAGATGGTGAAGAAAAACATTTGTCTATTCGGAAGTTTAATAACACACAAAAAAGAACTGCTTATGAAAAACAAAATAAAAAATGTAATAGTTGTGGTGAATCCATTACTATCGGAAATGCACATGCTGATCATATTATTCCGTGGAGTAAAGGCGGACGGACAGTAGATGATAATTGTCAGGTTTTATGTATTACGTGCAATACTTCTAAAGGGAATAAAAGTTAATTTAATACGATATAAGCTAAGGCGATAATTCTTATGAGTTATCGCCTTTTTTGTTTATTTACAAAAGACGTATAGTTGATTAAGCATGATGTAATTGTTATACTATACACATAGTTTCAATTTTTATTTAAGTTACCGATTCAAAGGTAAAAGCGTTATATCTGCATGTTAGCGGAAGATTCGCCTAAAGGTTTAAGTACTAATATCAGTAGTGATATTAGCGGTGTTATATAGAACACCTAAAAAGATTGCTTAATGCAGTCAATTCAATAGATATATTAAAAGACAATGGTTTTATCTGTTTATCCAAACAGACAACTATTGTCTTTTTTTATATGAAAAATTAAAAGAAAGGATGTGGCAGTATTGCACGAAAAAATTATATTTTATAGGAGGGGTTTTATATGTTTAGCATATTTTATGGTTTGTTTAAGGTGCTAGATAAGGTGAAAAAAGAAAGAAAATTAAATGGGTTAGGAAATGCAATGATTGTTTTAGTCGATGTAATAACATTAATTTATATTATTTATATCGTAATAGAAAACAATCCGGGAAATATCGCATTTGCTAACGATGTGTTTGCAGGGTTATTGAAGACTTTAATTATATCAGTCATCATATCTGCAACATTAAAAGGTACAGTGTATAAGAAAGGGGAGTATGAAAACAAAGGAATATTAATTGGAGTAAAGTTACTGTTAAGTATGATACCTATAATACTAATTATCATACCAGTATTAGCAAATAATACTAATTTAGCTAATGTAGCACTTTTCTTTAATTATATATTCTTCATTTTAATTCTTGGTGTTATCTTTGATATGTTGTCAGATACACATAAAGAGGAATTAAAGAAAAAGAAAAAAGATAGATTAAAAGGACGTTCAGGTTCTCGTTTTAGAAAACGCAGTCCTTTATATCACAAATTTAAAAAGGAGAATGATTAAAATGATAAGTACTGAATGGATAAGACTCGATTATACAACTGAAATGGATATTGAAGATTCTTTATTTGATGATGGTAATGAGGATAGTAGAGAAATGGATAGACTTCATGACATTATTGTAAAGGAAGCTATCGCATTAGGATTTACGGGCAAGGTAGAAACAAAGCTTGTAAAAGAAGGTACTTACTTACCCGAAACGATCAGTTTTATTTATTTAGATAAATCTGATCCAAAACCTTATGAAAGAGTTTCTCACTGTCATGCATTGATTGAAGTGTTAGAGAGTATCATCAATAAATAAAATTTAAAAAGGAGAATATTAAAATGTATGCTGAAATGAGTGTCATTAGTGAAAAGACCTTTAATACTATATTAAAGGTCTTTAGAACTATTGGTGTTAAAAGAGCAGAGATTGTTATTAATGACGGTAAAATCATAGGGAAATCTAATTTGATTGGTCGATTCTTTATCGATATATTTTCGCAAACAGATGGTTCTTATCGTTTTGTTATTAACAATAAAGAAAAAAAGTGCATGACTGAACGTGATTTGGTCAATCATGCTTATTCTATTAAAAATAACTATTATAAAAAAGGGGCGTTTTAAATGAAAGACTTTAAATTTAATTATTCATTGCAGGTAGAAGATTCGCCAATAATGGAGGGTCAAATTGTTTCTAATTCTAAAGAAAATGCCATGAAAGAGTTAGTTGAATGGTATGCAATGGAATTTGGTACAATACCTAAAATGGTGAAAATAATTGAAATTGAAGAGTTGTCAAGGGAAGAAAAAATATATAATGAGTTGATAGAAGAAGGTTTTCTGGATTCTACAGTGAGTTTAGAAGACTTTTTGAATGAAGGTGTTGAAATTAATTCAAGTTCAATGGAGGTATTTAAATCACTTTATTTAGATGGTGATTATAATGAGTATGCTTCACTTATTGAACAAATGAGTGCTATTACAAAGGATATGATGATTCATAATCATAGTAAAAGTGTTAGTGAATATATGATTAACGGTCATGATAATATTGTATATTTACCTAACTCAAAATTGTATGTTTACTCATCAGGATTAGAGTTTAATATACCATTTTAAAAAAGGGGAAGTGATAGTTTATCTATTACTTCCTTTCTTGTTTTTTAAAAAAACATAAAAAGGAGTGAATTGGACATGTGTAAAACGTGCCAACATAAAGTGAAAAGCATTTACGATAACCCTAAATACATGTTCTACCTTGAAAAAGGTGAGATGAAGTTAGAAAAATATCGTAGAAAAGGATTGAAAACAACTTATACATCACATGTTAAGAAACGTTTATATCAGCGTTGTATTAGTGAAAGTGAAATCCTTAGTGCTTTAAACAATGGATGGTTAATAAGAAGTAAACCACAAAGTGCTATCATCCTAAGTTATACTAAAGTTGGACGAACATATCGTCCAATTCATGTAGTATTAGGATATAATGGTGATACAATTGAAATCATAACAGCTTATCGTCCAGATCATTTTACAGAAGTTTGGAATGATAGTTATGATAAACGTATTTGCTTTTGTGAAGGTAAAAAAGGGGGTATGTACTAATGTCAAAAAGATATTTAGTTACTGAAATAAAAAAAGAAGATAAGAACAAAGTAAAGTTAAAGGCACTTAAATACGGCTTATCAATTGATGAATTAATTGTTAAATCAATTGAATCATTCAATGAAGATGTTATTTGTCAGTGTCATAAAGCTAGGGTGAAAGAAGTAACCTATCATCATGCAATTGATGTGTCAGGTGTTAAAGTTAATGCGATTGTTGATAATGTACCAACAATGACGTGTAAAAGTTGTGATGATGATGCTTTGTTCGATTTAGAATTAATTTCTTTATTAAATAATCTGATCGAGCCATTAATGTTAGACGGATTTATAGAAAGTAAAAGGAAAAAGACACAATTTAATTTTGATTACAAATTAATTGAGTCTATTAATTAAGGAAAGGATAAGGCGGTGGTTTAGATTAACTACCGCCTTTTTTTATACCCAAAGACATTTTAAAAATCTTTTTAAAACTAGAAAATAAAAAATAACGTATAGTTGATTAAGCGTGTTGTAATTGTTATACTATACACATAGTTTCATTTTTTTATTTAAGTTACCTTGTTTAGGTAAAAGCGTTATATCTGCACTTTAGCGGAAGACTCGCCTAAAGGTTTAAGTACTAATATCAGTAGTGATATTAGCGGTGTTATATAGAACACCTAAAAAGATTGCTTAATGCAGTCAATCCAATAGTTATATAAAAAGACAATGGTTTTATCTGTTTATTCAAACAGACAACTATTGTCTTTTTTTATATAAAAAATAATTAGAAAGGAAGATGTAAGATGTTTTTAAAAGAAATATTCTTATCATCAGACAACTGTTATGTTGGTTTAAAACATAATGGTGAAGTCATGGTAGGAACGGAAGAGAGGTTAACCAATAGTGGTGTCAATGATTATGAATTTGATCGACTCATTTGGTTAGAAGAAAAATATAAGCTTAGGAAGGTTATATTGGATGCCATTAAAAAGTATCAATCACAATATGGTATTTATGTAACTAACTTAGCTTTAACAGGAAGCTTAATCGTAAACAATCAATCTATAGATATGGGGAGATTGTTAGATGTTAACGACAATCCGTTAGATTTGTTTGAAGTAGATGACAGTTCAGTCATTGAAGTAGGTTATAACCTAGATAATGAATTAGCGATTGTTGTATCTGGAAGAGAGGTAAAAGGTGAAGTAAATATTCATCTTATTACAGCTTCTAAAATAAAACGATTAACAGAAAAGAAAAGAAATAAAAGACTAATATCTTCTGACTTTTTAAATATCAGAAGAAATAGTAGTCCTATTAACAACGGTAAAAGGAGATGGTAGTAATGGAACAATTAGAAAAAATTGGCTTTGGTGATTTAATTATTGAGGCTAACAACAATGGTTGGAAAGAGGCAGTGATTGTATTTACAGCTTCTTCATTTAATGAGGAATTATCTGAACGTTCTCGTTCATTTAAAGTAAGTTCCTCACAAAAATTCTTCAATAGCAATGCAGGCGGAAATTCATTATATGGTATGCCTATTGCAATTGAAAAGTATGATGTAACAGAATTACCTATACGTTTAGATCAAATAATCTATAACAATGTATGGAATGTCGATTTTTGTTATATCACAAAAAAGGAGGATGTTTAAAATGGATTTTAACGAAAATGTAGAAATAACGATTAATGGTGAGCATATAGAAGGTGATTACGTCACATATGACGGTTGCCATAAAATCTACATCGCAACTGGCATTGATGAATTAGAGTATATGGAAGAATTAGGATATGAAGCATATCCTATGAGTTATTTGCCTGAAATATACAAAAATTCTTGTTCGTTAAGGTTCATATCAAATGCTACTTTAACTGAACAATATGTGCCACAATTTACAGATGATATAGTCATTGAGGTAACGTTATTAGATTAAAATTTAAATTAAAAAAGGGGAAATGACAATGAAAAATGAAGTTTATTATGCTTATTTCTATTGTGATGAATGGAAAAGCAGTGATTCAATGAGCTTTGAAGGTGTTTATACTAAAGAAGGGTTACTTCAAAAATTAAAAGAAGATCAAAAGAACGATGTTGTTGAAATTGATCATATCAATGAAGATGATATTTCTTCATCTGATATATTCTTAGGTTATATTGAAGAGGTTACCATTCAAGAGGCGAAGAATTATTATGCTGTCTATGATAAAAAGTTAGATGGTTATAAGCCTCGATTAGTTAGCGAAAACCAAGCTCATTTAATTGATAAAATGGCAAGATTAATATGTGATGTAACAGCATATGATACTTATCCATTAATTTATTCAGAACCAATCGATGAAATACTAGAAGTGACTGGTCATGAAGTGGTAGAAGTGGATGAAGAATTGTATTATAAACTGTTAGATTCAGACGAGCCGTTTTTCTTCAATGTGATAAAGGAACAGGATTAATAAAATATTTATAAAGGACAGAAGTGTATTTAATGCACTTCTGTTTTCTTATATAAAACATTAAAAAAGGAGAATGAACAATGAAATTAATGCAAGATAATGTTGGTTTGTTGTATGGAAAGGTCATGTACATCTATGGAGTTGTGTCAACAGAACACGACTTTACGCATTTATCTTGGAATGAGGTAGAAGATAAATCAATGAAAATCCTTGATGATTGGCTTAATGAAGCTCAATATAGAGGTGTTGATTTAGAAGGTTATGCGTATGAAACATGGTGTTATCATGCACAAGAGAGAATTATTAAAGAAGAAATGCAAATGCAAATGAAAGCATTAAGTCAGTTTCGTGATGCTTTCTTGAATTTGTATGATGTTTATGAGGGGGATTTCATTTCGTTAGATGATTTAAAAAATACGAACGAATATCCTTTTGACGAATCATTAGATGAAGTTGTTCATAAAGTAAGTGATTGGACAAATTCATCTATTGATGAATTATATAAAAAAATTAAAGAAGGGATGAATTAAACATGAAAAAGAAATTTAAAGTTAATTTTGAATTTACAAAAGTAGGAACAATAGAGGTTGAAGCAGAGAGTAAACAAGATGCAATTTCCATTGTAGAAAATATGGAAATTGGTCACGAAATTGACGGGGAGTATTTACCGGACAGTTTTGATGCTATTATCGATGAATATGATGATAACTCATATACGCATGATACCTTGCCATTTAATCTATTAAAACAGATTAATAAAGGTCAGCACGAGGGGGAAGTTTCAAATGAAGATGTTTTAAAGTATATTGAAACATACCCTAAACATAGCTTTGGCTATCATGAACATGTGGACTGTGTTGAGATTGAAACGTGGACACATGGTGGTGTAAATATGTTTATCGTCTTATCAGATGATGAGGGTGATTACTTTAGTCAATTAGTGAAATATGTTCACGAATTTGACGTAGATGAAGAAATTGAACTTCACCGTCAAGGTCATAGATATAGACAAGATTTCACCTTTAAAGAATCAGTAGCAGATTTTGAAGAATATAAAGATATTCTTGCTGATTTACTGATGTTCATTTTATTAAAGTCGGTTCGCAAAGAAGTTATTACATGGTTAGAAGTTAATCGTGACAATGGTTTCTTTGATGATGAACCAGAAGGAAAAAAGGAGTCTTACAAGAACATTACTGATCAAGAAGTCGAATTTTACTTCTTTGATTGGATGTGGAGTGAGAGAGATTAATGGAAAAGAAGCGGTTATCCGCTTCTTTAACTTTAATTAATATAAAAAAACAAAAAAAGGAGAATGAAAATGTATTACGGATTATTCGATTTTCAATTAGAAGGATTTAAGGGAGGATATGCTAATGAATCACTTGTAGATTTAGTAAATGAATCAGCAAGTAGAATCATAGAGTTATCAAAAGGTGACAATAAACCAATTGACATTGACACACACCCTATTGACGTATTGAGTGATTATGGTTATACAATTAAACGTATCAAAAAAGAAGGTTACGATAAAATTATGGCTTCTGATACCTTGTTTTTATCCGAAGTTGTTAGAGGTGTAGATTTTATTGAAGATAAGCCTTTTGACTTTGATAACATGTTTGATTGGAGAGGGCAATATCTTGAAGAAGCGGATAATTATGGTTTGTTTAATATGAATGATTACAAAGTTATTAAACAAATTTATAATTTTTTAGATCATGCCTATTGGGAGTATCGTGATATGGATGAAGAAACATTTAAATTGATAGAAAATGAATTGAATATCAAAAAAGAAGTACATTTAAAAGAACTAAGTGATTTAATGAATAGTTTTGAAAAACTTGTACTTCTTCATAAGTCTAAAATTAATTCAAACTTAAAATAAATAGAGAAGAAGCGGATACTTTAACAAGTACCGCTTCTTTTAATAAAAAGGAGGATAAAAAATGGAATATCTGGAATGGAAAGATTTAACGAAAAATGAGAAGAAACAAGCTAGAAATAGCTATGCTTATATCAGGTCAATGGAAGAAGAAAGAAAAGAAGAAGAAATTGACACTGCTTATGTTGAGTGTTGTTCTTTTGAAAGAGAAAAAGATGGCTATATCATGGTTTGGATATAATTAAAGGGGATGATAATGATGAAGGTGAAAAAATATGATTATCCATATTCAGATCGTTTCTATAACAAGATGCTTTCTGAATTGAGTAACAAAATCAACGAATATATCAAAAAGCTCAATAAATGCAACGATAAAGAGGTTGCTGAATTAATTTTTAATGAAGCTAAAGATGTATATTACGATGGGGCGGTATCAACCTATCTTCGTAATCAAGTTGATTACGTTTTAGATAATCAAGAAGAATTTAAAGAATGGTATATTGATGAAATTGAATATCTTAAAGTAGAACATACAGAGATATTTGATCGAATTGTATACTTTTACAATGGTAAATTTAAGGAGTAAATAGATGAAGACACTGCTGATGAAGCGGTGTCTTTTTTAATATAAAAAATTAGGTTTGATATTATATTTTTATTATATTATAATTAATTTGAAACATCAGTAGACGGTTTTTGTATTCTATACTGTCAACATATCCCAGATGTAGAAAAAACACTTATATTACTAAGTGTTTTTTCTTTTGTTTTCATATGACGTATAGTTGATTAAGTATGACATAGTTGTTATACTATACACATAGTTTCATTTTTTATTTAAGTTACCTTATTTTAGGTAAAAGCGTTATATCTGCACTTTAGCGGAAGACTCGCCTAAAGGTTTAAGTACTAATACTTTTTTTAGGTATTAGCGGTGTTATATAGAACACCTAAAAAGATTGCCTAATGCAGTCATTCAAAAAGATATATATATTCAAAGACAATGGTTTTATCTGTTTAAACAAACGGACAACTATTGTCTTTTTTTATATAAAAAAATTAAAAAAAGAAAGGAAGATTTAAGATGAAAGTAAGTCGTATTAAAAATTTATTAGAAGGTGAGGGATATGAAAAGGTTGTTTTTCGTGAAGTTATTGAAAAGCAATACCTATTTCATGCTTTTTCTAAGATGAAGGAAACGATAGTCATTTATGATGAAAAGTTTCGTTCTATTAGTAACGAATTAAGAAAATAAAAATTAAAAAGGAGAATGAAAATGAAATTAATCGAAATTAATCAAAAAGTAAAAGAGGCTAATAAGCCATTAGTTTATTTATTCTTTTTAAACTCAAAAGGTGAGGTTGGTAACGTTATCTATCAAAAGGGTAGATATTTTATGGCGTTACCAAATAAGAAGCTGGTACAACTCAATCCATTAGTGGAAGTTGTCGATTGGGTATCTAAAGTGCATAATAGAGAGTGGACACTGTTAGGTACTGGAGCTTTAGAAAAAGAGATTCCTATTACGTCAGTCAATGTAATGACGATGGATCAATACAAAGGAGATGAATAACATGATTATCAATCAATATATTCATGTATTTAATGCTTCAAGCAGTCCGACTGTTAGTTTAATAGCTGATGGTGAAGACCAAGAAGAAAGAATAGATGAATTCAAAGCAAGAATTAAAGCTAAAAATATCGAATATATTTCATTATCTGAAAATGTAGATATTTTAGCTGATGAAGAAGGCGGATTGAATCAAGACAATCCTGTTTTCATTGTTGAGTTACATGGTATTCAACGAACGATATGTGGTTCGTTTATATTAGGTAAACCAACATTAGGTGAAAATGGAATAGTCTTTAATAGTTTCAATACAAGAGAAACTATGGAATTGTTAAATGACTTACGTTTTGCCTATATAGGTAAAGTAAGTGAAGTAACAGTTAAATAGTATAAAAAACATTTAAAAGAGAGATCAACGACATTAATTTGTTGTTGATCTTTTCTTATATAAA
>Ga0079226_10001453_pt1 | contig 18176 bp, 16 predicted proteins | sample Poulit2014_FD_76345 | JGI IMG/M metagenome (GOLD analysis project Ga0079226, IMG submission 76345) | Agricultural soil microbial communities from Georgia to study Nitrogen management - Poultry litter 2014 | ecosystem: Environmental > Terrestrial > Soil > Agricultural land | place: USA: Georgia...
AAATTAACTATTAAAATTAACTATTAAATAGTAGAAATCATACTTTTTTCAATCTTTTCACTCTCCATTATTCTATTTTAAAGTAAAAATTAAAGTTTCTTTGTTTTAAAGCGCTTTCTTATAAAAGCTTATATCTAGGCTTATTGTGTAATATTCAATTACATGATAAAGTAGTTCTAGTTTTTTAATTGTGCATAAATTTATACATAAGGGAGTGCCCTCAGGCAATGAGTGAATCATTTAAAGCTTTTGTGGTCGACAAACAAGACGGCAAAGTAACAAATCAATTTAAAGATATAACTATAGATGACCTTTCAGAAGGCGAAGTACTGATTAAGGTCAAATACTCAGGAATTAATTATAAAGACGCATTAGCAACGGTGGATAATTCAAAAGTTGTTAGTGCATATCCGATGGTTCCAGGTATTGATTTAGCAGGTGTTGTAGCACATTCTGACACCCATGCTTTTGAACCTGGTGACGAAGTAATCGTTACAGGCTACGATTTAGGTGTAAGTCATTTTGGCGGGTTTAGCGAGTATGCACGTGTGAAGGAAGAGTGGATTGTTCCATTACCAAAAGATTTAACATTAGAAGAATCAATGATTTATGGAACAGCTGGTTATACAGCAGGTTTAGCAATAGAGAAATTAGAACATAATGGACTCTCAGTAGAAAAAGACGATGTCCTTGTTCGAGGCGCTACTGGTGGCGTTGGAACACTATCTGTTATGATGCTTGACGCAATCGGATTTGATGTCGTAGCTAGTACGGGCAAAGCAAATGCTGAAGATAAACTTAAATCATTGGGTGCAAAAGAAGTTATACCTCGTATAAAAGAATCTGATGATAAACTACTTGGCAAACGAACTTGGCAAGCAGCTATTGATCCAGTTGGTGGCGAAAGCTTATCTCAAATCCTTAAGCAAATAGATTATAATGGTAGTGTAGCTGTTATAGGTATGACTGGTGGTCATACATTTGATAGCTCAGTATTTCCTTTCATATTAAGAGGTACTAGTATTATTGGTATTGATTCTGTTTATACTGAAATGAAACAACGCAAACATATTTGGCGTCGATTAGCCAAAGATTTGAAACCAAAACAACTACACGATATTAAACAAATTATCCCATTTAGCGATCTTCAAGAGAACCTCAGTAATGTGCTAGAACATAATAATTCTGGTCGTATTATTATCGATTTTGAAGCATAAGCAAACATAGTTAAGCTACACCCTACTCTAATTATCATTTTAGAATAGGGTGTGTTTTTTTACATTTTAAATAACAATTCATTTATATTCATATAATGAAAAGGTTCCGTTTGATATAAACACGTTTGAATTAATAATTAATCTATACTTTAATATTTACAACTAATATATGAAAGCGTATACTTGTATCTATCGAATTAAATCAGGAGGTTTGGGAATGAAAGTAAATAAAAAACTTATCTTTTTCCTTGGTGCCTTGGGAGGTTTACTCTACGGATATGACATGGGAGTCATATCTGGCGCCTTGCTTTTCATTAAAGATGATATTCCTTTAAATAGTTTCACAGAAGGTCTAGTCGTTTCATCTATGCTCGTTGGGGCAATTATTGGTTCGGGATCAAGTGGACCAATGTCAGATAGACTTGGCCGTAGACGCGTTGTATTTATCATAGCTATCATTTATATTGTCGGGGCATTAATCTTAGCATTAGCGCCATCAATGGAAATTTTAGTTCTCGGGCGTCTCGTTATCGGTTTAGCTGTGGGCGGTTCTACTGCAATTGTGCCAGTATATTTATCGGAAATGGCACCAACAGAACAAAGAGGTTCATTAAGCTCGTTAAACCAATTAATGATTACAATTGGTATCCTATCATCATATTTAATCAACTACGCATTCACGCCAATTGAAGGCTGGAGATGGATGTTAGGGCTTGCAATTGTTCCATCTATTATCTTATTAGTCGGCGTAGCCTTCATGCCTGAAAGTCCAAGATGGTTACTTGAACACCGTAGCGAAAAAGCTGCGCGTGACGTCATGAAGTTAACTTTTAGTACAACCGAAATTGATAAAGAAATCGCTGATATGAAAGAAATAAACAGAATATCAGACAGCACATGGAATGTTTTAAAATCACCTTGGCTACGTCCTACACTTATAATTGGTTGTACGTTTGCACTGTTACAGCAAATTATAGGTATTAATGCGATTATTTACTACGCACCTTCTATCTTCAGTAAAGCTGGATTAGGAGATGCAACTTCGATTTTAGGTACAGTAGGTATCGGTACAGTCAATGTGCTAATCACAATTGTAGCCATTATGATTATTGATAAAATAGACCGTAAACGTCTATTAATTATCGGAAATATCGGTATGGTATCTTCATTACTGATTATGGCCGTTTTAATTTGGACAATGGGTATCCAATCATCCGCTTGGATTATTGTTGCTTGTTTATCTCTTTTCATTATTTTCTTTGGTTTCACTTGGGGACCAGTACTTTGGGTTATGTTACCAGAATTATTCCCAATGCGTGCACGTGGTGCAGCAACGGGTATGGCAGCACTTGTATTGTCAATTGGTAGTCTACTAGTTGCACAATTTTTCCCAATCTTGACTGAGGTATTACCAGTAGAGCAAGTATTCTTAATCTTTGCAGCAATTGGTATTGGCGCATTAATCTTTGTTATTAAATACTTACCAGAAACACGTGGACGTAGTTTAGAAGAAATTGAAGCTGAATTACGTGCTAGAACAAATGCAAGCGAAGCAGATATTAAAGAAACTAAATAAATTTATTATGCTGTCGATAAAGTAAATGACTTTATCGACAGTTTTTTTATGCCCTACCTTGCCAAAAACATACTTAATTTTTCTATAAAAAAGCAAACTCAACCTTTTATAAGTTGAGTTTGCCTTAGTTCTAATTGATTATACAAGCTAAATTAATAATCCAGTCAAGTAAATTAGTATTTTAAATACATTCCAGCTGATTGCGGCTCTGTCATAATAAAGCCGTATTGCGCATATAATTGATCCGCAGGATAATCAGCAATTAAACTGACATATGTACCTACCTCAGCTACTGAATTAATATATTCCATAACATGTTTCATAATTGATTTACCATGACCTTGCCCTTGGTATTCAGGATGTACAGCAATGTCAATAATTTGAAAAGCAGTACCACCATCTCCAATAACGCGTCCCATACCAATAAGTACTTGCTCATCAAAAATAGTCACGTCGAAGCATGCATTAGCAATACCCTTTTCTGCTGCTTTTTGTGATTTCTCACTTAACCCTGCTATTTTGCGTAAGTTGCGATACTCTGACACGGTTGGCGATTCATGCTTTATTTCTATCATTTATAAACAACTCCTAAAAAAAACTGTGTAACATTTAGCATATCACACAGTTGTTTTACCGTTCTTTAATTTATAAATAATTTTTCATAACTACTTTATTAGATTCTTTAAATACTTCATTATGACTCGATACATAACCTTCTGGTGCTGCTTTAGGCTCTACATACAATTTAGCTAGATTAGCTGCGTTGGCAGCATCGCTAAATGCACTTGCAATTAAATGTGCTTTCGCTTCATGATAAATAATGTCACCACATGCATATAAACCTTCAATACTCGTTGATGTATTACCAAATCCTTTAATACAATATTCATTAAACATATCAACTTGTGCAGAAGATTCTTCCAATAAAGTACTTTCTCTATCAAATCCATGACTTATAATCACTTCATCAAATGTTCTTGCAATTTGTTCTTTCGTCTCGATATTTTCTAAAATTACTTGCTCAATTTTAGTTTGAGTATGATTTCCTATGAGTTGATGTATATGTGTGTTAGGTAATTTTTCAACATCTAATTGGTCTAAAATATTTTTCATAGCTTCATAACCTTTAATATCAGTTTTACGGTAAATAAGTGTAACGCTTTTAGCATAATCACTTAAATCATTTGCCCAATCTAACGCTGAATTACCAGCACCTGATATCAAAACATCTTTATTTTTGAATTTTTTCAACGATTGAACGACGTAATTTAAGTTCGTTAACTTGTAACGCTCTGCATCCTTAATATCCAATTGTTTAGGATTAATGATTCCGCCACCGATTGCTACAATAACTGACTTAGTCGTATATACATGGTATTTATCCGTTTCAACTTCAAAATGCTGCTCCGCTATTTTTCTAATATCTATCACACGTTCTTTTAGATTAACTTCTGGATTAAAATGTAATCCTTGTTCTACTGTATCTTTAATAACTTCGGCGCAAGGTTTAGGTGCTAAACCGCCAATGTCCCATATAATTTTTTCTGGGTACACATGCATTTTTCCACCAAGCTTATCTTGTATATCAACAATCCGAACATTCATGCCTCGTAAGCCTGCATAAAAGCTTGCATATAAACCTGCTGGCCCACCACCAATAATTATCACGTCATTCATAATGAATCCTCCCAAAACTATCTTCTCTCTTATTTCTATTATGCTATAATTGATAACCATTATCAATGAAGACGCTATTATTTTTTCAATATATTAATTGTTTTTTCTACTTTTTTGCTTTCAATGTAGTTGCATATTATTAAAGAATGATATTAAACGCAATGATTTAATACATTTTTTATTAAATACCTATACTTTCCAAAAATAAAAGCTTAACTCCTCAATTAATGAGAGTTAAGCTTTTAAATTGATAATTAATCAAATTACTTCATATTTACTTTTATGTGTTGTCACCACTTTTGAGATCTTTAGCGTTGTCATTTTTTTTAGGTTTTTTGATAATTGCATTTTTTAACAAGAAGAACAATAAAATAAATCCTGCTGTTAAAATCGTATGTCCAATACCTGCAAAACCTGCAAATGACTCTGGTACTGTAAGCCCAACAACTTGGTATGTTCCTTTTGTAAACATCATTCCAATTGTCGTTAATACACCAATATTATATACAATGTAGAACCAATTAAATAAGTAATAGCTACTTAAATCAAAAACTTTTGTTACAGGCAGTAAAATAAGGTGCATAAACATCCCTAATATCAATGTATGTGTGTGTACAACTACGAGTTGTGTATCACCTGTAAAATCATATACTAATGTTAATTCTCGATAGTAAAACCCACTTAGTAGACCTAAAATTGTATAAGCTAAAAATGCATACAAAATTCTGCGCATCGATACTCCTCCTTAGAGCTATTATATGATAGATTGGTAAAAATTACAGTGACAATTCAACAAACTTACTCATTAAAAAGACAAGTCACCATTTGAAAGTAACTCGTCTTTTTATTTATTTTATTGATTAATTTGAAGAATCTAGTTTACTTAGATGTTTTTTTAAATATTGCTACTATAGATATAATAATTGCTGCTATAGATATTATCCATAATACAATAGGACCATTTTCAAATTGATTACTTTCCTCAGTTGCTCCATCACCTTCAACTACTTTCGTTACAGGAGCTGGTTTATCTGAATCTTTTGCCCCTGTCCATTCTACGGTTTCTCCATCATCATAGGTTTGATAAGCTTCCCATTTGAATTCCCCTTCTTTTTCAGGGTTCGCAACTTGTATTGGTAAATCAATGAATTCATTTGGACCAATACCCTTTCCTTTTGCTGTCCAAGTAATTTTAGTAATATTACCCTCATCATCTTTAGATAATTTATGATCAAATTGATCATTGGGTTCAACGCCAACTACAGTGAGCTCTTTAGGTACTTTCAACTCTACTTTAATCGTATTCGCTTCCTTTTCAACAGGGATTCTAACATCGTATTTTTCGTAAGATTCTGGTTTACTTGTATCTGGATTTAATGTGACATGTGCGTCCACACTTTTAGCAATGCCGGTTGCTAGAGCAAAAGCCACTATAGTTGTAAAAATTTGTTTTAGCATATTTTTAATCTCCTTTTACCCTGGTATGTTGATTTGACTCATAATGACACCAGCAAGTATCAATATAAGACCTAAAGCTAATTCAAAATATAATAATTTTTGATTCGTTCGTTGTCGTTTTCCTAACGCACGTGTAGTTTGATAAAATCCCAATGACATCATAACCATAGTCAAAATAACTTTAACTATTAGCAATGCACTCCACGTTTGTATGTTAAACCAAATGGCCAATATATTAGTTTGGTCAATAGCCATTAATACACCAGAAATTATGATTAAAGCTACAGCAGTTGTATTTAATTTAAATAAAAAATTTCTGGTAGGTTGAATATTTTCTTGTGTTTTAGAGTAAATGATAAAGATTAAATAAATTAATGCACCTAACCAAAGTGACATACCGGTTATATGTATCGCTCTAATAAACACAGACCACATCGGTACAGCTTGTGACCACGCATGCCCCGACATACTTAACGTGACAAGCATGATAATAGCGATAAGTACATACCAAATTTGCGCCATGTTTTTTAAGGTGAATAAAAACAGTAATATTATTATAGCTAACATCGCTAAAACAAACGGCACTTGCATTAGTGTAGCAGTTTGTAAAATTAATATATCTGAAACGATATCTGAAGATAAAGTCATCATATACACTAAGCCAGTCATTAACGTGAGCATCATAAGCATACCTATGATAGGTCCAATATATCGATCAGTTTCAAAAGAATATAACCCTTTTTTATTAGCGAGTTTATTTACTAAAAACAGACCAACCAATGTAATAATAAGCCCTTCTGTTACAAAACGTAATGCACCGAACCAAAAGTCTGCCTTTTCGTAAAAAGGAGGCGTTGTGTCTATACCATTTGCGGTTTCGTTGCCAATTGAAAACTCAAACGTGTCACTGATTTCATGACCATCTGCTGACATTGTTTGCCATTGAATGTTATGTGTTCCTTCTCCTAAATCACCCGCTGGGAAATTTAACGTCTGTGAAGTTCCTGAAGTACTTGGTTTAACTTCAGAAATCTCTTTTCCACTATCATCAAAAATTTTAATGCTCGAATATTTTGGATGGACTGGTTCATTAAACTGCAATTTAATTTTATTTGGTTGTTCATCAACGATGCTATTGGCATTTGGCGTTACCTTTTCAAGCGTAGCGTGTCCCGAAACTTGTTGAGTAAATACCATAAATACTGTAATTAAAGTAATGAAAAACATAGTCATCGCCGCTTTTGGAACTTTTATAGATAATCGCACGACAATCCCCCTAATAAATTCTTATACTTTTTATCATATTAAATTAAAATTGCATTCACAATATTAATTATTAATTGTCATTTTTCAGACATATTATTTTCAATTTTTAATATAATTTGTGTTATATACTTGCAATCAATGTTTTTAGCATTAGTTATTTAAACTATGATATTTTTGTTAATGTAATTACTTTTGATTTTAATAAAATGATATTTATCAAAAAATAAATGTTCATCCCTAAATGGTTAACATTAGGAATGAACATTTTAAAATTACGTCTTATTCTTTTTTACTTGTATTACTTACTTTCATTAATTTCTACTTGATCTATTTTATCTACTTTGCGCTGAGATCCACCTTCCCATGAAACATTGAGATAAGCTTCTACATTCTTTTTAGCGACTTCTATACCTATTATTTGAGCGCCCATAGTCAATATTTGTGCATTATTACTTAATTGTGCACGTTCAGCAGAATAATAATCATGTGCGAGTGCTGCACGGATACCTTTGAGTTTATTTGCTGTAATTGCAACGCCTATACCTGTACCACAAATCAAGATACCTCGCTCATTTTGTCCTTTTTGGATACTTTTACCAACTTCAGCAGCTACGTCTGGATAGTCAGTTTCTGCACATTGATGACAACCAAAGTCTTCAACTTGATGACCTAATTGTTCAACATGGTTTTTAATCGCTTCTTTTAATTCATAACCATTATGATCTGCACCAATTGCTATTTTCATTATAATTCCTCCTTAAAGATTGCGTTAAAATTATTAAATATACGTTTTAAATGTTTCTAACATGAGATACGAAGATGTCGCACCTGGGTCTACATGACCTTGGGCACGGTAACCGAGCCGTTTAGAACGCCCTTTGTTCGAAATGATTTCTTTTGTACTTTCCATACCTGCTTTGGCTTTTACCAACGCGATATTAAATGCTTCGACAAAATCGACTTTTTGCTCTAATGATGTTTCTAAAGACTTATAGAAAGGCTCAAGTGTATCTATCATAGTCTTATCTCCTATTTCAGCCTTACCTCTATCCTTGATGCCTTTACTAAACGCAATCCAATATTGATATAACGCTGTGTCATCCAGTTCTGTTTTATTTTTTACAGCAACTGCTGCTTTAAGGTAGCCTGATGCGTATAACGGGCCAACTGAAGATCCTACTGCATCTAAAAAGCTTTTACCTACAGCTACACTGATTTTTGCTATATCATCTTGGGTTTGTAGCTCATTATTCACTGTTTCTTTTACAGCTTGATAACCAATATTCATTGTTACACCATGGTCACCATCGCCTATTTTTCTATCTAATTCGCAAAGTTCATCTTGTTTGTCTTCAAATAGTTTTGTTAAAGCTAAGATATACGATTTAAATGATTGACTCGTCAATGCCATAACTACATCCTCCTAAACTTCTTTAAAGTTTGGACAGTCTACAGGATGATCCATACAAGATTTTAATGTCTCATCTACTTTCATTAATGTAACTGAAAATCCGCCCATTTCCATAGAAGTTATAAAATTACCTACATATGATTTATACGTTTTAATGTTGTTTTCCTTTAATACTTCATCTACTTCTTTATTTATAATGTAAAGTTCCATTTGGGATGTTGCGCCTAAGCCATTCACTAGTACAACAACTTCATCGTCAGCGTTATACAAACCTTCATTTAAAATATTTTGCATAATAACATGAACCGTTTCTTTGGCAGTACGAATCGTTGTCTTCTCAATACCAGGCTCTCCATGATGACCTAAACCAATTTCCATTTCATTATCTTCTAAATCAAAACTTGGCTTTCCAGTTTGAGGTAAGTAACATGGACTCAATCCAATACCCATTGAACGTGTATTATCATTAGCATATTGAGCAATACGTCTCACTTCCTCTAAGTCATAACCAAAATCGGCAGCTGCACCTGCTGCTTTATATACGAGTAATTCTCCAGCGATACCTCTACGATCATCGATATCTTTAGAAGATGCAACATCATCATTACCTATGACTGCAGCTGTTTCAATTTCATCCTCAATTTCCGTCATTTCACTGGCCATCTCAAAGTTCATTAAGTCACCTGCGTAATTTCCATAGATATAAAGTACACCATGACCTTCACTGACTTCTCTCGTAACTGCTTGTATTGGAATAGGAGATGGTGATGCAAATATATTACCTACAGCTACTCCATCCGCCATACCTTTGCCAACATACCCTAGAAATGCTGGTTCGTGTCCGGAGCCACCTCCTATTAATACACTTACTTTTCGATTAGTATCACGCTTTTTTCCGATTAATGCTCTTTGATGAAGTTCAGAACGTCTAATATAGTCTGGGTAGGCTATCACATAACCAGCCATCAACTCTTCAATGACATTGTCGGGGTTATTAATCATTTTTTTCATTTCAATTCTCTCCTTTTTACAATGGTTACTATATACACTTAGCTAATTAAGGTACAAGAACGATTTTTAATGATTGGTCACCCTTTTTCATAAGCTCAAAACCTTCTTCAAAGTCTTTGAGTGCTAATTGATGTGTTACGACGCCATCTGTTGGATAATCACCTTTTGATATACCATCAATAACAAGTGGGTAACAATAAGGTCCTAAATGACTACCCATTAAATCTAATTCTTTACGGTCTGATATGATACTCCAATCCACTGTAACTGGGTCAGCAAATACTGAAAATTCAACGAAACGTCCTAATTTCCTGATTGCACTTAAACCTTGTTCTACAGATTTTGGATGTCCTGTTGCTTCAATATAAGTATCGCAACCATATCCTTCCGTTAATGCTTTAATTTCTTTGACAACATCAACTTTAGCTGGGTTCATTACGATATCAGCACCAAATTTTTTGGCTAACTCTAAACGGTCATCTTTCATATCAAGCACCACTAACGTTTCTGCTCCAGATTTTTTAGCGGCTCCTATCATACCTAACCCTAGAGTACCTGCTCCAGATAACACGACAAAATCACCGAGTTTAATATTTGCACGCTGTACTGCGTGTAAACTACATGCATATGGTTCTATTAAGATAGCTTTTTCTATTGGCATATCTTCAGGCACTTTATAATTAATTGCTTCTTTTGTGAATTTCATATATTCTGCCATTCCGCCATTCACATTATTTTGGAAACCATATAAATCATGTTTTTCACACATCCAATACTCGCCACGGTTACAAAATCTACAATCCCAACATGGCACAATCTGTTCAGAAATGACGCGTTCACCGATCTCGAAGTCAGTAACTTCTTCGCCTTTTTCAACTATACGTGCAATGAATTCATGTCCCGGTATCATCGGTGCTTTAATATAAGATGGTTGTGTTTCATCACCCCAAAAGCTTGGTGCGCCATCATACGCTTTAATATCTCCTGCACAAATGCCACATGCTTCAACTTTCACTATAATTTCTTTAGGATTATCTATCGTTGGTGTATCAACTGTCTCGTATTTATATTCTCCCGGTGCATAAGCTACAACAGCATTCATTTTTTCCGGATAATTTCTTTTTGTCATAATTAACAGCTCCTTCTTTTTAGAAAACGCTTTCATTTACACTTATAATTCTAATATATTTTTTCATTTCTTTCAAATATTTTTTCGTTTATTTTCGTTTTAGTTTGTTTTTATTTGCTTGTGTACGATTTATGTTAGAATAGTATATGATACGAAGGAGGATGTGATTCATATGAAAATGTACGCGGATGAACGACGTGAGCACATATATACTTATATAAAATCTCATAAGCGAGCAACTGTTAAACAGCTATCGGATTATTTAAGTGTGACAGAAGCTACCGTTAGAAGTGATCTTAGACGTTTGGAAAGTGAAAATAAAGTCACACGAACACATGGTGGAGCAAAAGTTACCGAAAATATGACTTCTAAATTGAACTTTTCTTATCGTTTAACACAAAAACATAGTGAAAAGTACAAAATAAGCAGGCATGCACTAAAAAAAATAGAACCACAACAATGCATTATGATTGATGCAAGTTCTACAACATATGAATTAGCAAAATTATTAGCAGAGACTACTATGGAACTTACAATTATTACAAATGGACTCGAAAATGCAGTACTTTTAAAAGAAAACCCTCATTTAACTGTTTTAGTTATAGGCGGGTTCGTTTCACAGGATTCAAATGCTATTACAGGTAACATAGACTCTCAAATATTAGAAATGTATCACATCGATTATTTCTTTTTATCTGCTAACGGGTTTACGCTTGAAAATGGTTTAACAGATTTTTCATTACCAGAAGTCCAACTAAAAAAACAAATGGTTCAAGAAAGTGAAAATGTAATCGCGCTTATCGATAAAAGTAAATTTGACATTTCTTCGACACTTTCATTTGCAAAAACTCATGATATTAGTGAAGTCATCACAGATGAAAAACCAGCACAAAAATGGCTAAATGATGTGCCTTTCACTTTGACAATTGTACAATAAACACAAAATAAACTATGTATAACCCTACTATTATAAAAGTTCAATATACCTTATTAAAAAAGCTGAGAAAGTTCGTTTTACAACAAACATTCTCAGCTTTAACTATATATTGAATGAGGTTTTAGTATGTCCAGCCCATCGTATGCTCTGGTTCTTCATCGTTTGTAAGTTCATCAATATCAATCATTGCTTCGGAAATATTTCTAGAATGATAACCAATACGTTCTAATATTGCAATCATATCTAGATATAAAAGCCCGCCTTCTGGTGAGCACTCGCCTGAACTCAAACGCTTAATATGTTTCTTTCTTAAGTCATGCTCTAATGTGTATGAATCGTTACTTAGATTAACAATTTCATCTTTTTTAACTTTATCATATACGTTAAACATATCGACAGATTTTTCAAATGATGTGTTCACATGCGTATAGAGCTTATCAATACTTTGTGCTGCTTTATCAGAAATCTGTATTGGCTCATCATGTAACTGTTTCAAATCTAATAAATATGCTTCAGATAAACCTGCTACTTTTAACATCGTACGATTGACATCAAATAGTACTGACATTCTTTCTGCATCTTGTTTAGATATTTTTTTCTCTGAAATTTTCGTTAAATATTCTTTTACATTAGCATGCAAGTTTTCAATAGCGGCATGCTTTTGTTGTACTTTTTTCTCACTTTTCTCACTATATTCATTTACATCTTCTAATAATGAATATGCCATTCGGCCAATATTTTGGATTTCATCTTGTGCTTCTTGTAATGCTATACTTGGAGCTCTATTAATTAAGTTTTTATCTAGATGTCTAGGTTTGTATTTTTCATTAATATCTTCTCCTGGAACCAATTTCGTTACAATCCAAGCTAAGACAAATATAAATGGTAATTGAATGAGTGTATTTGTAATGTTAAATGTACCGTGAGCAAATGCAATTGCCATTTCTGGTTTTAAATGCATCATGTTTTGCATCCATTCAATAACTATTTCAAATATTGGTAAGATAATTACGAATATTGCCGCACCTATCACGTTAAACATCACATGCACTGCTGCTACACGTTTTGCTGCCAATGAACCAGCTAAACTTGCTAATACTGCTGTAATTGTAGTGCCGATATTGTCACCTAACAATACAGGTAATGCACCATTTAGGCTAATTAAATCATTCGCATAGAACCCTTGGAGAATACCAATTGTAGCACTTGAACTTTGTACTACAACAGTTAAGATTGTTCCTGCTGCTACACCAAGCAGCGGGTTACCTGCCATATCTAACATAAATTGGTGGAAACCTTTTAAATCAGCAAGTGGTTTTACAGCGCTACCCATAAGTTCCAAGCCATAGAATAGTGAACCAAAACCAAATAAGATCATACCAATATTTTTAACTTTACGCTTTTGAATAAAGAATATTAAAAATGCACCAACAGCTAAGATTGGTAAAGAATACGCACCTAAGTCAATACCTATGATAAATGCTGTAACAGTTGTTCCTATGTTTGCTCCCATTACTACACCAATAGCTTGGCGCATCGTCATAAATCCTGCACTTACGAGTCCAATCGTAATTACCGTTGTTCCTGAACTACTCTGAATTAAAATCGTTACTATCGCACCTGCGATGACACCCATAAGTGGGTTACTTGTAAATTTATTTAATATGCTTCTAAGACGGTCTCCAGCTGTGGCTTGCAAGCCGTCACCCATTTGTTTAATACCATATAAAAATATACCTAATCCACCGATAAAAGTGAAAATTATCTCCATAACAGATGAATCCATCGTCACACCTCTTTAAATTATTTGTAAACTATGTGAATTATAACTTATTTTTGTTAATTTAGTGTTAATTTTTTATTAAAATTATTGAGGAATATCTACATATTTTTGTAATCATATGTCATATATATTATTTTAGACAGCTAAAATGCTTTATTATCAGCTTTTTATACTTAATGCTCTTTAATTTGAAATGTAAAATAAATATGTCATTTTTGTTAACTTGATTGTTAATTTATTTTTTTTTATTATTTCCTATTTTTAGTCCAATAGTTTTATAAATTATACTAATTTATTTTAACTCATGTCTCTAAAACATTTCGTTTTCACCTTAAGTAAAAATCCCCATATATAATAGTTTCAATTTGTAAGTATTGGGTAGAAAATGCAAATATAATAAACACATCATGATAGTTGCTCCGTTGTGTTTATTTTTCTATAACTTTACGGACGTGTATAACATATATAAATCAACTTGTCATCTTAGTATTTCTTGGATAGTATTAATTATGAATTTTAAAGAAAGGACTTATTTGTATTATGATTACTGCATATAAACATGCACAGACAAATGAAATCATTGAATCTCCATTAGATCAAACCGCTTCTTGGGTAAATGTAGTTGATCCTAGTCGCGAAGAGGTTGAAACTTTAATTCAGTCGTACGGCATACCTGAAGACTTTATTCGAGACCCATTAGATACTGAAGAAAGTGCTCGTGTTGAATATGATGAAGATACACGTTATTCACTTATCATTATAGATTTACCTATTGTTAACGACACCAATTTAAAAGTACTTTCTTTTATTACAATTCCTTTAGGTATTATTATAGGTAATAAAAAAATAATAACTGTTTGTAACGTGGACAATGAATTTCTAGAGAATTTTAGCCGTCAAAATATTAACTTAACCTTTCATAGTCGTTTTGCGCTTTATATATTACTCACAATTTCTAATCACTACAATAGAAATCTCCGCTTACTTAATAAAACAAGGTTGCGTATCGAAAGTGATTTAAAAAATAATGTAACGAACAAACGACTTTATAATTTAATGGAAGTAGAGAAAAGTTTAGTTTACTTTCTCGCTGCCCTTAAAGGAAATGAAACTATAATTAAAAAATTGTTTAGATTGCCTGCCATTAAACGCTTTGATGAAGATGAAGATTTGTTAGAAGATTTAGTTATTGAGAATAACCAAGCCCTAGAAACCACAAGGTTATATTCAGATATTTTAGAAAGCACTACATCTTCATATGCTTCATTGCTTTCAAATGAAATGAATAACACTATGAAGACGCTAACGTTATTTACCGTATTTTTAACTTTACCTACGCTAGTATTCAGCTTTTTTGGGATGAATGTACCTTTACCTATAAATGAACATAGCTATGTTTCATGGATTATAGTCATAATTATTTCATTAATTATCGTTTCTATAGTTGGCGCATTTTTATGGCGTAAGCAACAACTGTAACTTTTTAATTTATAAAAGAGGACACTCATATGAGTGCCCTCTTTTAAACTGTTGGTAATTGAATTATTGATAATTTTTTAAAATAAAAAATCTCAATATTTTACACCAATTGTATTGTAATACTACTCTAATATCCATTTTAACTGAGCTTTTAAATAGATTATCTTATTAAGTATTTTCGTTTTTATATCCTTTTTTAAAGGATAATACATATGTCAGTCCAAAAGCCGTAATAAATGCAATTATCATAGCAATACCATAATGCAACCAACCACTATTCTGACCACTAATTGATATAAATCCGGGCACCCCAGCAGTACCTAAAGCAATCGCTTTAACTTTAAATAACGCGATATATGCCGAACCAATACCTGACCCTACAATTGCACCAATAAACGGGTATCTCAATTTCAGATTTACACCAAACATCGCTGGCTCTGTAATTCCTAATAATGCGGAAACGCCCGCAGCTGATGCAACACCTTTTAATTTTTTATTCTCTTTCACAATAAAGAATGCCGCTAAAGCTGCTGCACCTTGAGCAATATTTGACATTGTTGCGATTGGGAAAATAAACGATCCACCTGTGCTCGCACTATCAGCAATTAATTGTGTTTCAATCGCAATGAAACTGTGGTGCATACCTGTAATAACAATTGGGGCATATAACAACCCAAAAATCAGACCCCCAATTGCACCTCCAAATTCATATAACCAAGTTAATCCATCAGACAACCAATATCCTAATGTACGTGTAACTGGTCCGACAAATAAGAATGTGATAAATGCTGTTACCAATATAGATAGTAATGGTGTTAGTAAATTGTCTAATATAACAGGGACTATTTTCCGTAATCCTTTTTCAATTGTAGCTAGTAGATAAGCTGCGACGAGCATAGGTAATACTTGACCTTGATATCCTACTTGATTAATTTCTAATCCAAGCACATTCCAGTGTGGTATTTTATCCCCTTGCTCTAAGGCCTTTGGATAATCATATGCACTCATTAATTCTGGATGTACGAGAATCATGCCTAATGCTGCCCCAAGAAACGCATTGCCTCCAAAGCGTTTAGCAGCACTAAAACCAATCAGTATTGGTAATAGTGTAAAAGGTGCGTTGGCAAAGATATTTATCATTTCTGCCAACCCTTTAAATTGGTTATGTACTTCAATTAAAGACTGCTGGTTATAAAATATACCTGGAGCTGTCAAAATATTATTAATTCCCATTAGCAAACCACCAGCGACAATAGCTGGTATAATCGGTACAAATATATCAGATAACATTTTCACAAATCTCTGAAACGGATTCATGTTTTTATTACCTTCTGACTTCACTTCTGACGTAGTAGACGCTTCTTTACCAGTAATTGCTTCCAGCTCTGAAAATACTTTGTTCACTATTCCCGCACCAATAATAATTTGATACTGACCACTAGTAGCAAAAGTTCCTTTCACAATATCCATTTCCGATAATTCTTTTTCATTTACTAAATCTTCATCTTTAAGTACGAGGCGTAATCGTGTAGCACAATGGGCCATCGCATCTATATTGTCTTCTCCACCAATCGCTTGTAGTATACCTGCGGCAGATTTTTTATAATTCACTTTTATACCTCCCAACGAAATAGAACCGGTTCCAAAATATGAATACATTCATTGTAACCGGTTCCAATAAAATGCGCAATAATTTATTTTGTTTTAATCAATTATTTACGATAAAACATTTCTATCCGAGTTGTAGTAGATCAATGTCTGTGATAGTATCATAATAATTTTGAATTTTATTTATAAAATAATCTTTCAATTTTGTTATGGATTGATTATTAGTTTTCGCATTTCCGTTGTGTATTGACCATGCTCTGGCGGGGCATTCCGTATCAAAAAATTCTTTGTGAATCCTAACTGTTTTCCTATTGACTAGTAAATTGTATTTTTTTAATAATAAAGCTGCAACCCAAAAGCTGACTTCTTCATTTTCCATAAACTCATCATCAGTCAAAACTCCGTTTATTTTTGATTGGCACCTTTCTATACCTATAAAATGTTTATTCGCAAACGTATTTCCACAATGCCATTCAATATATGGTGTAGGATGAAACCAGTAACATGACTTCGTATCCACATAGACACTTGCCCACCCTTTTTCCAATTCATCATTTGCTATTCTATTATTTAACCATACTATATAATCTTTGGCAGTATAATTTTCAGCATCATCATGAAGTACAATGCCCAATATCTCTGGTTTTAAGTCAGTAATTTTATTATCTTTAATGTAATAATCTGAATATATATGTTCCAAAAATTGTTAACCACCTTTTTATAAATTCTATCTCGCTTAAAAATCTATTATACATATACGAAAATTTATACTCATACCCATATTGCATTGCTTAAAATTTAAATTTCATTGCTATAGCTCATTGATGTATTAAAAATCATTTATATTTAAAGTATTAATGTCCACAACATTTTATTATATAATATAATTTGTTCATTAAAACATTTTACTAACAGGAGCTGTTTTTATAATGGAAAATACAACTTTATGTATCCATGAATATTTAAGTACATACACACGACGTTGTATCGACCGAGTGATTTTATTATTTTCTTTAAACAACCAACTCGACATTGTAATAAATGGTAAGTTTGAGTCCGTTGGTAACAACCTCATTGTTATCAATCATAGTGATTTATTTCAGATTACTAACGCTGAACGACTCGTTGAATTAATCATACCTGTACAGCAATTTACAAAAATTGATCAATCTTTCTTCCACTGTCACTATAATTTCAACTTGTTAAATTCAGAAGAGTATATCAAATATTTAATGCTAAATATGATTGAACAACTTAGTAGAATAGAGTCACCTGAAATATTTAATGTTATAGAAATTATTTCTATTTTAAATAAAGAAGCTAGAATTAAACAAGACTATATTTATGTACCTTCTACGCTCTCTCAAAATAGCTTACTAAATAAAATCACTGAATTCATAAAAACTCATATTCACCAACCTATTTTTTCAAAAGATATCTCTACTTCATTTTATATATCAGCACCATACATCTCTATTTTATTCAAAAAGTATTTAGGGATACATTTTAAACATTATATTTCTAGTTTAAAAATCGCGGTGTCTTTATCAGATTTAGTACATACTAAAGAGACTATTCATACAATTTCTGAAAATATGGGTTTCAATCATTATCCAAATTATAC
>Ga0079226_10001454_pt1 | contig 18145 bp, 24 predicted proteins | sample Poulit2014_FD_76345 | JGI IMG/M metagenome (GOLD analysis project Ga0079226, IMG submission 76345) | Agricultural soil microbial communities from Georgia to study Nitrogen management - Poultry litter 2014 | ecosystem: Environmental > Terrestrial > Soil > Agricultural land | place: USA: Georgia...
GAAGACAACGCTTCAAGGAGGTTAACTACGACCTCTATCTGTACAATTATTATCTCACAAGAAGTGTGAGATAGAAAAGAAAATATAGTTTTTAAACTATGACTTTATTATACGAGGAGGTAAATATGGCAAGAAGGAGAAGAAAAAGACCTATATTTGAAATGGAAATTGAAGAAGTTATATTTCCAAATAAAGGTGTAGGTAGATATAAAGAAAATAAAGTTATAGTTAAAGGTGGAATAGTAGGACAAATTGTTAAAGTAATGATTACTCGGAGAAGAAAAGATTATTATCAAGGGAAAATACTAGAAGTAATAAAAAGGTCACCTATAGAAGAAACATCAAGATGTCCTCATTCTGATAGATGTGGAGGGTGTATGTATCAGACCTTAGATTACTCTAAAGAGTTAAAGATTAAAGAAGAATTAGTTATGGAATTATTTAATGAAGAGAATTTACTAGATATAGAGTTTCTAGGTATAGAACCAAGTCCTAGAGAAAATGAATATAGAAATAAAATGGAATTTACCTTTGGTGATGAAGATGGAAAATTATCATTAGGACTTCATGCGAGAGGTAAATTTTATGAAATAGTAGGAGTAAAGCACTGTAATATTGTAGATGAAGATTTTAGAAGGATTAGAAATGAAGTTATAGAATACTTTAAGGAAAAAGAAATTCCTCATTATCATAAGAAACGACATGAAGGTATTTTAAGACATTTAGTAGTCAGAAAAGCACTATCAACAGGAGAAATATTAGTAAATTTAGTGACTAGTTCTCAAGGGGAATTAGATTTAGAAGAATTAATAGAAAAATTAAAGACTTTAGAATTAGAAGGAAAAATAACTGGTTTTCTTCATACTATTAATGATAATCTAGCAGATGCTGTTAATGTAGATAGGTTAGAAGTGCTGTATGGAAGAGAATATTTAATAGAAGAAATACTAGGATTAAAGTTTAAAATATCTCCTTTTTCTTTCTTCCAAACAAATACTTTTGGAGCAGAAAAGTTATATTCAATAGCTAGAGAATTTGCAGGAGATGTTGATGATAAGGTAGTATTTGACTTATATTCAGGAACAGGAACTATTTCGATTATAATGGCTCCACTAGCTAAAAAGGTAATAGGTATAGAAATAGTTGAAGAGGCAGTAGAAATGGCAAAGGAAAATGCAAAGCTAAACAGATTAGACAATGTAGAGTTTATAGCAGGAGATGTATTAAAGGAAGTAGACAATTTAAAAGAAAAACCAGATTTAATTATAATAGATCCGCCAAGGGATGGGATAAATCCTAAAGCTATAGGGAAAATAATTGATTTTAACCCAGATAAGTTTGTCTATATTTCCTGCAACCCTGTAACTTTAGTAAGAGATCTAAAAGAATTTGAAAGAAGAGGATATAGGGTTAATAAGGTTAAGTTAATGGATATGTTCCCGAGAACACCTCACGTTGAAGCAGCAATTCTGATGACATATTGTGGTTCGGACAAAGAATAACAGGAATCAGCCACAACATGTAGTGGTTTGAGTACGAAAATTGGGTCAAAAATCGGCTAAAAAACACCATTTTTTGACCCTTTAAAATAGTGCATTTGACAGATGACATTGGATGATTGGGGATATTTGGGGAGGAAATGGTTATATTTGATTGATATATTGATAAGGGAATTATATACTATAGAATAAGTTATATCGAAATAAAGTTAAAAGATAAGGGGGGTATTAAATGGATTTTCAACATGAATCATATATAGTTCTTGATTTACCAAGTCCAGTAAAAGAAAAAATATATGATATTAGAAACTATCATAAAGATACACTGAGGGCCTCATTACCGGCTGAAATAACTGTGGCTGGGTCAAGTGGTGTTGGGGTAATTGAACCTGGACAAGATAAAGAGGTAGTTTTTAATACGATAAAAAACATAGCAATGAACACAAGTCCAATACTTGCTTCATTTAAAGAAGTTTTAAGGTTTCGTGGTACAGACTTATTTGTATTTACCCTAAAGAACGAAGAGAGATTTAGATTGTTACACGAAGAAATAATAAAATCTGGTATTAAATTTAAGCCTAATAGATTTCCATATAAGCCACATTGTACCTTAAGAAGTAGAACGCCTATAACTGATAAAGAAGTAGAAGAAATTATGGGAACTAAGTTATCGGATCAATTCATACTTGATACAATTTCAATCTACATGGTTGATAAAATTCCTTTGAACAGGCTATATACTGTTAAACTTTCAGGAAAATAATTAAAAATTATTAAGTAGCAACATTTATATTTTTTTATCTACATAAGAGAAAATCTAAAAGGTATTTATAAAGAATTAATAATAAAAACCATAAGTGATAAAGGAATTAGATACTATAGATAAACATTAGTGGATGAATATGCAGTAGAAAGATAAGGGTAGAAAGAGGGGAACAATATGCTCGAAAGATTAAATAATTTTTTAAATATTTTGATTGGTTCACTTATTGGCGTATTTATAGCCCATTTCATATATAAATATTCTGTATTTAAAAATCTTGATTTTACAAAACATCCTGATTTATATGAACTCCAATCAATACCTTGGTATACAACCGTTATAATATATGGATTAGCCATTGCTTTGATTATATTTATTGCAATTATTATCAAACTCTTAATAAAAAAGAAAATGAGGGATATTTAGTCATGAGTTTATAGACTATATGACACATCATTTATAAAATATGTTACAGTTATAGTTATGAATAATACATCAAATATCATTTGAAAGTGGGTGAAATCTCGAAATGGGAAAAAAACGAATTAACTCCTTGGTGCAGTTATAATATCTGATAGTAGATTGTGCCAAGGCTTGTTTTAATATACTATCAGCATAGTTAACTGTACCAATTTTCTAACAAATAAAATGAGAAAAGAGGGATAGTTATGGACTATGATAAATTAAAAGAACTTTGGAGAGAAGAAGAAAGAAATGCATTCAAAGGATGGGATTTTTCTCATTTAAAAAATAGATGGTATGATGAGAAATTACCATGGGATTATAAGGAGATATTAAAAGAATATTTAAAATCAAATCATAAATTGCTTGATATGGGAACCGGTGGAGGAGAATTTTTATTAACTTTAAACCACCCCTATAGGAATGTATCAGTTACAGAAATGTGGGAACCAAATGTTAAACTATGCAAAGAAAAATTAGAACCCCTTGGAATTGAAGTAAAGCAAGTATTTGATGACAAAGAGTTACCATTTGAAAATGATACTTTCGATATGATTATTAATAGACATGAATCTTTTAATGTTGAAGAGGTAAAAAGAATATTAAAACCCGATGGCATTTTTATTACACAGCAAGTGGGTGGAAAGAATAACGAAACTTTATCTAAGGCTCTGTTAAAGGATTTTAGTTCTAGTTTTCCAGAGAATACATTAGATACAAGACTAAAAGAAGTAGAAAAAAACGGGTTTGAGACTTTTTATGCGCAAGAATTTTTTCCATTCCTGCGTTTTAAAGATGTAGGTGCAATAGTTTATTTTGCTAAAATCATTGAGTGGGAATTTCCAAATTTTTCTGTAGATAGTTGTTTTAAGGAATTATGCGAGTTGAATGAAGAAATAAAAGCTAAAGGATACTTTGAAAGCATCGAACATAGATTTATTATAGTTTGTAGAAATCGTAAATAATATAAGGTTAAATTAAGACATACTTTCTCTATTATCTGCAACTAATAGGTAATAAGAAATATAAATAATATTTACAAAAGTGTAAAACTAAAACCAAATAATAAAATAAAAATGGCGAAGTTTAGGTCAATCAAGACCAAATAAACTTCGCCATTTTTTTATGCCCAAAAACAGAAAGAAAGGATTGAGAGAAATGTCAAAGTTATTTATGTATGGTACATCCTTGGAAGGAATAGAGCAGTTAATGGTTATGGTGCCTAATTTTCAATCAAGGAGAAGTGGTATAGTCATTAATAATTATTTTAACTGTCAAGGGGGTGATAGAGATTGTAAGCTTAGTGTGATTAATGTTGATGATAGTTGCAAGAACTGTGGATATAATGATTTAAATTTCAAAGTCAATGTGGATAAGAAAAGATACAAGGATTTAGTAATGGATTGCTTTGGAAAGATAAAAAACAAATTCTTAAGGGATAGATTAAAGGAACTAAGTAAAAATTTTAAAGGAGAAGTGTTTTTAATCACCAGCACAAGGAAAGATTATATAATTATCTTCTAGAACGAGATCTAAATATCCATGATATATCATCAAGATTTATTGCTATTCTATTTTTACTTACTGCCGATGAAAGTTTATGGAAGCTTTCAAAACATTTAATAAAGTTGGATGGATTTGGTTTAAAAGAAATATGTCTTCGAGATATAGATACTGGTGGCTATGCTCTATATCAAACTGCCAAGACCCTATCAACTGGGAAGGAGTGTATAAGGATTAATGAGCTGGCAGATAGGGAATTAATAGATGATTATATATTTAAAGTAATAATTAACTCTGCCCTAATCAATAGATATGGTGCAGGGTTATTTTTAATTACTAAATAGAATGGAGGAAGAAGAACTAGAAGAAGTGTGTAATGAACTAGGAATAGAAATGACAACAAAGCCAAACTGCTATATAGAAAGCAGTAGGGATGAAAGATTTTCAAATATAATGGCTAATAAAAATGTAAATATAGATGAACTAAATTATCTAGTGAAAAGATTTGATGGCCTTGGTCCAAGGGAGATAGAAAAGTTCTATGCAGCATCCTTTGTGGAAGAAACTAAGTCCATGGTAGATTTAATAAACTTAAGTTTTAATTTACATTGCTATAGCCTAATAAATAACTTTAGTGACTTTAATAAGCTGGGGAAAGATCTATATTTAACTGAGAAGATGGCAGTAGCTAGTAAAAACTAGAGGAACTAGATGGAGAAGCTTATGCTATGGATGTAATAAAAAATAATAAGACTGCTAGGGTAACTCCCTATGGTGTCCTATATAAAAATTCAAATGAACCTGAGCAAGTATATAAAGGAAAACAATTCCCCCCCCTATGGTGGAAAGAATCAATGGCAACTCTTGAATTAAAGGCAAAGAATCAAAGTGAATTCATATATCTTCCCTCTTCTGATATTGAAATAGAAAAGGCTCTAATGAGATTAGGAGTATCTTATATTCAGGACTGCAAGCTTAATATTGATATTTATAACTTGCCTAATAAGGTATTAGAAATGATCCCTGATAGTGACAGTATAGTAGAAAGGCTAGATACATTAAATAAAGTATCAAAGAAATTTATGGAAATTAAGGAAGGTGTAGAATATTTTGAAAGACTTATGGACTATGTAAATCCAAAAACAATTGATGAAGTTTTATTGCTAGCAAATTCCATGTATGAATTTGAGATCTTTGATGGAATAAAAGATGCAGAGAGTTATGGAAGGCATATGATTTGAGATTCAGGACATTTTAAATATGACCATAACTTAGAAGATTATATTGATTTTAAAAGATATGGGCAGGCAAAAATGACAAATGAAACTGGAGGTTTCACAGATAAGGGATATATTATCTATCGCGGATACAATCAAAATATGTCAAAGTTCCTATCAGAAAATCTTGGTATGAAGATAGATGAAATAAAAGAACAAAAGATATTGAAATTATATATGCCCCTAACTGTTACAACCTATGAAATAGAAAATCATTATGATTATAGGGAAACACTAAATGAACCTTTGGAGTTAGGTAACTATGAGATAGTTGAATATATTGATGAAATTCTTGATACCATAGAAAGGGATAAGTTACCTGATGAGAACAATAGAGGCTTTATGCATTACTACGATGGGCATGATAGTGTCAATGCCAAGGTAGCCAAATATGGATTCTCAGTAGAAATGGTAGAAGATGAGTTGATGGGTGTAGCAGTACTCACATTAAATGAAGATTTGAATAAAAATGAGCTTGAGAAAATAAAGGATTATATAATCGGACAGGCTTCAGATGGTTAGGGTGAGGGTTTTGAACAAAGGGAGATAAGTGGGTAGGTTATACTAAAGAGGACAAATAAATTTCAAACAATGATATAATAAAAATGATATTAAGATAAAATTCAAATTAGAGAATGGAGAAAATCAAAATGGATGGAACAAAAAGAGATAATATTAAAATAGGCTCATCAGTCTTAGTCGTTCAAAAACGAGATCAAAAGACTGGAAAACTAACAGAAGGAACTGTAAAAAAGATACTTACCAATTCACCAAAACACCACCATGGAGTAAAGGTAATGCTGAATAATGGTACTGTAGGTAGGGTAAAGGAAATACTATAAGATTTTGGGATTTTAATCTTGGGAAGGTTATTTAAATACATTAAAGAATGTTAGGTTCTATCATGTTCAGAGACTTATTATAGGCAGTACTTGGATTTACTTTATGATTATGTTGCCCAGAAAGGTGGTTTATAATTAATGGATGATAAAATGAAATTAAAGCAATGGACAGATATTAATAAAATGGAATTGAAACATTTATATTATGAAAAAAACTTGTCAGATCAAGCTATTGCTGAAATGTATGGTGTTACAAAAATCAAGTTAGATATAAACGCAGCAAATATGATATTTCAATAAGAAATAAAATTATTGATGACTTTACCTCCTATGATAATGAACTTTTTAGAGATTTAAATAATGATTCTAAAAATAGACTTTTAAAATCAGAAAACATTAAATAAATATATGGTAAATCGATTAGCAGGAACTTTGCTTGCAGTTTACAAGAATAAATGGTTACAATTAGAATTATTTCATGAATTTCTAAAAAGGTTTGGCGATGAATGAGACCCAGCTGAACCAGATATGGAAGACTTAGATTTAATCTGTGAAGAGAATATCAAATTGATAATAAATAACCTTTTTTCAAACAAAAATAGTAAAAGAAAATTTATCGGTGTCTCTTTTGCAAAAACAATTGAAATTAGATCTAGGTGAAAGCGAAGCAATAGTTTTAGCAAATAGTATTGATGCAGACTTGATTATTATAGATGAGAGAAAAGCAAGAAGAATAGCTAAAGATATAGGGCTAAATGCAACTGGTACTCTAGGAATATTAGTTGAAGCAAAGCAGCATGGGTTAGTCAAGGAATTAAAACCCTTATTAGATAAACTTATAAAAGATGAGATTAGAATTATCAAAAAATTATACCAGGATATTTTAGGGCAGTAAATGAATAGTTTTCATTGTTTTGTAAGAAAAAACTATTGAACAAATTGTAATGAGCAAAGCCTTCAAGGTGCTAATTCATTTTGAAGGCTTTGTTGTTTATAATTCTGTAATATACACTTCCACCAGGGGGATAATGTCACTCCATGACATCATTATTGTACTCTCAAGGCATGTGGAGACTATAGCGTTACTACAAAGAGAAATTATGTAGAAATCCTTTTATATAATACTAAAGCTGAAACGGTGAATTGGAGTATTAGATAGAAAACATAGATAGGCTATACTAAATATGACAATTAAATTCCGAACAATAATATATCGATAAAAATATTGAATTTTAAAATACCAAATGAAATTGTAGAAGATTATTTCCCTAGAGTAGAAGTAGGGTAAATTCAGTAGTATTGTTTCTATTGTATATAAGATATGATATAGTAAAAGTTAGAACATTAATCTAGTAAGGCTAGTATTAATCTATACTAACAAGTAGTTTTTAGAAAGCTTATGAGCTAATTGGATCTTTTAAAGGGGGGAATTATTAAAGATTATAAATCTTTGATAATAACAAAATGAAAAAAAGATTATTTAATAGGGAAAACGTTTGGAAAATGCTAGGATTAATAGCCTTTATTGCAACAGGGGGGGGCTTAATTGTTTCAACAGCAATTAACGAAGATAATTTTTATAAGACAGAAATTTTAATAATTTTTGGATGCTTCTTTGCCACTAGCCTAGTAGACCATTTTAGAAAATTGATGGAAAGAGCGATGAGAACGAAAGTTAAGAAAACAAGTTTATATGTTTTAATATGTTCATTTATAGGGGTTACCCTAACATGGTTTATAAATCACAAAATGGGCTATGGAGCAGTTATCGCTAATGGCTTAGTAGGTGTCATGGCCGCCACATTTCTTCCAAATTATTTAGCTGGTATAGTATATACATCATCCTTTGTTGGCATGAGCTCCTTGGCAGTAATACCCTCTATGGCAGCAGCTACCTTGGGAAGCCTTATAGTAGGATTGGTTTTTTTGACTACTGCGGAAATTTATGAGGGTATTGGTGGAAAAGGTGGAACTACGGCAGCTTTGTCCACAATAATTACTAGGGCTATAATAAAGATTTTTAGCTAGGAGGTATTCTGTGGAAGAAATTATTATTTTAATAGTATCAGTACTTGCAGGTATGGCAACCTATTTAATATCCAATATTTTAAAAAAAGGTGCAGTTATGGCCTCTGCTATTATAACCTTAGTTTCGGGGCTTATGCTACCTTACTTTTTTCCTGAAATGGGTGGAGTATTAGCAACGGCTGCAGCCTGTTCATCCTATGCAGGAATGATTTCTGTGGAGAATGCACTAAATCTTTTAGAAATGGCTGTAATATCCTTAATGACAGGAATACTATTTATAGCCGCCAATAGTGCATATACTGGTATAGGGGGAAGGCTAGGCACAATAGCCGCTATATCATGTTTTGCGTGGTTAGGATTTAAAAAGGTATTTGTAGGTATAGATGAATAATTAAATAGATATATTTTTATTATATAAAGTACTAATAGGAGGGGTTAAGGTGGAGGAGGTAGTTTATGAAAATCAGCAGAACAAAATTAATAGCATACTGTGGGATGATAGCATTATTGGCTAGTATGATTGTGGGGCTATTAGGGTTTTCAAATACTACAAAGGATATAAATAATATCAAAGATCAGCTATTAAAAAAGCATGTTGAAAATAATATAAATTTAACCATGAAATATATTAACAACTCTTATGGCACCCTAACACAAGGAGATGGAACCCTGCTAGATAGTGATGGCAATAGTATAAAAGGCAGATTTGGGGTTGTTGATACTGTTTTAGAGGACTTGGGAGATAAGTCTACTATTTTTGTTAAAGTGAATGATGATTTCCAAAGAATTTCGACAAATATTATGTCTGATGAAAATGAAAGGGCAATAGGCACATTTCTAGGACCCGACCATAATGCCTATAACACCGTAATAAACGGTCATTTATATATAGGAGAAGCTGAAATATTAGGAGATAACTATTATACAGCCTATCAACCTATAAAGGATCAAAATAGCAATGTAATAGGACTTTTATTCGTTGGTATGCCAATGGAAACATTAGATAATATTACAAAAGTACATGATGTAAAGATGAGCAAAATCAATATATTAATTATTGTACTAAGGGCTATATCGCTAGGTTCTTTAATTGCTTTAGTAGGTGCATCATTGGTAGGTACAAAAATGAGTGATACGGGTACAAAATGAAATCACCATTATCTAATAGATTTCCCTTTGAATTTTTAGGCTATTGTGATTTTATATTTTTAGCAATCCTCTTTCTTTAATTCTTAATTTTAATAGTTTAATCTGATTATGTGTTATATTTTTATTCACTATATTTTCAGGCTTGCTTATTATAAATAAAAGGTAAGCCTGAAAATTTTTCTATAGGTATATAAAAACACTTAATACTTTTTATTAGTAATATTAAGTTTTAACTGAAGATTGGCTCCAATAATATGGAAACATATAATTAATATAATTTAAAATAAAGTCAACACTTTTCACTTCCCATTCGTTTAATAGATAGAAGGATAAAAAGGAGGGGTAGATTGATAGATAAATTATATACAGATTATTATAATGAACTTTTGTGGTACTGTATCAATCTCTCCAGAAATAATACTTCTATTGCAGAAGACATAGCCCAGGAGACTTTTATGAAGGCTTTGGAAAATGCCCATATTCTTAATAATTTAACTGAAGGCCAATGCAGGTCTTGGTTATATAGAACTGCTAAAAATATCTTTATTGATAGGGTAAGGCGCATAGCAAATCAACCAAGGGTAGAGGAAGAATTATTTAGGGAAGACGATTTAAGCCAAATTTTAGTAGGTCAACTGTGTGCTGGACTACCAGACCATGAAAGGACCTTGTTTTGGATGAGATATATAGAGGGATATTCCTCTGTTGAACTTGGGGAAATATTTGATTTATCCCCATCAACCATAAGGTCAAGATTAGCTTCTGCAAGAAGGAAAATATCTAAAATATATTTTATGGAGAAAGAGAAAGGTGATTAGTGTGGAAAAGAAAAAATTAATAATTAATTCGGCTATTTGCGATGCAAGAAATGTTTCAGAAACAACACTTGATGCTTATAGGGAGATAAGCATAAATGCAGCTACTATACTAGTATCTAGGGAAAGCAAGGAACTTATGGCAGGATATAATGTAACCATGAACACAGCAGAGGTGACTGAGGTTCTAAAAGATGCAGAGATTATGGTACAAAATGGTTCATATAAAATTACTAATGGTACTATATTTTCAAAACCCATAGTATTAATTGTAAATGGAAGTTTAAGTATAGAGACAAAATCCCAAGAAGTATTGGATAAAATTATTTTTATCCAGGTAAATGGTTCAGCTTCTTATCCATCTGATATAAAGGATAAACTACCTATTATCAAGGTAAAAGGAAGCATAGACTCCTATCCTGGGGATGCTATCAAATTGAAGAGTAGGTTAACTATGGATAAAACCTTTATTTTAAGGGCAAAGGGTGAAAAATACTATGTAAAAAGTAAGGTGGTTATTCCGGACAAAGATTTGGATATAGCCTTGCTAAAAGATATAGGGGCTACTTTTATTACAAGAAAAGCTATTATAGCTGAAGGCCTATTAGAAGAAGCCCTACCCCTTTTCGACGAGAATGTAGATATTAAGATTATACCTAATGGCTTTGCCTATACAAGTAGTCAAGTATTGAATGATGTTTTGGTAAGGAAATATGGAGATAAACTATATATAGATGGGGATTTAACTATAGAGCCTGAAAGTGAGAATGCTTTAGATAAATTAACTGGACTTAAGGTAGAGGGAACTGTATTGATTAATGATAGATTAGTTGATAAATTCCACAATATAGATCCAGAATACAATGATATGGAGATAGTAAGGGGAAGTGGAATTGGAGATAGGGCATTTCTAACCATTGATAAAAGAATATTAAATAAGCATAGTGAAGGAATGAGAATATATGATTGTGGCATTGTAAATATAAAAGAGGATATAAGTCCAGAAGAGATAGAAGAAGGACTACAATTTATCGCCTGTGGGGTTATAAATTGTAGTGAAGAACAAAAAAGTGCCGTAGAATCCGTTTCTAAGGATATTGGTTTAATCAATGATAGTCCAAAGGGAAAAATGGATGATCTAAAAGGTTTATTAGGTGGCTCTGATAAATCAGATGAAAATACTAATCTTGTTAATGCTGCTATTTATACCATGTAGTTAAATATAGGTGTAAAGAAATTTAATATGCTCCCCTGAGGTAAATGAGCTTAGGAAAAAACTCATACCCAGGGGGTGTTTTTATGCCTGCTAGATAGGGGGAATAAATTACTAGCTGCTGGTAACAAGTTATGAAAAATATGTAACCACTTACACCTATATATTTACCACTTGGTCAAAAACAATTTACATATAGAAAATAAGATATATACTTATTAATAAGAAGGTGGGGATAGATGGGGATAAAGATTGAAGTTAATAAAAATATAGAGGAGACCGAAATTACAATTAAGGTCAATGAACTTAATCAAGATGTATATGAAATTCAAAATATACTGGCTGATTTTTTTAAAAGAAGAAAAGTTATTTTTTATAAAGAAAATAGGAGTGTATGGGACTTTATGTGTCTTTCCAGTGCCCTTGCGAGTGTTGAATAAAATCAAACAAAATTACACCTAAAATTAGTCCCAGATTAAAGAAATTTCAATCACCTTTAGAAGTTAGTTAATAGCTTTTCTAAAAGTGATTGAAATAAAAACATAGATTGTATATCCCGCTTAATATAGAAAGAACAAATACTATCAAATTTATAATACACCCACAACATCAAAATATCTTTATTTATTAAAGATTTTATCTTTAGCACCACTTATTAAAAACTGATACGGTTATTTGCCTTATTGCCATATAGCCATTGTAAACCCCGTAAGAAATGCATGCTGAAGAAGTATGCGTCATGCGTACCTTCTAGATGCTGTTCGAACAATATATTTTCTGTCTTAAAACCTTCTTGTAATAGTTCTTTGTAGGCTTTTTCCGTAAAATCTACCATATTTTTTTGGATGCTTTCTCGGTAGATTCCTTCCATTTTACCAACATATAAATACATTTGATGATTTTCTCGATTTATTACTGGTTTCTTATAGCTAATACTTTTACGTATAACTTCTTCTCCTTGTATATATTGGAGTACTCCATCATACCAAAATGATGCAGATAAAATAATGTAATGATGAAATACATCTGGATAGTAATAAGATGCAAATATGGATACAAGACCACCGAATGAGCAACCAGAAATCGCAGTATGACTGGGTGCAGGATTCGTGGAATAATTATCATCTATGTAAGGTTTTATCTTATTTACCACATCATTTAAATATTCTTTAGCTTTGCCTCCTAAAGGTGGAACATTTGGTAATAAAGAGGGTGCTTCCCAAGGTGTATATTCATTGTTTCTATCATTAGGTACAATCCCAACTATGATAAATGGTTCAATTTGTTGAGAAATAATAAGATGATCAATATAATTTAAAACTTGAACTCCTCCATTACCACCATCATGCATATAAATAGTTCTATATTTATTTTCAGTATTATAGCCGGAAGGTAAAACAATAGATAATTCATAATCATAGATTTTTTCTGATTTTATTTGCATAAATTAACTCACTCCATTTTATATATATTTTAGATATTGACATTGATAATCATTATCAAGTATAATAATAACATAACTTATCAATTTATGAAAGGAGAAATATAAAATGGGGACAAATAAATCATTAACACTGTTATGCTCATTAGATTTTAAAGGGGAATATGTATGAAGAAGCCAAAAATGCTAATTATATTAACTAGCTTAGTAGCTATGCTGTTATTCATTATAATATTGGGTGTCAGTGTAGGTACATTGAAAATACCAGTAAGCGATACATATTCGATTATTATTGAAAAGATATTTAAGTTAGAACCAGTAAACGAAACTTATTATGGTGTTATCTGGAAAGTTAGAATGCCTAGAGTACTTATGGGACTAATTATTGGAGCAGGCTTATCACTTTGTGGAATTGTAATGCAAGCAGTTGTTCAAAATCCTTTAGCAGAACCATATTTATTAGGGATATCCGCTGGCGGATATTTAGGAGCGACAATTTTTATAATCTTAGGAAATAGTGTGATAAGTATATTTAACGGAGCTGGACTTGCCTTTACAGCATTTATAGGGGCATTATTTGCTGCTATTTCAGTTTTGTTTCTTGCCTCATTTAAAAGCAATATTACAACAACAAAACTTATTCTGTCCGGGACAATTATTAATGCATTGTTCACTGCGATAGGAAATTTTGTTATTGTTCTGTCTGGAACAGATAACACCATATCTAGAGTTACATACTGGATGATAGGGTCTTTATCATCAGCTAAATGGGAAAGTCTACCATTGCCCACTATTGCAGTTTTTACTGCAACAATCTTTTTCTTAACACAGTACCGCATTTTAAATACAATGCTACAAGGTGATGAAACAGCTATTACATTAGGAATTAGATTAAATTTCTATCGTAAGCTTTATATAAGTTTAGTGGCATTGCTTACGGGTATTCTTGTATCAGTTTGCGGAATTATCGGATTTGTTGGTTTAATTATTCCTCACATAGCTAGAGCATTGGTTGGACCTGATCATCGTAGATTAATTCCAGTTGCTGTTTTAATAGGAGGTATTTTTCTAATAGCTGTAGATATCTTGGCTCGTACGATAATTGAAAATACTGAATTGCCGATTGGAATATTCACCTCAATTGTTGGAGCACCATTTTTTGCGTTTATTATGATTAAGAAGAATTACCACTTTACAAGTTGAGTAAGGAGAATAGCAATGAATTTAACAGTTGAAAATATAGATGTACATTTAGGTACAAAGAAAATTGTGAAAGGCATCGATTTACATGTAGATAACAATTCGTTCATCGCATTACTTGGGCCAAATGGCAGTGGCAAATCAACTCTATTAAAGTCTATTTACCGTGTTTTAAAACCATCAAATGGAACAATCTATTTAAATGATTTAAAAATGAATGATATACCAGCAAAACAGATTGCACAGCATATGTCAGTCGTTTCTCAATTCCAAAATAACAGCTTTGACTTTACAGTAGAAGAAGTGGTTTTAATGGGACGCACCCCTCACTTACGAGCGTTAGAAAGGGAAAGTTCACTAGACAATGAGTTGGTTGATGAAGCTTTATGTAAAACTGGTTTATATGAATTTAAAAACCGCTCAATTTCTAAACTATCCGGGGGAGAAAAACAGAGAGTGGCGCTTGCCCGTGCTATTGTACAAAGTCCGTCAATAATGATATTGGATGAACCGAGTAATCACTTAGATATTAAATATCAACTAGAAATTCTCCATATTATTAAGAATCTAGGAATTAACGTTTTGGCTGCATTGCATGATATTTCTTTGGCAGCTCAATTTTGCGACTATATTTATTTTATAAAAGATGGGGAAATTAAATATGATGGAACACCTAAGGAGGTGATAACTAAGGAGATATTGAAAGAGGTTTACGAAGTCGATTGCGAAATTTACACAGATTCAAGAACGAATAATCTGTTAATAAGTTATTATACAAATTAAACTAGGGAGATGAAAAGATGAATAGGAAATTAATAAAATTTATGGTAGCAATATTCGCAGTATCTATTTTATTGACTGCTTGCAATACAAAGGAAGAAAAAGATGGTTTAGAAGGGAAAATTGATGATAATGCTATAGTTAATGATAATGAGACTGTATATCCTTTAGAAATTGAAGTGACAGATCAAGAGGGAAATACATATACACAAATATTTGAAAAGGCTCCTGAACGGATTATAACAAATAATTTATCATCAATTGAGATTTTACTCCAACTTGGATTAAAAGATAAGATTGTTGGGACAACAAAGCCAGATAATGTAGTGACAGGTGAGTTTGCAGATGATGTTAACGACATCTCGGTCATTGGGGATAAAATGACAATATCTAAGGAAATAGTTGCAGGACATACACCTGATATAGTAGTGGGCCGTGCAATGGCATTTAATGATGAGTCTATGGGATCTGTTGCTACATTAAATGATTTAGGGATTCAAGCATATATTCAAACAGCAAGTAATATGACATCAAATCCACCTCTAACATCGGTTATTGATGATGTACTAACATTAGGAAAAATCTTTAATGTAAATGAAAGAGCAGAAGAATATGCAAAAGAATTAGAAGAACGATATGAAACAGTAGTTGAGCAGGTGAATTCTAAAAAGGGTGATAAACAATTGACTTTAATGCCGATTGTTGCTTATGATTCTGACAATTCCTCCTTTGCAATTTTTAATATTTCAGGTGGATTACAAAGCGATCTTTTAAGCAAATTAAACGTGGTTCCAGCTATTAAGGGAAGTAGTGCAGATCCTTCTTTAGAGACAATTATAAGTACAAACCCTGATATTATTCTATATGTTGAAGCTGATAGAAATGCAGATTTAGATGCAGTTGCTGTTGAAAGTATTATGAATGAACCTTTACTAAAAGATGTAAATGCTATTAAAGAAAATCGAGTGTATACAACCACATATGATGATTTTATGGACTATGGGGTGCGAATTTTTGACACATTTGAAATGCTAGGGGATAATCTTTATAAAGAATAAATGAATATCATATTATATCAAATATTTAAAAGTTAAAATACGGACGAAAGTAAATTTAAATATGTTAAATAGCATGAACTCAATAATATAGTGAGATCATGCTGTTTATTTTTTATATAATTTATAGGGACAAAAACTATTTGGGAGCATCATATTTGAGGTTATAATTCGAGTTTGAAGTTAGATAATATCGCATACTTCTATAATTGACTATAGAGTAATTGTATTAGGACAAAAAGTGGATAGGTTACACTAGATAGGACAGGTTTTCTCCGAACATGATATAATAATATTAGGAGGAGAAAATCATGTCAAAAAGATATTACGAGGAAAATTTCAAGAAGCAATTAGTCAATATATATAATCAAGGTAACCATACCTATAGAGAGTTACATGAGCAATATGGGGTATCTCCATCAACTATAAGGCAATGGGTAGTAAGATACAATAATACTGAATCCTTTAATGCAGAAGATAATAAAACTGATGGATAGGCAACCTCTTTTTAGACAATTTTATTCCGAACAAAAGTTTCCTTGCTAACTATGATTTATGCTACCATGTGATCTAGTATTTTATGTCTATATTCAATTGGTGTTATATAGCCTAAAGATCCATGAATCCTTAGGTTGTTATACCAGTAGATATACTCTGCTAATTCCAATTGTAGCTGCTCCAATGTTTCAAATGTTCTCTGGTATATAAACTCTGTCTTCAAAATCTTATTTGTAGCTTCACAAACTACATTGTCATAATAATTGCCCTTTCTACTTAATGAACGCTTTATATCAAAAGCTTTCAATATATGGTCTATCTTTTCATTATCATACTTCTTACCTCGATCCGAGTGAAATATGCTTATATCTTTCAAAGAGTATCTACAACTTAGCATGGCACTTTCTATTAAGGAGGCATCCTTGTTGGCCCATGCACTATAACCTATTAGTTTTCTATTAGCTAGGTTTACTAGAGTGCAAACATAGTGCCACCTGTCTCCTACTCTTACATAGGTAAGATCACTTACAGTAGCTTCTAACTTTTTTCTGTTATTAAACTCCCTATTCACTATATTGGAAACGTCTGATTCATTACATCCATCTTTATGGACCTTATATTGAGCTACTGTATAATTAGATACTAGAGCATTTTCTTTCATAATTCGAGATATTCTTCTTCTCGAAACCTGATATCCTAGACGTTTAAGTTCTTCCTTTATTTTTCTTGTACCATAGTTGTTTTGCTTTTATAGAATATATCTATTATGTGGCTCTTTATTTCATCTTCTTCGTCTAAAGCTCCTGATTTTTCTTTATTAAGATGATAATATACTAAACTTCTGGTGACCTTCAATAATCTACACATTACACTAATACCGTATTTCTCTCTATTAGAAATGATAAGGTCTATTTTTGCCTAGTAGTAGTGCAGCTTGCTTTTTGAAATTCTCATCATAATGTTTTCTAGCCATATTTTTCTTCTCCTAGTATTATTGTATCAAGTTCGGAAGAGAACTGTCCTATTAAGTATAGCCGATCCAGTCTATAATAAAGTTGACTAATAATCATTTTCTATTTTAACAAACACCTCTGTTCCAACACAGGCTTTTGAAAGTTATATTCTCCGACAAACAGTTCTGTTTCTATAATAAGTTCGATTTGCTCTTTTTCTATAATAGGCTTGCTCCATTCCCATACTTGTTCTATCCCGCTTTTCGTGATAGCTTTGCAAAGATAGTTACCGTCTGGGATATGGATAATCTGTGGGTATTGCTCCATATCAAGTGATTGCTCTGTAATATGGACATCAACAAACAGAAATTGTTTCCAGTCGTTATCCTGACGAAGTAGAAGCAACCCATAGGTATTGCCAAGCTGAAACCCGTTTTGGTGTATCTCTAAAATCACCTTTTTAGATACTGTTCCCGCATTTTCACAAAGAAGATTACCGTCATATGGAACAATCCAACAATCTCTTGCTGCTAAAGAATAGATACTCGGTTTAGAATTTCTGAAACTTTCCTCTGCACGGGTAACATCGCCCTGCATTGTTTTCAGGCGGCTTAACCTTGTCCGCATTTGATTTATCTTTTCTTCAATGATAATTGTTCCTTGCTGA
>Ga0079226_10001455_pt1 | contig 18143 bp, 14 predicted proteins | sample Poulit2014_FD_76345 | JGI IMG/M metagenome (GOLD analysis project Ga0079226, IMG submission 76345) | Agricultural soil microbial communities from Georgia to study Nitrogen management - Poultry litter 2014 | ecosystem: Environmental > Terrestrial > Soil > Agricultural land | place: USA: Georgia...
AAAGAATTACATCTTGGCATTTTGCTGATTACCCACGACCTCCCCATGGTAAAGCGCTATGCGGATCGGGTGGCTGTCATGCAAACGGGCCAACTCGTGGAGAAAAATCACACAGCTGAGCTGTTTCACCACCCACAAGCCCCCTATACCCAAAAGCTACTGCGCGCCGTGCTAAATCAAGCTGCCCCGTCTCCCGATGTTGACAAACCCGTGCTGATGCAGGCAGCGAACCTTAAGGTTACCTTTCCCGTCCCGCGCACGTCGTTGCTGAGCAAGCCTCAGCCCTTTACAGCAGTAAATGATGTCAACATGGCAGTTCGCGTGGGTGAAACCTTAGGTATTGTGGGTGAAAGGGGCAGCGGCAAAACCACCCTTGCCCAAGCTTTACTGAGACTCCAAAAGGCTCAAGGTGATATTGTTTTTAGCGGAACCCCAGTACAGGCATTACGCGGTAAAGCACTGCGGCGATGGCGTGCTCATTGCCAAGTCGTATTTCAAGACCCATGGAGTGCACTTAACCCTCGGCTTACCATTGGCCAAATAATTACCGAAGGGCTTGCTGTGCATGCACCCTCACTCAGCCAGCACACCATAACGGCAAAACTTACTGCCATTCTTAAAGAAGTGGATTTACCCGAAGATTTTCAGCATCGTTATCCCCACGAGCTTTCTGGTGGGCAGCGCCAACGTGTGGCCATTGCTCGTGCACTTATTTTGGAGCCCAAACTCATAGTGCTTGACGAACCTACCTCTGCTCTTGATAGGAGCGTTCAACACCAGGTATTGAGCCTGTTACAACGTTTACAACAAGAGCACCAGCTCTCTTATATTTTTATTAGCCACGATCTTCAAGTGGTAAGGGCTATGAGCCATGAAGTATTAGTGATGTACCATGGCGAAGTGGTGGAACAAGGCCCCACAGAAAATATATTTCAAAACCCACAACAGGCTTATACTAAACGCTTACTCAGCGCCGCCTTATTGAGCTAAAGATAGTTACAAATAAATCAACAAAATTACTTTATTTTCGTTAACGTTAGGCTCTCAACTTGGGAGCAAAAACAAGAGGTATAACAATGGGGTTTCTCGCCAACAAACGTTTTCTTATCGTTGGTATCGCAAGCAATAAATCCATTGCTTGGGGTATCGCCGAAGCCATGCACAAACAAGGTGCTGAACTCGCTTTTACTTACCAAAATGAGCGTCTACAAGGGCGTGTGGTTAAAGCTGCAGAGGCCTTTGGTAGCAGCGCTGACTTATGCTTCCCTTGCGATGTCAGCAGCGACGCCGACATTGAACAAGTATTTACTGAATTGGGCAAACACTGGGACGGTTTAGACGGCATAGTACACGCGGTGGGATTTGCGCCAGGAAACGAGCTTGACGGCAACTTTGTGGACGTGGCTACCCGTGAAGGTTTCCAAATTGCCCATGATATTTCGAGCTACAGTTTAGTGGCGCTCGCCCAAGCAGGTAAGGCGCTATTGTACCAGCGCCAGGGCAGCATCTTGACTCTTACCTATCATGCCAGCCAGCAGACAGTACCCAACTACAATGTGATGGGCCTTGCTAAAGCCAGCTTAGAGGCAGCTGTACGCTACCTTGCCGCCAGCATGGGGCCAGAAGGAGTGCGTGTAAATGGTATTTCTGCAGGGCCTATTCGGACCTTGGCGGCGTCTGGCATCAAGAAGTTTCGTACTATGCTAGATGAAAATGCAAACAAAGCGCCTATCCGTCGCAATGTCACCATCGAAGAAGTGGGCAATGCAGCAGCCTTTTTGTGCTCTGATTTAGCTTCAGGCATCAGCGGTGAAATACTGTATGTGGATGGGGGCGCTAATACTGCTTTTATGCCTGCTATTGAGGATTGATTTAGCTTATCTAAAGCAACAAGTAAAAAAGGGGCCGTGGGCCCCTTATCCTTATTAGCCACCCACACCACGGCAGTTAGGCGACTCCGCGACTTCTCCGCCACGTTTTTGCCATTCTTCTGGTGAAAACAGATGCAATGAAAGTGCATGCAAAGGGCCATTTTGCATTAACTCTTGGATTAGCGCATATACCTTTTGGTGGCGCTGCACCAACCGCAAGCCCTCAAACTCAGGCGCCACTACAGTGAGCTTGAAATGCGACTCGGTGGCGGGACCCGCATGCTGATGGCTTTCATTCAATAATTCAAAATATTCAACCGTAAAACTATCTTTCACTCTTTGTTCAATGGTCTGGGCAACGCTCATTTTGGTTCCTTACGATTCGGGAATAATATCACGCCAAAGTGCCAGCCTTTCTTTATCCAAATAAGTGGCTTGGCTAGGCACTCGGTCAAATTGCATCACGGTGCCATCTTGCCATTGCGCCCAATTTAATGCACCCGTGCGCGCAAACTCGCCCCAAGCTTGCCCCACTCTGGCGGCAAGCTCAGCGGCAGCCTCAGAGCCTCCTGTGAACATTTTACCAATGGGCGTATCCGTCAGCCCAAACACAAAAGGCACATCCATCACATGGAAAGCGCCTAAAGGGATACCTAAGCCGTTTTCGCTCCACGTAAACTCAAACCCCCAACCGCTACCGCCTGCTTTGGTATGAGCAGAAAGCAAACGTTCCGTGGGCACTCGAAAAATACGGTCAGATTCCATGGCGGTGTAGTAATCCGTTAAGGCTCTATCTTTATGGGGCTGCACCCATGTTTTGTAAGCAGCAAAGGCTTGCTCGCCATGTTCAGGCAACACCCGCACAAAGCGGCGTAATATATCTTCTTCGGTGAGCTGTTTCATTTCAGCAAGCGAAACACCGCCATTAAAAGGCGGTGCGTACTGGAACAGGTTCCATTCTTCGCGGCAGGTACCTGCCAATAAAGGGATGTTCTGCGCGGCGCCTTTGGCGATCGCGGTGACGGGCAACTCGGGCAGCAAACCATCAATCACGGGTAAAAATGGCATGCCATATTGTGGCGTCGTGGTACGCAGCCCACGAGTTACAGGTACTTTTAGTGCCGCTCTTTGGGCTTTTACCATGGCTTTCGGTGTTGCCCTGAGCAAAATATCTTCACTGCTGCCCTCTCCTTCAAGAGCATTAAACACCAATTCGGCCACTTGCTGTGAGGCGGCTTCACTAAGCGCCATATCCCCAGCACCTGATTGCACAATCGCTTTATGAAACAAGCCTTGAGCGCTCGGCATGGCGAGCAAAGATGCCACCGCAAAGCCACCGGCTGATTCACCAAACACCGTCACCGAATTAGGATCGCCATAAAAAGCATCGATATTAGTTTGCACCCAGCGCAATGCCGCCAGCATATCCCGCAAACCGAGGTTGCTTTCTTGAGGCATCTCTGGGGCAATGGCTTTGAAATTGCCAAACCCCCAAACACCCAAACGATAACTGATATTCACCACTATCACTTGCTGGGAACGCGCCAAAGCAGCACCGTTATACAACAGCTGCGAAGGGGTGCCGTTAGTAAAGCCACCGCCGTGGATCCACACCATCACGGGGAAAGGCCCCTCCCCCTCAGGTACCCACATGTTTAAATTAAGGCAATCATCTCCTATCTCAGTAACACCTATTAAAGGATTTATTTCTTGCCAGGTGGGGCTACCGTATCTATCCATCACGCGTACACCAGACCATGGCTTTACTGGCTGCGGGCCAAGGTAACGTAACTCGCCCACAGGTGCTGCCGCATAAGGAATACCACGGTATTCCACCACGCCCTCGCCCGCAGATATCCCCTGAATAGCGCCACTTTCAATGGTGATGGTTCGCATAGTTGCCCCTTTATTGTGATTAGATTTCATTAGCGTTATGCACCTTAGCACTCGCAAAGCCAAATAGTAACGTACGCTATTAGCAAGTCCATGACACGAACAAAAAGGGCAACCCTAAGGCTGCCCTTTTTATCTGCATTAAATGCTTACGTTTAGTTTTCTTGTTGACGTAACTCTACGCGCCGAATTTTTCCCGAAATGGTTTTAGGCAGACTCTCCACAAACTCCACAATGCGTGGATATTTGTAAGGTGCCGTAAGTTCCTTTACGTGGTCTTGCAATTCCTTAATAAAGGCATCGGTTTTTTCTTTACTCGCATCACGCAAAATCACAAAAGCTTTAACGACATTACCGCGAATTTTATCAGGGCACGCCACAACGGCACATTCTTTAACCTCTGCATGCTTAAGCAAGGCATCCTCCACCTCAAAGGGCCCTATGGTATAGCCTGAGCTAATGATGATATCGTCTGATCGCCCTTCAAACCAAAAGTATCCGTCCCTGTCTTTTTTGGCTCTGTCCCCTGTGATGTAGTAATCGCCTCTGTATTGTTGTTCTGTGCGTGTTGAGTCTTTGTAGTACTCTCTAAACAAAGCGGGCGTGCTACGATGAATGGCGATATCCCCCACCTCACCGGCAGCCACTGGCTTACCCTCATCATCAACAATATCGATCAAACCTTCGAGAGTAGGTCTACCCATAGAGCCAGGACGCAATTCCATGCCAGGCAGCACGCCCACCACAAGGGTGTTTTCTGTTTGTCCATAACCGTCGCGCACTTGAATACCAAAACTGTTCGCAAACACATCTATCACTTCACGGTTTAAAGGCTCGCCTGCAGAAACGGCGCTGCGAATGTGGCTTAAATCGAAGCGTTTGAGATTATCCACAATAGAGATCAAGCGATACTCCGTTGGGGTACAACACAATACATTGATACGATGCTTTTCTAGTTTTTCGAGATAAATTTCAGGATCGAACTTGCCATAATACGCATAGCCCGTGGCACCTAAACCGAGCACTGCCATAAAAGGGCTCCAGACCCACTTCTGCCAACCTGGCCCTGCCGTGGCCCACACTCTATCTCCCTCTCTGATATCAAGCCAGTTTTGACCAGCAAGCTGTAGATGTGCATAAGCCCAGCCATGGGTATGCACTACCCCTTTGGGATTACCTGTGGTGCCCGAGGTATAGGATAAAAACGCCATATCATCGCGGCGGGTTGCTGCTGTGGCGCAGTCTGGATTAGCTTGCTTGGCTAACTGAGACAGGCTTTCCCAACCTTCTGCCTCACCACCCACTACCAATTTCACCAGTTTATTTACAGCGGGGGTATTATTAAACGCCTGCAAAAACGGCTCATAAACGATGACTGCTTTTGCGCCACTATGCTCAACCCGATAAGCAATATCACTTGCTCTTAATTGCTCAGAGCTTGGGCTAATAACTAAACCTGCCTTCAGCGCTGCAAGATAAATTTGATAAGCTTCTAACAAACGAGGCACCATCACTAATACCACGTCGCCTTTTTGCAACCCTTGTTCCTGTAACACATTGGCTATTTTATTGGCGCCACTTATCAGTTCTTGATACGTCATTTGGCGCGCCTCACCTGCTTCACTTTCCCAGATAAGAGCCAGTTTTTCCGCATTTTGTGCGTACTTTTCAATCTCTTGCACCATGTTGTATTGTTCTGGTGCGAGCAAATGTGCGTTTGGCATTCTCAGCTCCTTATTATTGTGTATTCTTAATTGGCCAGTATTTGTTGTTATACACTTAGCTAACCTCAAGGTAGTTTGCACCTCCTTTGGTTTGTCACCAGACTTATACCAGCACATTAAGACATTATTAGCGCCAACACGTTGGCACAATCAGCCACCTCTGCATAGAAGTACTTTAGTATGAGTTACCCCATTGATAAGAAATTAGTGATCGCTGTATCTTCTAGCGCCCTGTTTGATTTAGCCGATTCGCATCGCGTTTTTTTAGAGCGCGGTATAGAAGAATATCGGCGCCATCAAGAAGAACACCTCGACACGCCATTTGGGCACGGGGTGGCTTTTCCGTTTATTCGTCGCTTTCTTTACCTCAATGAGGTGTTTTCTGAAGAGCAACCCGTGGAGGTGGTACTACTCTCTAGGAACTCCCCAGAAACGGGGCTAAGAATCTTTCGCTCCATCGAGCACTACGGTCTGGATATTAGCCGTGCAGTTTTTATGGGCGGTGCCTCCCCCCACTCTTACTTAGCCGCCTTTAATGCCGCTTTGTTTTTAAGTGCTAACGAAGAAGATGTGCAAAATGCCATTGAAGAAGGGCTGCCCGCTGGCGTGGTTTTGCCCGGTAACACAACAGATAAGCCGGATGATGCAGAACTACGCGTTGCTTTTGACTTTGATGGCGTTATTGCAGATGACGAGGCTGAAACCGTTTATAAAGAATCTGGTGATCTTGATCGCTTTATGGAGCACGAACAACAAAAACAACACATCCCCCATAGGCCTGGCCCTTTAGCAGACTTATTTCGCGGCCTTGCGCGTTTGCAACAGCTCGAAAACAAAAAAGCGGAAGAAAATGCGCATTACAAGAAGGTTATTCGTGTTGCCATTGTTACTGCGCGCAATGCCCCTGCTCATGAGCGAGTTATCACTACGTTGAAAGACTGGGGCGTTTCTTTGGATGAGGCGTTTTTTCTTGGAGGTATGGAAAAAGCACGAGTACTCAAGGTGCTAAAGCCACATCTGTTCTTCGATGATCAAAGGCGCCACCTAAGCGCCTCTGCGGCTGACACTCCCATGGTACACGTACCTTTTGGTATCGCTAACAAGCCAATTTAGTTATCCATCACTTGGTTTAACGCTTTGAGGTGGCGTTTAACCACCTTAACATCGTCTTCAGGGACATTGGACGTCCAGTTTTCCATCATATTCATACCCGCTGTGGCAAAAGACATCATCATCTCTTTTTGTTCTTGGCTCATACCTTCCATGCCTTGGATCTCAGCTTGCATACGTTGCATTTCGTTTTGCACAGTCGCTTCTTCTCCATCCATCATGGCCACCACTATGGCTGCGTTTACCTTATCTGCCACCTGTGCCCATTGTTGTAAGCTGGCAAAGCCATGCTTTTGAACCATCGCTTCTGCTTTTTTATAACCTTCATCCCGAGGCGACTTTTTTATTATTGCCTCAACACTGGGTACACCCTGCTCCAAAGAGGACAGATCAATGTCGTCTTCATCGAGCCAATCGTCCAGCCCACTGTCATCCACCTCCATTTGTTCAAAGGCATTAATGGTTGCTATGTAGTTTTTGACTTGCGCGTCGGTAAGGTTTGCCGCTGAGCTAACTGAACTCAACAGCAACAACGTCAAAAAAACCCAAAGTCGTTGCAATAAAAGTGTATGCATCACGTGCTCCATGTTGTCATGTCGATATAATCCCATCATGCAGAAATAATTTATTTCCTTTCCTTGATTCCGCATAAGGAAGTGCTTTCTATAGTAGTACAAAATACAGCCACAGTGACCAGACAAAATATTCAAGCCCTTTGCATCAAATTTTAGACAAACAACAAAAGGAGTTCACATGATTCAGCTTTCGCGGGAACAAGAACCAGGCCCCAGTATATTTACAACAGGGTTGGCGTTTAGGCCGTTTTTCTGGCTTGCTAGCGTATTTGTGGTGCTGTCACTCATTGCTTGGTTTGCTTTTTATAGTGGCGCAATCGTTCTACATCCTAGAGGCGGCATGATTTGGTGGCACCAACACGAAATGCTATTTGGCTTTGGGGCTGCTGTTGTCGTAGGCTTTTTACTCACTGCGGTACAAAACTGGACAGGAATACCTAGCCTAACAGGTATGCGGCTATGGTCACTGGCCTTACTGTGGTTAATAGCGCGTATCGCCATCGCCTTTTCTGAACATCTCAATAGCACATTTGTGATGCTGCTAGATGTTGCATTTTTACCTTGTGTGGCCCTTGCCATGGCCTCTTATGTCATCCGAGCTAGCGTTGGCGGAACCTTATTTTTGTTCCTGTGCTCACCCTGTTAACTCTCGCCAATATAGGTATGCACTGGGGCAACACTCATGGTGACTACACCATGAGTTTACATAGTGCCTATATGGGTGTATGGCTCATTGTTACCTTAATTGTGGTAATTGGCGGGCGCGTCATTCCCATCTTTACCGCCAATGGCATGCGCATGCGCGTTCGCCCCATGCGCAAGCCATTGGAACATACACTCATTGCTAGCAGCTTAGTTATTTGTTTGATATTTGCCCTGCGTGCACTAGGAGCAAATGTAGCCGGCGGCATTGTTGCCATTCCTTTGATTCTAATGGCTGTTCTCAGCCTGTTTCGCTGGCTCAGTTGGCACCCGCTCAAATGTTTTAAGGAGCCCATGATATGGGGTCTTCACACAAGCTATTTGTTTATCATTCTTGGCGCTTTGATGTGGGCAGTGGCTGAAATCAAGGGGGCTCGTTTTGATAGTGCCCTACACACCATTACCGTGGGCGGCATGATGGCTATTATTTTAACCATGATGTCCCGAGTGAGCTTAGGCCACACTGGCCGAATTATTCGCGGCTTGCGAGGCAAAAACTCAGTAATGATAGCCTTGTTTACAGCTGCGCTATTACGCGGTATTGGGCTTATCCTATGGCCTAGTGCAACCCTTGGTTTCTACAAAATTAGCATGGTGCTTGCCATTGCAGCCTTTACTTGGTTTGTATTTCACTACAGCCATACTTTATGGACACCACGGGCCGATAACCGCCCTGGTTAAGTCAATAAAAAAAGGGGCCTAGGCCCCTTTTTATCTCTGTTGCTTTTTTTAAGCTTGTGGATCCTTTGCGAAACGCAGGTATGGCAATTTAATATTTAGCTCACCATATTTTTGTGCTGCCTCTTCATCGTTAAGGCTCAAGCCCACAATCACATCTTGGCCTGGTACCCAGTCAGCAGGAGTTGCAATGGGTTCGCCATCGGTAGCACGCACCGCGTCAAGTGCACGCACAATTTCAGCAAAGTTACGGCCCACAGACATGGGGTACGTCATGCTCAAACGGATTTTTTTATCTGGGCCAATAATAAAGACGGTGCGCACAGTAGCACTATCTGCTGGAGTGCGGCCATCCGGTAAGTACGCCTCAGCCGGCAGCATATTGTAAAGCTTGGCAATTTCTAAAGAAGTGTCATCTAAAATGGGGAAGTTAGCAGGCACCTCAGCAAAAGCCTCAATATCACGCACCCACTTCTTATGCTCTTCTGCGCTATCCACAGACACACCAATCACCTTGGTGTTGCGCTTTTCGAACTCCGGCGCTAAACGCGCCACAGCACCAAACTCTGTGGTGCACACTGGCGTAAAGTCCTTCGGGTGAGAAAATAAAATTGCGTAGCTATCGCCAATCCAATCATGAAAATTAATTTCACCAGAGCTGGAATCAGCCGTAAAATTGGGCGCTACATCATTGATACGCAAAGCCATAAGTTACTCCTTCATACATTTATTATTTTCAACCATTGACCAAACGAGACTACCACAAACCTCGCGGGTTCAAACAATCTAAAATTTATAAGATTATTATTTTAAGTTGTAGCGTTTCATAACACGGTGCGCTATGAGATCGCTTATCCAACGTGTAAGCGCTGGGAAATGCCGATTCAATGCCGCTGATAAACGCGCCATGACACCCGGTATGATTTCAAATTTACGGCGCGCTATTTGTTTCATCATGCTGTCACACGCGGGCTCCACGCCCATAGTACCGACAAAATCTTTGAGTGCTGCAGAGATAGGGTGCAACGTTTTTCTTTCCTCAACAACTAAAGGGGTGTCAATTTCTGCGGGACAGCAAACGCTCACATCAATACCTTTCAGCTTCAGCTCTAAGCGCAGCACTGACGCCAACCCAACCGTAGCGAATTTTGAGGCGCAATACGCTGCGTAAGCATAATTAGATACCAAGCCCGCTATGCTCGCTACAAAGACCAAGTGCGACCCTTGAGCTAAATGCGGTAATACAGCATCGGCAAAGTTTCGCGAGCCAATTAAGTTCACCTTTATCACTTGGCTAAACTCTGTCGCCGAAAGTGCTTCAAAAGGTTTTGATACCGTTATCCCAGCAGAGTTAATTGCTAAATCAGGCTGCCCCAGTGCTGCTACCGCGGCAACAACAGCAGCCGATAAAGATTCGGCGTCTGCCACATCCGCAGCGTAGCTTTTAAATTGCTGCTGCTCTGTTAGTGCTAATTTTGCTAGCTCATCAACTGCTGCTGGCGCTAAACGGCGATTAAAAATAGCTACACTGCAACCTTCCTTTGCCAGCAAGCGTGCGAACTCAAAACCTATACCGCTGCTTCCTCCTGTAATAAACGCTACTTTGGGGGCACTTTTTTTCCAAGCAAAACTCACGGCTATCTCCTAAGTGATAAATAGCATTGCACTCGCACATTTAACCCATAAAAACAAATAGTTTTAGCAATATTTAGTCAAATCACTACTACTATTCTCTTAAATCATTAGAGTCTGTATTATCTAGTTTCAATCAAATCAGCAAGAGACGCGCTACCTAGCTCAGTTGTTTAACTTGCTACTAAATTACAGCTAGTGCAATTATCATCTAGCATCACTTTGTGGCCATCAAATTTGCCACAAAGGGTTAAACGGAAGGCAAACTCAGCCCATGGAAAGCAGCTCATCAAAAACCCGCCTTAACAGTGTAAGAAAACGCATTGTACTGCTTTCTATGCTTTGCATTTTGCTAACAGGCGCTTTTGTTGGTGCCAGCACGACCATTCCAATGTACCTATCTGTGCGCAGCCATATTGAACAAACCAATATCACAAACACTACCGCGCACGTAGCAGCTATTCAAAACCAACTGTCTCAATATCATATTATTGCCGAACAGCTGGCTAGCCGCTCTGAAATCAAACGCCGACTTGAAGCCTACGAGGCAAATACCATTTCTTTATCTGAGCTACGGCAATTTACTCAGCCGCGCTTATTAGAATCTGCCTCTCAAGTTCCCAATCTTGCCGGAGCGATTCGCTACACCAACGATGGCAAAACTGCTTCTGCCATAGGCCCCAATGCAAGGCAGTTACGTCGTTTTGATTTAACCGATACCCCTTTTAAAACCGTAGTGCTCGATGATGAAGCCAAAACCACATTAATCAGAATTGCCACACCCATTTATGATCATCAACAACAGCAAATTGGTCTGGACGCTTTATATTTTTTTACCGATTCTTTTATTACACTACTGAACAATATTGATATTTTTCAACGCAAAGCCAATCTTTACATTACCAACCTAGAAACAGGCGCCACGCTAACATTCAACTACCGTACTCGCGAAATCCATTACACTTCGTTAACCAACACAGAGAAGCAACTGCTCGAAACCGTAAACCAACGGCATGCCACGCTAGTCAATCAGGTTCACCAACAGCAAGATCAAACCTATATATTTACCCCTTTTGAGTCACATACTTTGATGCTTATCATCAAGGTGCCAACCCGCATTTTTTACCAAGCAGCTTATCAAGACCTACAATGGGCCCTTGCTAGCATAGTGGCTATGCTTTTATTTGGCGGTTTGCTGGCTCACACAGCCATTAACCCATTGATTCGCCGTCTAGCGCGACAAGCAGATGAACTCAAGCAAAACACCATAGAGCTACGCATCGCAGCCAACGTGTTTGAACACACCCATGAAGCGATTGCTATCAGCGATGCCAACCTCACCGTATTACGAGCCAACGAAGGCTTTTATGATTTGCTTGGCATTGAAACAGGCACGTCGTTAATGGGACGCAATCTGCTAGATTACATTTCCCCAGATTCAAAAGAGCAAAGCGGCTATTCAACTTTTCTATCAGCTATCACTAAGCACAATAGCTGGCGTGGCGAAATTTGGTACCAATCTGAAACCAATGGACGCATCATCTCAATTCCCACACTGCAAAGCACCACCGCTGTAAAAAACCACAATAATGAAGTGGAGTACTTCATTCATATCTTTAGTGATATCAGTGAACAAAAAACACTAGAGAATCAAATCAAGCGACGCGCTAACATCGATACTCTTACCTCTTTGCCTAATCGCGGCTCCATGCTATTTGCATTAAAAAGAGCCATCCATAAATGCCAACCAGAAAAGTTTTGCGCATTGCTGTTTATGGATCTTGATGGCTTCAAACCCGTGAACGATCAACATGGCCACCAAGTAGGCGACAAACTTTTGCGCCAAGTAGCACAACGGCTCCGCAATACAATACGCGAAGATGATTTTGTAGGACGTTACGGCGGTGATGAATTTTTAATGATCATCAATCAATTACCTAGCAAAGCTAATAGTGCTGCGCGTTCGCAAGCCATTATTGAGCGCCTCTCAATGCCTTACCAAGTTGATGGTTTAGAAATTATCATTGGCGTCTCTATTGGTATCGCCCACTACCCCACTGAAGGTCTCGAAGCAGAAACCTTAATCCAGGCAGCTGATGAAGCCATGTATCGCGCCAAAGAAGCTGGCCGCAATCGTTATAGCTACTAGCATATATGCTCAAGCGCAAAAACCGTGTCAATGCAAAGCCTATCAGCTCCATTGACTGCTTCTTAGCCCTCTTTTATGCTCAAACTCTTTGACATTGCTCAATGTTAATTTGAGCTGTGTGTAATCGTTAACTGATAGTCTCCAAGCCAAAAAGTTGAATTGGCCACACTTCTTGTTTACACACAACAGGCAATCAACCCTGTGCCCTGAACACAACATTACAAGGAAACGAACATGTCAAAGCGCCAGAGTGCTTTTACTCTTAAGCCATTGGATAATGGTGTTGCTGTTATTGAAATCAATGTTATAGAAGATGCTCAAAACACTCTTAAAGCAGAATTTGCTGATGATTTTGATGCACTACTTGAAGAAGTACGTCAACTTAAACCCACAGCATTGGTTGCGATTTCTACCAAAGAAGGCTCTTTTATTGCAGGTGCCGACATCAACATGATCGACAGCCAAGATTCAGCCCAGGCGGTTACCGATCTGTCTTTAATTAGCCATCGCTGCTTCCAGCAGCTTGAAGATCTCAACATCCCTGTGGTCGCAGCTATTGACGGCGCTTGTCTAGGTGGTGGCATGGAGTTTGCGCTGGCTTGTTCTTGGCGTATTGCAGCCACCAGCGCTAACACTGTACTGGGTTTACCTGAAGTCATGCTTGGCTTGTTGCCCGCAGGCGGCGGAACACAGCGCCTCCCCCGCACGGTGGGCATAGCCAACGCCTTGGATCTTATGCTCACCGGCCGCCAGCTACGCCCCAAACCTGCTGTTAAAATGGGTCTGATCGATGAAACCTGTGAACCCGTAGCACTTTACGACAGAGCAGTAGCACGCGCATTAGCCCTTGCTGAAGCCAATGAGGGAACCGGCGTAAGTGTAACGGACTACCTCAATAAAGATGCCATCACCAAAGCGGCCTTAGAGCAAAATCCCCTGGGCCGAAAAGTGGTGTTCGACCAAGCACGCAAGCAAGCCCTAAAGAAAAGCCAAGGCTTATACCCCGCCATTCCCGCTATTATTGATGCGGTACAGGCGGGTTATGAAAAAGGCATTCAACAAGGCTACGCGTTGGAAGCCAAGCTATTTGGCGAACTCGCCATGTCTCCTGTTTCTAAGCAATTAAGAAATATTTTTCATGCCACCAATATCCTTAAAAAAGAAACTTTTGTGGCTGAAGACGTTGAGCCTCGTGATATTAAACGCATTGGTGTTCTAGGCGCGGGCCTTATGGGCGCAGGTATTGCCTTAACCACAGCCAACAAAGCAAAACTACCCGTGCGCCTAAAAGACCGCGACGCCGCTGGCCTATCCCATGGCGTAAAGTACCTTAATAAATTCTATGATCGCCGTGTCCAGCGTGGTGCCATGACCGCTGCCGAAGCCAGCGCAGAAAGAAACCAAGTCTCTTATACTGCTGATTACAGTGGCTTCAAAAGCTTGGATTTAGTCGTAGAAGCTGTTTTTGAAAGCATTGAATTAAAGCACCAGATGCTAAAAGACGTAGAAGAACAGGGTAATGAAAGCACCATCTTTGCCTCCAACACCTCTTCGATTCCAATTACAGACATTGCTAAAGCAGCTAAGCGCCCTGAAAACGTTATTGGTCTTCACTACTTTTCCCCCGTGGAAAAGATGCCGCTACTAGAAATTATCACCACAGAAAAAACAGCACCCGAAGTGACTTCTGCTTGCGTGGCTTTTGGTAAAGCCCAAGGCAAAACTGTTATTGTGGTGAAAGATGGCCCAGGGTTTTACACCACCCGAATTTTAGCGCCCTATCTTAACGAAGCCACACGTTTGCTCACAGAAGGCGTGGCCATTGAAGTGGTTGATCAAGCGCTAGAAAAATTTGGCTACCCCGTAGGACCAATCACCCTGCTTGATGAAGTGGGTGTGGATGTTGGCACCAAAGTGGGCCCCGTACTAGAAGCCGCTTTTGGCGAACGCATGAGCTCCCCTGCTGCTGCCGATATTATGATCAAAAACAATTTCTTAGGCAGAAAAACAGGGCGCGGTTTTTACGTTTACGAAGGCACCAAAAAAGGCGAAAAACCCGTTAACAATTTGCTTTATGGGCTCATGGATGTGAAAGAACAAAAACATCTCAGCCAAGAAGAAATTGTTAACCGCTGCCTATGGATGATGATTAACGAAGCCGTATACTGCTTGCAAGAAGGCATTATTAGCGAGCCTCTGCACGGTGATATTGGTGCGATTTTCGGTTTGGGCTTCCCACCCTTCCGTGGCGGCCCCTTCCGCTATTTAGATAGCATCGGCTTAGAGCAAGCAGTGAGCACCTTAGAAAGACTCGCTCAACAGCACGGCCCACGTTTTGCGCCTGCTCCATTGCTACTGGAAATGGCCAAAAAACAGCAAACTTTCTACCACTAATTATCTCTCTGCAGGCCAGTCGTATCTTGGCCTGCTTTTATTAACCACAGGAAATCACTATGTTTAACAAGCTAATGCACTGGATGCAGGAAAACAAAATCCTGCCACAAATTTCAGATACTGAGCGCGAGGCCTTACAAGCCGGTGACGTTTGGATTGATGGTCAGTTCTTTGGTGGCAAGGTGGATTTCGATGCCATTCTCAAAGAAAACTACAACAAGCTTCCACCTCACGAACAGGCATTTTTAGATGGCCCCGTAGAAGAGTTGCTCGCCATGTGTGATAGCTATGAGCTCTCTCGCACCCGCAAGCTGCCCGATGAAGTGTTTAAGTTTATGGCCGACAACGGCTTTTTTGCCATGCAAATCGCTGAAGAATACGGCGGCAAGCCCATGTCGACGCTAGCTAAATCCAGCATCATGGCAAAAGTCAGCTCCTATTCTGGCTTACTCAGCGCCTTAGTGGTAATTCCTAACTCTCTTGGCGCTGCTGAGTTACTTGGCCACTATGGTACCGAGGAGCAAAAACACTATTATTTACCCAAGCTTGCCAACGGTGAGTTTGTTCCCTGCTTCGGTTTAACTGAGCCCACCGCTGGTTCTGACGCAGCCTCTTTAAAAGCTGAAGCTGTGGTGTTTAAAGATGAGCAAGGCGAGCTAAAGTTTCGTTTAAATTTCCGTAAGCGTTACATTACCTTGGCTCCTATTGCCAACCTTATTTCTTTGGCTGTGCGCGTTCACGACCCCGACAACTTACTCGGTCAAGGCGAACACCCTGGTATTACAGTGGTGCTATTAGAAAAAGGCATCGAAGGCTTACACATTGGCGATCACCACCAGCCCATTGGCGAGCACTTCCCTAACGGCCCTATCGTTGGCCGTAACGTGGAAATTCCCGTAGAAAATATCTTAGGTGGCTTAGATCATCTTGGCACGGGTTGGAAAATGCTCATGGAAGCCTTAGCGGGTGGTCGTATGGTATCCCTCCCTGCCACAGGTATTTGCGGCATTCATCACGGTGCCATGCATGCAGGCGCCTACTCCATGGTACGCCGCCAGTTTGGTATCCCTGTAGGCCGCATGGAGGGCGTAGAGCACAAGGTGGGTAAAGCAGCAGCCATGAGCTATGCCTTTGATGCAGCCCGTATTTTTGGCTGCTCAGCGGTTGATGGTGGGGTTCAGCCACCTGTGACATCTGCCATTATGAAAGCCTATTCCACCGAAATGGGACGCGACGTGGGCACCGATGCCATGGACGTATGCGCGGGTTACGGCGTGATGCAAGGCCCTAACAACAGCATGGGCCGCTTATACAATTCGGCTCCCGTCAGCGTTACCGTTGAAGGGGCAAACATTATGACGCGCACCCTAATGATTTTCGGCCAAGGCGCTACCCGTTGCCACCCCTACGCTTATAAAGTAGTAGAAGCGGTAGAAAGTGACGACGTAGAGGCTTTCCGCAAAAACCTCACCGGTTGGATGCTACAGTTTTTACTTGGCTTCGTGATGACACTGGTGCGCGGCGTTACCCGTGGTTGGTTCACAGTGAAAACACCGAAATCCGCAGCCCCAAAAACAAAAAGCATTTACCGGCGCTTAGGGTGGGCTGCCACGCGCTTTGGCTTGCTCACTAATCTCGCTATGTTTTTAGTGGGTGGCAAGCTTAAAGCTCGCGGTAACCTCACGGGTCGCTATGCGGATGTGGCCGCGTGGTTATATATCACCACCTCTGCCCTGCGCCGCTACGAGGCAGAAGGCCAGCGTGAAGAAGACCTAGCCTTAGTGCAATACACAGGAGAGTACGGTTTAACGCAAATCCAACATGCCTTTGAAGGTATTTACGAAAATTTCGATGGCCCCGTAGGTTGGATTTTAAAAACCCTTGGCCGCGTATGGTTAGGCCTAAACCCCTTAGCCAAGCTGCCCAACGATGCATTATCACACCGTGCAGCACTCACCATTCAGAGCTATAACGAGCAGTTTGAGCGTCTTGTGGGTGGCAACTACATGCCTAAAGACAGCACCAAAGGCCTTGGCCGCCTATTGCATGCCTTCAAACTTACCACAGAGGCAGAGCCTGTAAGGGAAGCCATTAAAGGTGCGCAAAAAGCAGGCAAGTTAGGCCGCGGAAAAGCGGACAATTTAGCCGCTGAGGCTTTAGCTGCTGGTGTGATTAGCCAATCCCAGCATGATCTCTTGGTAAAAGCCAACACCGCTTGCTTAGATGCTATTGAGGTGGATGTGTTTACGCCTGAGGAATACTACGGCGACGGTGGCTTACAAGCGCTTACCGCTACTGGTGATGGTGGCCGTGATAACCCGCCTAACCTAGCTACTGAAAAAGCAGCAAGCTAATCAAGATCAGTCTGAGTGCGCCACAGTGTGGCGCACTCTTGCGCTGTAAGTGTAATTCCAAAATGTTGTTCTAAAATCATAGGCAGCGCTTCCTTACCCACCCTAAAACGCTGCTCTGCTTGCCCTCTTCGCAATACTCTTAACGACTTCCCATTTAAGGTCACTCGCCCGCCATCTGGTAACGCTAAGGCTAGGCTCAGCCGTTGGGTAAAATTGGAATCGGGATGGGTACTCGTATACCAGTTTGCTACTCGCTGATCGGCTAGGTGCATGGGCTCTTTAGTAAACTCATATACGTCTCGCCACCCATCTTGCTGCCAAGCTTGGTGGAACCAACGCTTACCCTCTCGCACCAACCGCCGTGGTTCCCTTGATTGATGCTGCAAGGCAGATTCTTGCCATAACAAGGGCGCTGTGAGCGTTAATGCACCAAAGCCCACATCCACTAACCAATAAACACCATCAATGTTGACGGCTGAAAACAAATGAGTACGCGCTGGAAACTGCTCTCTATCCGCTTGCCGTAGGCGCACGCGAGCTCCCAAAGGGAATACCGTATATCCAAGCTCACGCAACACTTGCTGCATCAAACCATTTTGCTCGAAGCAATAGCCCCCCCTTTGCTTATGCACCAACTTATGGAATATAGCCTCACGCTCAATCTGCACAGGTTTACCAAGCAACACATCAATGTTTTCAAAGGGAATAGTTTGGGTGTGCCAATGAACCAAGCGCCTAAGCACAGCTAACGTGGGTTCAGTGGGCCCATCGTACCCAATGCGCTGAAAATAACTTTGTAATGAAAACGCCATTGCTTTCCCACGACCAATAAAAACAATACCAATATAACAGCTGTTTGAAAGTTTTCAGGTTAAAAATTGGGCAAAAAAAATCCTTCAACAGGGGGTGTTGAAGGATAAAAGAGTGTCATTCATTGACACTATAAAACATGGCGTCCCCTAGGGGATTCGAACCCCTGTTACCGCCGTGAAAGGGCGGTGTCCTAGGCCTCTAGACGAAGGGGACTGGACTTGGTGGAGCCAGACGGGATCGAACCGTCG